>Ga0209367_1011972_pt1 | contig 11415 bp, 6 predicted proteins | sample WorMetLIZISLAND2_FD_187412 | JGI IMG/M metagenome (GOLD analysis project Ga0209367, IMG submission 187412) | Marine gutless worms symbiont microbial communities from Max Planck institute for Marine Microbiology, Germany - Olavius geniculatus... ... | reverse complement strand
TTGACACGCTATGTAAGTTACTTATTTACTTACTTACTTACTCTGTGTACCTCCACTTATTCAGACGAAATCAATAAATGCATTGCTGGAGGTAACACAAAAACGGACACTCAAAAATGGCATATTCAACGCATTTCATCATGCTGCGACCCTTGGACATTTCACCCCCAAGACCCAACCAGCTCACTTTGGTAAAGAAAATATCAACTGATGCATACCATAAACATTGCAGAAACAATATTACTGATCAAAGAACCTTCATTCAAGCACAAAGAAATGCACACCCATAAAACAGACAACATTAAACACAAATAAATGCTGCTGCAACGGCTATACACTTGACTCAGTATGCTAATTTCTAAGACAAAAAATAAGTATTTTTATACATATTTACCGAATATTTGGCAGTGAATACATATAAACTGACTATAATACATTTCAGCTAACTTTAAAAAATAATCATAACTCGTACACATTTTGAAAAGAAGGGTGTCATTCAATAAAACAGCTGCATACAGTGCAAGGGGTTATTAGTATGGCATCAGTTAAACTAGTTCAACTACAGGGTAGGCCAAAAATTGCCACTTTACTTTTGTCCATATCTTCGCCAATTATTGACCGATTTTCAAAATTCTTTCACCGGCACACTCTGGAGACAATTTGCAATAACGTGATTATTACAGATCCCATCACACCATAAATGCATCTCTACACTACCTTGTGGCATGTTTTTATGGTGTATATAACAAGTAAAAAATAACAACAATCCGGCGACTTCAAAACAAGCACGCGCTTACTGAAATCGTTGAAGCACTTTGCTGCAGAGATTGTTGAGATGCATTATATGCTTCCAACAACTGTTCATGCTCATTACGTTGCTGTAATACATAGTGCACAAGTAAGTACATCATGCACAGTTAAAACAATACATTTAAGATAGCACATCACTGTTGTGGGTCAGCAAGTGTTGATCATTTTGGCAAATGTTGTGGCTAAACGTACATTATATCAAACAAAAAATGACCTAATTTTCAGCTTTTTTTCTTTTCTTACCGTTATAGTCAAATGTATTGAAACATGGTACATAGCATTTTAATGGACTTGACTACTCAATGAGAGTGCAATTACAAACTTAACACAGTATTTTATTAATACTATGCAATGAAGACACATAAAAAACAGCAATTAAGTACTGATAACCAACTATACAAAATCAAAGAAGCATCTGACTACAAATGATTGCTTACACAGCTTACGTAAACATAAAACATAACCCTAGATATGTTGTTACATTACAGATGAATAAATTAACACCCAATAAAGCTACATTCTTCCTATCAGACATGTGCAGTTTTGGTGACTCCATAAAAAAACTGGTTGTATAGATCAGTCAGAAACAGAAAGTGCCGAGAGTGATAACATTACACCTTTATACGTGCAAGTGGCAGTGTCATCACTAAACAACGACTTCATCAAAGATGATCTGTAACATGCTGGCCTAAAAGTGATGACACAATGGCCAGTTTTAGGCACCTGTTTCTGGTACCAGTCAACTGGTAACAGAAACTGGTCAGTCTGTCTTACTTTTCTGGTGCCAGATTTTTCTGGTACCAGAAACCGGCGCCGGTTAGAGCATGTTCAATTTCGTGCCGGAAACCAGCGGGAAAGCTAAACAGTGATTGCTCAGTCTGAGCAGACGATAGCACTGCTTGTTTATCCGTAAACAAAAATAAAAGATGAAGTGGGGTGACGAAAGTTTTTTTCAACTTACAGAACAATATAAAAAAAAAACAAATTTCTGAACAATCAGAATCCATCTTCATTTTTTTGTGCCGGTATCATTTGCCGGCTAAGCGTGTCATGGTTTCCGGCACCAAAAACAGGTGCCTGAAACAAGTATCTGTTTTTGGCCAATGTGTCATTAACTTAAGTCCATCTTTTTGTTCCTTTCAGTAGCCTACTGAAATGTTGCTTATTCCAGCTTTTGCTTGGAATTCTTTTATTAACACTCAGCTAAGATCAACATGTTAATGCAGATTTTTAATCAAAATTTAATCTTCATCATCAAACACTATGTTATTTTTACCAAGTGCTACAATGTCATATTCTTCACACTGCTGCACAGCACAACTTTTCAAAATAAAGATAAAGTAAATTGAAATGTGTTAGAAAAATAACCAAAAAAACACTAACCTCCTCAGTCTGACTCTCATTTGCTTTAGCTTCCAGTTCTTTTGTTAATTCTGACAATAACAACAGGAATCCCTGGTTATAAGTAATAATCAAAGATAAAGTAGTAGAAATCAACTAGAAGACATACAATTTTGTTCAATTCTAGTTACAAGCCAACGCATGGCCATAATGGCAAAAAAGATAACGAACTAGCTGAAATTTCAAAACTGCATTCAACCAATCTGCTATGGCATGGTTAGTAACTCACTACTGTTGCACAAGGCTAACACATACACTGAGTCTCAAATCACTATACTGATGCATGTTAATGTTACTAGCTCATTGTTGACAATATGCTAAACTTGCAACTTTTGAATTTTTTTTAACTGTACATGCTCCAGATGAAAGGTCTACTTTGAAGAAATACTGAAAGCTCTCCCAGTGGTGTCAGGCAATAAACCCATTTTGTGCATTTCAAGCTCAAAACTTGCATCTGGTAGTCACGTTTTTGATTATTTGATGCAATATTTCCTGATTCTGCTTAATGGGGAAAAGAAGACGAGAAAAAAAAAGAAAGAAAAGGACCCCCTGCGGCTATAGTTTGGACCAGTTAATACGTTGCTGAGTCCTCATCAATCCACAAAACCAGCCACATACCATCACAACGAGCCTTCATTTTCTGCTGCAGTAACATCTGCTTCTTGACAAACTTCAGCAGGTCATCACGCGACAATGTCTCCAGCTGTCACACAACACAACTGTAAAAAAACTCAAGCTTAATAAATGTAAATGTAAATGTTAATAAATGTAAATCAGCATCACAGTGAGTGACTACATGATACCACCGTATCACCACAGTGCCTGCGACCCTACACCGCCATCATCCACGAACATTTATGGGATGTTAACATGAGGAAGCATACATGAAGCAAATGTACTGAATATACACTTGCACGACGTGTGCTCTAAGTTTGCTTCATGTTCAGTGCCTCTTGTGAATAGGGTATTATAATCCCTGTCGCTCGCTACCAATCAATCGATCAATGTGGAATTTTTAACTAAAGCTGTTACGTTTATCAAAACCAAAAAACCGAAACTGTCAATAGAGAGCCTAAAACTGTGGTTTCAATAGGATTCGATATTGCTAAAAACCGTGGTTTCGATGCCGATTTCGATAACCCTAACAACACTAATGTAATTTCCCATGAGATGAGTATGTCAGCAATGTACTTTCACACTTTATCTGGGTACTTCTATATCAAATTCAGCTACTAGACATCAATCAATTAATCAATTGATCAATGTGGGATTTTTAATGTGGCCTATTACAAACCAATGATTATATTTACCATGCGCACGCACGGTCAGTATGCAGTCACAAAATGCTATTTAGGCCTACCTTGCACAAACCACACAGGATCAGATGGCAACTTCTTTTGCAGCACTAGGCAGAATTAAGAGTGCAGTTTAGCGTTTGGTCTATTGGCAATAATCAACCACATCATCAACTGAAAGATGCGTATGTTTAAAAACTTCTTGGGTCAGTTAAGGATAATTGGATGGCTTAGGTGGTAGCTGATATTCAGTTTCGATTAATGTCCATCTTTACTATGAAAAAACACCAGCCAATAAACCAACCATGGAGTCTGTCCTTAGATGACGTAGGCCTAATGCGAACCAAGATATCATCCAATCCACTTCACAAGTTCAGACAGTGCGCAGGCATGGAAGTTAACCGCGACTTCAATGGACAGACCGTATGTGCTATATAGCATGCACAATATAACATTTTCTGCGCCACATCAGATCGTGCGTGCGCACAGTCGATAACACCATGCATTACAAACTATTGCTAGAGTATACATAAAAGTCCAGTCCAGTCCAGTCCAGGAAAAAGCCACAAAAAAGAATTCATGATGGTTTTACTCGCTGATGGAAACTGAATAACAACATGGCTAGATTCTAGATGCCACTTTACAAAATTTTACTACATCATTTATTGGCTAAATTTACCACTATGTATACCAATATCACTAACCTTTGAGCTACTCCTTGATGGTGTAACATCTTGGCCTGAGTCCGCCCCGTCACTGACAGCCTGTAACATATCAATAGTGAAACATACAGATCAGAACTATTCTTTAAAACATCGATTCAACTATGAGAGATGTTTAATAATACTGAATACTAGCAGACTAGTAGACTAAACATTTTTTCGCTATCTATATATCAGTAAAGTGTACATTTTCTAGTAATAGGAAGAGCTGTTAATAAGTGCCACCAACGAAAACGCATGCCATCAACAAACCCTATCCATAAACTGTACTTGTAAATGTATCGTTAACGTTAAGTGCGTCAGCTTTACAGTGTGGCACAATAATGTAACACACATGGCGAGATCTCAAAGCAGGTGACCAATGGTGTTTACAGACACTTCGACAACAGTACGGTTAGGGTAAGAGATTAGTGGCTTAGTGACAGAGTTAGGGTTAAGCTAAGTGCAGCCACATAAAAACAGAACTTTGATCAGTGCGGTACTGTACTAAACATAGATTTTGGTTCAGTCTATACGCACTGCTGATAGCACCCAATGAATAGTACAGTCACTTAGGTCCATCAATTGGATGGATCTGGATCTGGATAGTTAGTCGGCAGGGCTCCAGGACTGGGGCATCACACCGACGGGACCTGGATGTTATAGCATAAAACGAATTTAACCATTTCGCTAATCATTTTTGCAAAACAATGCATACTTACGGACATGTTGTTAAATGTTGTTATGATTACAGCACAGACTCGACTTCGGACAGAATTTGTATACAAACGTTGCTTTGAACAACGCCCAACTCTGCACCACGCCCACAAGCACACGTCACTGAGCCGTACTCGATAAATAAGTAGGAAGATTGCTTAATTTGATACGTTCCTTAGATAATTTGTCTTTTTGTTAAGTATAATAATGTTTGTATCTGTAAACATAATTATTAAAAACTCTAACTTTACAGTTATTATAAAAAGCATTACGTTAATTGTTATTCACGTTTATGAATTATGATTTTCGTGTACACTGTACATCGGTATTGCGGTCTCACAGTCGCACGTTGCGGTCCACACACCTTGTGGTCTGGTAGTATCAAAGTGTGTTGTTCTTTGGAAAAAGTGTTTTTCTGTAACTCGAAAGGTTACATTTCAGTTGCTGCTTACAGAAAATTTTTTGTCTAGTTCACTTACATGTATTTTATAACGTTGGGAGTGAATACGGAGTATTTATATCAAGTCAATCATACGCAGGACGCTGAACTTGAGATTGATTATCTACAAGGCCCATTTTAGACCAAAAGCTGGCTATAGACCCCCCTACCCCAAGGGGGGATGCAGCTAGTGTAGTTTTTGGAAGTACCTAGTTAGTAGTTTCAGAAAATGCCGGAGCTGCATTCCGCACCGGTCACGGTGTGACAACAGAGGGCACCACTTTTATATATCCCGACACAAATAGTGGTATTAAATAAAATAAATAATTTTTTTTACATTTTTTTGTATAAAAATGGACATGTAACACATGCCATATGCATGCAAATATTATATACAGTATCTAGGTGTATGTACTATTATCCATATATGCATACACACATGCAAAAATGCATATAGTCTTGCCAAAATAGTAACAATAACATATCGTCCAGTCCCTGGCATGAAGTCCCATAGTCCCGTATGACTAGTATATATTGGTCATACGGTAATAACATATTCACGTAGTGCTCAAACAGTGGTCAGATGGTAATATACCAGTAGTGGTCATTAAGTGTTCATACAATGATCATACAGTAGTCATATAGTCATACAGTAATCGTATAGTAGTCATATATTGTATGACCACTGTATGACTAAATGACCACTGTATTTCCACTGTATGACCACTGGTAGTCAATGAAAACTGTATTCCCACTGTATAACCATTGTATGACACAATGGCGGAGCCAGAAATTTTAATTGGGAAAAGCTTCATCTCCCTTCCCCTCCCCTCCCTTCCCTTAAAAGTTGGACCCCCTAAAATCTAGCTAGGAGTCTGGGCAGGGGCAGCGGTGGGCAGGGGATACAGGGGTCCAGAGCCTCCAGCCTTGAACAGAACGACCCATCAGATTTGTGCAAATCCAAGCTTTTTGGATCCATGGATGAAAGGGGAAAGGGGCAGCGGCGGTAAATTGACAATTACTTGATTTTGACCCTTAGTTCTGAATACCTGGCGCCGCCCCTGGGTCTGGGGAAGTGCTGTGAATTCCCCCAGCAAAGTCTGGGGTGAAGCCATAGCCGAAATTGAATTTGGTGCGACTTAGCTTTAAAAAGATAAGATCTGATGACAACAATTTTAATTGCTTTTTCCAGAATAAACTGACAAAATTTGCAAATTTAGTGCAGTTTAAATGTATGCTTATGTTTTGTTTGGGGGATGGGGGCTGGGCCCCCCTTTTATACGCTACTAGACTATGACACTGTATGACTAAATTGTGACTAATTGACCACTGTATTTCCAGTGTATGGCTCCTGTATGACTACAGTAGGACTATGACGGTGTCTGGCTTTTTCGCCTTTTTGCCGGTTCACCCCCTGGCTTGTTTGCCCCCTGGCTTTTTTGCCTCCTGGCTTTTTTGCCCCTCACCTTGGACGTTTCACCCCTGTTGAATACTGGTAATTTGGCATCGAGGTTTATACGTAATAATTGTCTTTAGGCCTAGACAGTTTATGCATGATGATGAGAATAAACGATTGTATGAATGTTTAATGCTTTGTTCAATTCTGAAATAAAATCATTATAGGCATATACCTGTATTTTATTACACAGAGTTTTAATGCATGCGCTTTCTCGCCTTAGAATGTTTGCAATGATGTCTGACATAGATTTAGGCATTTGTCAAGCGGTTATTAGGCCTAGACCAAGTATAATCTTAATTGAAGTAACTATTAATCAGTGACTTGACGCTATACTTACTTGTTGCCTATCTGTAAACTGAAACACAAGCCTCAATAATGAATCACCAGTATATTCAACTAGGGGGCGAATCAGCCCAGGGGCAAACAAGCCAGAGGGCGAACAAGCCAAAGGGCGAATCAGCCTGGCACAGGGGGCGAACAGGCCAGGGGGTGAACCAGCAAAGAGGCGAAAAAGCCACAATTCAGTATGACCATTGTGTGACCACTGTATAACCACTGTATGACAAGCCGGTAGGCATAGAATTGTGTCTGTTGACTAAGACTCTCTATGATGCGGACAAACAGACACACTGCTTAACAACTTAGGGTGTGGGTAAAATGCGTCTAGTGCATCTAGGTGCATCTGCGTCCAGTAAAGTACGTAACTCTTACCAAATCAAACGCTCTGACCTCAGTAGTCACTAGAGCTACTCGTCACTAGCATGGGTTTTATTCTTTTATCGAGGTGAACCTTAACAGCAAATGCAATTTTAAGACAAAGTAATTTTGGTGTTGTGGTTTCAGATGTTGTCTGACAGAAGATTGCAGACCGGTTCTCTGTTCAGTTGTGTTTGAGAGATGATGAATAAAGAAGCCACAGCGACTGAGAGCCGAAGTCGATGGGAAACTGCTGTCTTCCGTGTAGAGAAAAGGATGGAAAGAATGCTGTTGATGTGCCTGCTTCACTGAAAGAGACATCACAGCACGTGGTAATCAGTGGCAGTATGGGCATCACAGGTTCATCTGACAGTCACAGCCGGTCGCTAGCCGCACAGTCATCAGTTTATACTGGTGGAGGAGAGGCAACTGATCCATTGGCTGACAGAAACCACAGAATGGCGCCAGGCTCAGTCTACGTCAGAACAAGCACTGCACCGCCATCTGGTGATCACATTATTGATAGACACATCGGAGCATTCTTCGATCGCTACCGTGATGTCGATGTTGACTGTATCCTTGCCGACGGCATTGAGAGGTTCTGTGCTGACATTCACGTGCAGCCTGATGAGTTTTCTGTTCTGGTGCTGGCGTGGAAGTTCAATGCCGAGGCGATGTGTCGATTCACGCGAGAAGAGTTCATCAACGGCTGCCATGCACTGGGTGGGGCAGACACGCCACAGGCAGTACGAGCCCAGCTGCCGGCGATTGTGGCGGAAGTATGCGAGAACAAAGATCATTTCCGAGATCTGTATCGTTGGACGTACCGATTCGGCCTTGATGTTGGCCAGCGCACTCTGCCCCTGTCGATGGCTCTAAGCCTGTGGAGGCTAGTGTTCTCAGTGAATCAACCGCCAGTGCTTGAGAGATGGCTTGCATTTCTTGAGCAGCGGCGCAGTGCACCCAGTGGCATTATGCGGGATACCTGGGATATGTATCTGCTGTTCACTGAAGTCATCGGAGAGGACTTTGAACGTTATGATGAGTCAGAAGCATGGCCAAGTCTCATTGATGATTTTGTTGAGTATGAGAATGATCGAAGGAACCATAACGTTGCAACTGGCAGCAGTGGTGAGAAACACGGCATATGTGAACAGTAACAGTGAAAGCGTCCATTTGTTCAGTGCTGTTGCGAGCACAGCATACACTCAGTGTAACTTCCAGTTCAACTTTTTATGTTGCTTTCATTCGTCTTTTTTATTTGTATTTGTCTGCTTATAGGTGGTATTTTAAATAGTGGTGACGGAAGCTGTTTTTAAGTGGGGGCCGATTTGAGGATGAAAGCTGGGACGGTATGCATAACGTCATAGATTAGTTTGGACGTAAGGCCTACGTCGCGACTAACTACTTTCAAACTAGAAAGTCACGTTTGACGGTGTGCAAAACGATGTCGTAGCGAGCGATTAACTACTACCGACGTAGTTGATGTTGGTTAGTTTGACTCTGGAATTTCCTGGCTAAACACGCTCTGCCTCGGCCGGCCTGCAGCTAAGAATAGATATGGCTTGACTTGTTGTCTGCTGCAGTTTCGGGCCTGCTCAAGCCTAATTACTGCTCCATGGCCTAAGTAAGAATGCGCGATGCGAATGAATGAAATTTATTGAATTTTAGCAACTTTTAATACTGCAATTAGTTTCAATAGTGTAGTTGACTCGCCAGAAGTCCTTTACGACGCATGACGTGATTGCAGCTTCTCCTTAGCGACGTTAGTTTACATTGACAACGACTGACTAAATATTTACGACAGGTCGCTGGAGCGACTAGAGTTAGTTCGGACGTAGGCGTCTGACTAGTGCTACGTCATCGTTATGGATACCGACTTAGCACTACGCCCGACGTAAATCGATTTTAGTTTTGAAGTAAAGTTACGACATTGTTATGCATACCGCCCCTGGTGAATAGCTCCAAGGAGGGTGATGTGTAGGGAAGGGGGCCTTTCTCCTCGCAAAGCCCCACTGCCCATTGACTTTCAGATCTTCCTGTCTCAAAATGGTCTGTTTTTGTATATTTGTGTTTGTGTGCTTTCTGTGGTACTTAACATAACACTTTGATTACAATGAAAGCTGCAAAAAGTCAGTCATTGAATGCATGAGGAAAGAGATCAGATCTGACATTGTCATTTTTCCAACTTTGCCAATTGAACACATACTAACCAATTAAACTCAGTCTGTCCATCAGTAATGTGTTTCAGGAACCAGGAATGAGGGCCAACCTGGATAAAAAAAGCAGAGGGCCAAATATATATATTTGCAGAAAATGGGAAACATGGTCCCCATCTCCCCTCCCTCTAGTTCCGTCAAACCGCCGCCACTGATTTTGATTACCTTTGTCTGTATAATTTTGTGGTAGAAAAGCACTGCAGATTTGATGAATGAATGAATGTGATGTTTGTCATTAGTATGAAATGCTTTATTAGTAGAGAAATTAGTAGAGTGGTTGCTGGGCAACAACATATGATAGTAGTTTGTGTCTTTTATCTAGGGTATATGTTGTTATGCTTATTTTACCATACTAGTTACATTTGTAATGTCCTGTTGTGTTGTCTGTCATTTCTAGTTATATTGATTGCTTTCTTATTGTATAGGTGTTTTGTCCCCTTGATTGCTAGCAGTGTGTGTATGTTAAGTGTGTTAAACATTGTTTGTGTAGAGGAGTGAGCTGTCACTGTTTAATTGGTGTTTCAGTGTTTCAGTGCTTGTGCTAACTGTAAGCTGTATTGTGGACCGCTTTTACAGGTCGTGCAAGATATGTTCAGTGTGTTACATTTTAGTCTACTGACATTATTAGAACTGACCACCATGAGTTGTGGAGGTTGTTTTCATCAACAGGGTGCTGTAGTTGCTGTTGTTCCTAGTTTACAGAAGCCACAATGGCCTGTAGTGTTAGAATGATACCAACCAAGCTATCTAGTACACAATATTATTGGATTCTGCCTTTATCAGTACCCAGTGCCAATACCAGTACACACTGTATTCATTTTTCAACAAATGTACACATGCATAACACTAGCCTACACATAAAAAGTTGGAATCAAGAAGCCTTAGCAGTATTGGTATTGGGTATTGGTATGACAAACAACAACATGGCCTCCAATATTGGTGAATATTGGGCAGTACCCAATATTATTATCAACATTGTTTTAATCCTAGTGGCCAACATAATGATGCTGATAAAGTTGCAAGTTGTCAGCATTTAGTTTGCTGTCTTAACAATAAAATATTGAAGCTGTTAGTCACCCTGCGCTGGGGAATATCATTTGTCTTTACTTACTTACTATAGAGGTGCATTATAGTTTGTTGAACTGTTCTGTGCTCAACTACTGTATAGTGTCCTGGAGTATTGTAGTGTCTATTTTGTTACTACAACAAAGTGGCCCACGTTTGTTCTGTGAAATTTTTGTTATTTGATGTTTCAGAATGCTTATGTGTTTCCATGCCTCTTCGCATGCATTGTCAGTGTAATATATTACTTTTTAGCTGCATTCATGAGCAGTGGGTCAAATTATTGAGGTTGCACAGTGTTAGGTCATTATGTGTCTGATTTGTTGTCAGTGTTGTGCATATATCTTTACCATCATTTGCAGCCAGCCGAAGCTGTTATCTTTCGTATCTATGCATCTTAGTAAGGATTTTTCTTCAATAGATAGGTGACGTTTGTAGGTGATGTGTTAAACGGTAACCAGCGTATACAAATTCTTTATGTTTATCTCCATTGTTTATGGTTATATATGTAAAAAACTTACCAGTTTACAACTGTGTGTAAGGACGATGTGATGATATCAGTCCTCTAAAACAGCAAAAATCATTTGGGTAACCTTAGATGGGGCTATGCATATGG
>Ga0209367_1011970_pt1 | contig 11416 bp, 4 predicted proteins | sample WorMetLIZISLAND2_FD_187412 | JGI IMG/M metagenome (GOLD analysis project Ga0209367, IMG submission 187412) | Marine gutless worms symbiont microbial communities from Max Planck institute for Marine Microbiology, Germany - Olavius geniculatus... ... | reverse complement strand
AATGTAGACTGTTTGTGTGCTTTATTTCACACGTTTGCGATGACTTATTCAGTATTTAGTAGCATCATAAATATCCAAAAATCTCCACTATTCACATTCTTTGAGTTGACATGTCCAAAAAACATAGTGTTCCGTTTCATGGTTATAGGCTACATGAGAGCTTTCTACTACCAATCACTCCCGCAATGTCCACTCCCGCGATTTCAGCACCCCCGATGTATGGCTTGGTTCATACCTGCGCAGATGTACGACCGATGATAGAGCGGTGCCCATGTCGTTGCTGGCTGTGCACTGGTAGTAACCCTCGTCGAATGCGGTCGCACTCAGGATGCGCAGTGTGCCGTGGGTTATAAACCTGAATCGATGAGATAACGACTCCGTATCCAACCGGTTGCCGTCCTTCAGCCATTCGTATCTACAGATCACAGTGTTATACCCCGTTTACACGACAAAGCACGCTCATCGAGCTCAACAACTTGCACGAGATCCGTCTGTGACTGGATGGTCAGCAGCAACACGCCGTACGACCCATAGAAACGAATTTTGATCTACGTCGGCCAATCGTTGTAATACTTTTCCAGTTTTTGACATATGACGGAAAGTGTGATTTTTATTATTTTTATTTTATAATCTAGGTGAAGAATTAGGGCAGTCCACAAAAAAATCCGATGGGCCAAAAACGTGCAATGATTCGGCGCGAATTCGGACAAGTTTTGATCGCAAATATCTTGAACTTAAGATCATGATTCAGTTTGCAAATGAATATAATACTTTTCCATTTCTTCTTCTGTTTCAGTGTTTACGAAAATTCACGATTTTCCGATACACAATGTCTAGTTTAAGTTTCCACACTTTTTGTTGCGAATTGTCCGCAAAGTCTGCCAGTGAAAGAAATTTTTAAAATCGGTTGAAATTTGGCAAAAATACATGTAAATGCACAGAGACAACGGGGGAAGTTTTGTGGGACACACAGAGTGTTATATATTAAGATGCACGTACGTTGGTTGCGGATGACCGGATGCTACGCAGAGCAGATCAACGCGCTCGTTCTGACGATATATCCTCAGCGACATCTCCGGACCCTGGTAGATCGACGGAGGAACGTCGAACGGCGGACCTTCTGCAACAAACACAACAATAACTGTTGCTATTACTATTATAGGTTTACATTTACAGCATAATAATCTGTCACTGTGTTATATTAGCCATTCTAACGGTGGCTTGGTGACGTAACGTATACCAAATGTCGAGCTTACGATCGGGAGGTCGTGGGCTCAAGTGTTACAGCTTGGATAAGAAATATCTCTAAACAGGTAGGCCTAATCCATCCACGTCCACGTCTACCAACACCAAAGTTAACTCGGCTTTCCATCCCTCCGGGGTAGGTAAATAGAGTACCGGCGTGTCTGGCTGGGGTTAAAGAGGGGCACATTGACCTGTGTCGAGTGGCAGATCGATCCTAACAATGTGATGCGATGGGTTTTCTATAAAACGCTATAGACTACGCAACCTTTAATTTTGCAGATTTTCAGATATTTGACCTGGTAATGAACTACACGCATCCCTATATAGGAAAAGACGATGTTTATGTTTGATTAACAGAATATATACATTCGCATTGGGTTCTGAAGCGGAGCCCCGGCCGACATCGAATTTGGTGCATTGTAGCTTTACGATATGAAATCTAGTGGCAACAATTTCAATTATGTTCCTCAAAATTAACTGATCAAATTAACGCATTTAATGCAGTTTAAACGCGTGCTTATTTCTTGTCTGGAAGATTGGTGTTGGCGGGAACTGGGCCCCTGTTCCTTCCCGTCATGGCTACGCCACTGCACAACAATTTTGCTTTTTTGTAAAATTACTCTGGTCTTTGTCTCCTCTTAGTTTCGTCGCCCTTCTCTCACATGGAAATCCTGACGACGCCCGTAACGTCCGCCATTAGCCTAACGCTGGGCGTGTGCCGCAGTGGGATGCCATACTAGACTGTGAGTGACGTCATTGCTACTGTTGCTGCAGCAGCAGCTGCTGCTGCTGTTAGCGCTGCCGTTATGCGACAGACAGACAGACAGACAAACCATCGCTTTTGTGTTTTTCACCTATTTCGCCAGTCAAAATTTTCGTCACATGTCTTCTCAAATTCAGCACATACTCTTTACCTACTTTTAGACGTCATTTAAAGCATTTTTTACTTCTTGTTCTACTAGCACATCGAACGCGTCCGAGCTTATTACAGTTAACTCGCTATATGAATTACTTACTTACTTGCTAACTTGCTTACTCACTTACTTCAGCTCCCCTAGAGCCCATACTTTTGTAGCCCGCTGGGGCAGAAGTGAGTACTCCCTGCAGCAGAGAACAATTGCCGCTCCTCTCACCGTAAATTTTTTGCCGTCGGAAAATCTTTTTTTCTTGTCGGAAAACCGCCGTCCAGAAATGAGAAAATTTGGAACTAAAAGTCAAACCCACAATTTGGGGGTAATTTTGAAGCAAAATCGAAATTTTGATTACGCATAATCTCATCTGTCGGAAAATGTTTTGCTCGGCCGCTGCAAGGGCGTGCGTGTGTCGCAGACGTCGGACATGCGAGTCTGCAGTGTGACGTCAGTGCTGCTGCTGCAGCTGCAGTAATGCGACACACGAACAAGAGAAAGAAGGCATAATAGTCATCGCTTGCCCGACTGATCGACTGACTCAACGTTACAACGTATCGTATCGTATCGTAGTACTGCGTCCCAGCGCTGCGACTGGTGAGTCAGCCAGTCACTACACGCGATTTACGAAGGCTAACATGCGACAGTGTTCCTATAATAAGACCGTTCATATGCAAGCCACCAGTGGATCACCTGCTCGCTTGCCTGCTCCGGATATCAAGCCAGATATCCAATGTCACTTCAACCTCGCGGCGTCGTACATTAAAAAAGATGGGGGCAAGTAGGGCGTAACCGGATAGTAAGTTAAGGCGCGTACAGAGCGACTTAACTGAACTAATTGGCAAGCAGGGCGAGCCTAGTTGTCATTGGTTGACGCGTACGTGAGCGTAGTCACACGTAGGCCACTGACGCCGCTAGACGGTGCCTACTGTAATGCATTACTGCTCGCCCATTGGTCAGTTCGTCAAAAACTAAACCATGTCAGTTCAGTTCGGTTCGGTTACGTCGCTCTGTGCGCGGCACAATTTTTCGACACGTCCCAAAGCTAAAAGTGTCTCAGCTTGAGGGCGACTTTGCCCCCTGACCCACTGACCCCCTGACCAAGGGCTCTGCGCCTGGACCCCCTATATCTTTTCGATGCACATAACAACTAAATTACGTCGACATTTGGCCCACACGCAAAAACAGACCTATCCCCTGTGCTCTGACTCTTGCCCTTGCCCCCCGTTTCCCCTAGTTTCAGTTTTCTAGCGCTGCCCATGTCCATTAATTACTAATTAGGCCTAGGCCTTAAGTTACGGTATATATGCGGCGTACAGTCTAAAATAGTTTAAGCAGAAAGTAATGCAAAGCACTGAGATGTGAAGACTTCTGTGGCCTATGACAGGTCTTCTGTAAAGCCCTCAAGCAGCGACGTCGTGGGTAAAAAATAGGCGGAGCAGAATCGCAGAAAATTGTGATTTTTTTCACAGACACTGCGAATTTTCGACAAAAATAATTACAAATGCTCAGAATTTTAACTTTGCCACTAAATTTCCCCAAAATCGTCTTTTTCAGCACCAAATGGAGGAATATGTTTTAACAATTTTCTGGCAACCCAAAATTTCGTGGAGGAGGGGAAAGGGCAATTACCACGCTGCCTCCCCCTGCCCTTTGTGGTTTCCGGCGCTCCTGTATAATACACTGCGCCGCAGGACACTCTATGCCACGCGATGCCAACTCATCTATATCAGCGACAATGTGGGGGGGGCGAGCGAATGCAACCAGATTGGGAAAGACAGAAACTGTAGCGTGTGTTAGACTCTCATCTGTAAAAACCACGGATGGCCTAACTAAAGTTAACCCTAACCCTAACCTTAACTAACCCTAACCCCAACCCCATATTTTTACAAAAAGAGCTTTTTACATATAAGGGTGTAACAAACGTGCGTGTAAGACAGTAATGCTGAAAAGTGACGTACTGTTTGCTGTTGGACACAGTAATAAGCATGACAAAATGTCAAAATATGGCAACTTCTTGCTTCTACCCCTCTCAAACATTGGTAGCCCACGACGCCGCTGTACAACGGTCCCCGGTGCGGCCAAGGTGTTGACGACTTGCACGCCATTCATTACAAAGTGACACACGTTCTCGTGCAGTTGTGTGACACCGTAAAGCGCGTTGTCAACAGTGTTATTCCAGCTCTCAAAATCATTTCATTTCAGTTTCAGTATCAGTATTTAGATAATTTCAGTTACAGTTTTCATCGACGCAACTAACAACTTAACTATTAACATTAAGTTCATCAAACTGCTAGACTACTAGCATTAAATTCATCAACTATCCAAAATGTTCATTTTCCAGGACTTTCCAGGCCCTGAAAAATCAAGGAAAACTAGAAATACGTTCTGCGGAACGAGGTATCTGTCCCATTGCCACGCTATATAGCTCTTGTAAGCCTGCAGCCATTTTGTCTTTGAATAAAAACGGCTGGTTGCCATGACAACAGGAGTTTTCAGAGGAGAAATTTACACAACGCCATTGCATAGCCCGGGCCCCAAAATAGGGGGTAGGTGAAAACAGCGTGCATTTATCTTTTGCGGAAGCCGAGCTATAGTCAATTTTGTCCCAAAATTCGTTGCTATAGCAACGGGGGTTGGCAGGGAAAAAACTTAAATGACACCATCGCATAGCGCGGGCCCGAAAATAGCGCAATTATCTTTTACGGAGACCGAGTTATACCGCTTTGAAGTCTCCGTAGGTCGTATTGCAAATTTAAAAAAATACGGTAAAACAGGAGAAGGAGTTATCCGATTTTTGTCCCAAACAAACTCGATCTTACTTTTCGGGCCCGGAATCACTGTGCAAAATTTCATCAAAATCGAATCAAAATTGCGGCCGTAGGAGTGTTTACAGACAGCCTGACAAACTGACAGAATGACAGACAGACGCAAGTGATTTTATAATCTGTCCTATGCTATGCCATAGCAATAAGACAGATAAAAACTCAATATTTGTCAAGACTTTTCTTTAGGTATGGAAACAGTGTTGAACGCATGAACACCCACCCTCACGATAGCTGGGTGACGTGTTTGACTCCTAGCCATTCTACTATCATGTAACAACTCTGGGCAAGTTGTTCACATACATGTGCCTCTGTCACCGAGCAGTATATTCCGCAATTGCTTAACTGTTAAACAGGTAAAGGCAATATATCGGAGAGATGTGGCCTATAATAACATCCATATAACTGAGCTGTGTCTACAGTTTGCTGCCAGCTCAAAGCAGGAAATGGAGATGATCATTGACCCTGCGGTCGCAGAGCAGTAAGCCCGTGATGTTAGAATTGGGTTGAAAAATGGCAAAAGCTGGAAACTACCACTGGTGTCAAAAAATAAGTAAATAAGTGAAGCACACTAGAAAAATTTCAGGCAAAAGCAACCAATCATTTCAGTATCAGTTTGAGTTTCAGTTACTGGAATATCACTGATTGTCAAGAAGATGAGTCGCTGCAGCCGCAGCAGCAGTCACTCGGCGCACAGACAAAACCCCTACTACAAGAGCCCTCTGTGCCATATTTCAATCAACAAATCAATCACGTTTATAAATTGAACCGGACGTTTATTGAGCCTAAAGATAGCTTCTAACGTGTGCATCTTACTCTATGATAAATCGTTGTAAACAAACTTGTCAGTATTTTTTAGCTTTTAGGCGGAATCGCTCTTGCAGCGCAAGTGATTTTCGCCTATTCTTAATATTCATTTATTTTCCGTAGCGTAGTCTGTCTGTCGACCGTCTGTTTGTCACATGCGTGCACCTTGCTTAAACCGTCTGACGGATTTGGATGCCATTCAGCAGATACACTTATAAAATCCAATGACACATTTTATCCTATGTCGCTTTTTGCCAAATTACTTTAATCCTTGTCTTTAAATAGACTCACAGATTCAAACGTGACTTAATAAGTTATAACAAATTTCTTGAAATACAAACTTTAGGCCTACTTCAACTTTCGTTCCGACGAAAGCAGCAGCGGTTGCCGAAATGTCAACAAATTAAAACATTTATAAAGGTTGTATTTCGAAGAATTTGTTATAACTTATTACTTTGGTCCTTGTTACTGAATTATATAAAAGCATCAGTTCCACCAATAGAAGGCGTTTTGTGCCAACGGCGTTCTTGCCGTATGGGGTTTTGATAAACGGAATTTTGTCGGGAGAGGCTTTGTTAGACACTGGAGTCAGTCACTCAGACTATATTACTCATTAGCAAATAGACTGACAACATTACGAAGACGTCTGTCTAGTCCTAGCGCCTGCAGCTGGACTCAGAAACTTATTATTTTCCACCGAACTATGGGGGGCTTATTCAATGCAGCATTTTAGAAGCGCTAAAAATGCAGGAAATTTGCTATATTAGTCACTTCGTGTCAGATATGCCGCTGCGGACCTGCGACTAATTTCAGAATGTAGGACCTAATAGCTACTTTGATAACGGCAATAATAAAACGTGGCTTACTTTGAACGGTGGCTATGGCCGTTGCTAAATTTACGAGAGACACAGAAAATTTACAGTATCTGCAGACACGTTTATTTTTGATGTATGCTTATTACTTTCTTTCGTTTGTGGGCCTATTAACTGTTGTTCCGCTAGTGATGGCGAATAAAGTATTTCGTTGGATGTGAATCGTCATGTAGGCCTATACTACACGGTCTCTCAATAAAGGTTCTCCAATAGAATTATCAGATCGTAATAGAATAGTTCTTTATGCGAATATTCCCGACACAACAAGATCATTGATGACCTTGCTCTGTCGGCAATATTCGCACCAAAAAAAACTATTTAAACGACTGTTGAAGTTTCCACCTCGCCCACCGGCTGCTGTTGAACTATACTTGGGGAAAAAACGAAGAGTATAATGTCAGTCGGACTGTCGGTAGGCCTACACGTATATAGCAGCAGTAGGCTCATACGGTAGTGCGGCCTTGAGAACAAAACTGATTGAAGTAAAATGAGCTCACTGAACGGGCTTGCTAGGCAGCATAGAGCCAGGAAATCATCGAGTGCATCATTGTACACCTGGGAGCATCTACTGACATGCAGTCAAGCAGTGCAGACAGACATTATTTATAAGCATGCGCCACGCAGGACCATGCAGCCAGCGGCGTCGTGGGGACTATGTGGGTCAGAAAATTGCAATTTTTCCACATACATGTCGAATTTCCAATACAGGAGAATGCGAGTGCTAAAAGTTTTAATCGCGCCTTAAATTTCCCCAAAAATAGAATTCATTACCCCCCAAATTTGGCATTCTCAGACAAAAATTTTCCGCTAAGTAGGTCAAAGAAAGTTTCCCGACATTTTTCAGATTGTCCAAAATTTAGAAAGGGAGGAAGAGGGCATCCCCCTGCTCCCCTTTAATACGACGCAACTGGAGTACGTTATTGCACACCTGGGAGCAGCTTGTGGCAGTCAGTCAGGCAGTTGGTGCAGACAGACGAAAGCCTTGCAGCAGGGGGCCCGCCCGGCAGTTAGCTGGCAGCATGGGCGTCCAACACAGGCTGCACCCCCTACACTTCAAAGGCGACGTAATGTATTTTGTCTCCTTAATTTTTAAACAAGCAAACACCAACTATGTATTAAATATATTTATTACATAAATTAACGTTTTAGTACATTTGCTGGACACAATGATGTGCACTAAATTTGATTAAAAGTATGCAATATATTTGTTGGGGTGGCTTTGCCTGGACCGATCAGGAAAAAACTTCCAACGCCCGCAAAACTTCCAATGCCCGCAAGACCCCGGCTGCAAGTACGCAGCGAAAACATATATTTAAAAAAGTCAGACAAAATCAATCAATCATTTAATTCATACCAGACAAAGTTACAAACATAAAATCAATAACGCAGTGCATGTGGTCTGATAAAGGACACAAAGGGCAAGCCTCTAATATGTGCCCTGTTAAAATAAAGAAAAATAGGCAACACATAGAACAAATACAAATAAAACTAATACCTATCACAATCAAACTATAGGCAGTTCAAGCTTCATAAGCAAAAATTTAAAAATTGTCTATTGTTGGGGCTGTCACAACAGTTTCAGGCAGAGAGTTCCAAACTGCTATAACACGATTACTGAAAAAATTTAAACGAGCATTGACATAGCAATGGCCACGTGTAATACCAGAACCAGACAATGTAAAAAAAAGTCTGATAAATTTACATCAACCATTCCACGAACAATTTTATAGGCCTAACACATTATTAAGTCCTGATTAAGGCGCCTTCTTTCTAAAGACTGTAATTCCAGATACTGCAAACGAGCTGCATAGGTCATTTTACTTAGACCAGACAACCTCTTGGTGAAACGCCTTTGGACCTTTTCCAGTTTTTCTATTTGAGCATGACTAACTGGTGACCACACAGGAGATGCATATTCGACAAGAGGTCGAGAGGGTGGGAACCGAAAGATTATTTGAAAACAAAAAGCATCACAGTCCCCTCCCAATTTGGTTCTTTTGTCCTTCCTGCTTCAGACGTCTGATAGGCCGTATTCATTCGTACACTGCGTACAATGACGTTCAGTACGGCATTTTGTCGCCCACACTTTTGCGTCTCTTGGTGGACTCCACTGACTAGCCAGGCATTGCCAGGCAGTGCGGAGGCTGCTTCACGAGGCGGATCGAATAAAACAAAGAGTCAGTCGGTCTGTCATTCAACAGACGTCTCTTGATCTGCCGCCGCTAAACCATGACGATCGTGCGACGTGGAATGGGACGATTCGGTATTCGCGAGCACCGTCAATGAGGAGTCACGGCTAGTGACGTCTTGGCTGGAAATACAATTACCCCAGTGCGGGGCAACGGGCAATTGCCCTAAATTTTTGCCTAACTGAGAGCCTGTTTTCTTGTTAAAACTGTTTGTTCCAAACTACAAAATTTGGAGCTGGAAATCTGCGATTTTTCAGTAATTTAGGGACATAATTAAGATTTTGAGCACTGATATCTTCTCTGTCGGAAAATTACAAATTTCTGCCTTGCCTACTCTTTCTTGACGACGCATTGTTAGCTTGTCGGATAAGCTTGAAGACACTGTGTGACAAACGAGCCTAACCGTTCTATTTCTAAATATCGCAACAAATTCGCTAGCCCTTCGTCGATCGTCGGTTCTATTTTTCGAAAGACTATCCATAAAGGCGCCATAAGCGTCTGTGATCCAATCCTATCAAAAGCACCAGAGCATGCTATAATAGACAGCCCACGTGGTACGATGACACGCTGGTGGTGCATTCGGACAGCACCCAGTCGACACCCGTCGGCAGCAATGATCTCTGAGTGGACGCGAGGGACCGAAGATGCCCCAGCGATAGACCGATCACAGGCAGTGCTTTGGAATGTGCGTTTTACAGGTCCTCCCTGGAGCGTCAGGGAACGTGTGCTTCGTGTCGTTCATGCCTGACCAGGGCTGGAAAATTGGTCCAAAACAGCATTTTAGGTTTGAGATTTAAAAAAAAAACTTCAAAAATCCAATAGTAAAACTTTTAAGTTTTTTGTTTGTTGTAGAATTGATCACGCTTATCAATATCATACTTTATTTCATATTTTAATCGTAGTTATGAGTTATGACGTTAATCACTTCATTGTGTCATAAGAATGTAAACTATAAGACGTTTTTCCAGAGTCGAATTTTATGTACGGTGTTCATCGGACACTAAACCAGAAAAAAACCTATAAAAAACTTACAAATTCTTTAAAAACCTCAAAAACCTAAAAAAAACAAAAATGTTTTTTTTATTAAAAAGCGTTTTTTCCACCCTGTTCACAGCTCCCTTGAGTTTCACTGAATGTGTGTTTCGTACGGCTCATGCCCGACGCTCACTGTGTGCGATCGTTGTAGGCGGCGGGACTACATCACTCACCGTCGATAAACCACACGCGCGGACACTCCTATACGGATCAAATGAGAAAACTGGGGCTGCGGATTGAAGGCCAAAGGTTCGATCTGTATAACACTTTATGGTAAACCTATCGCAAAACTATACGGAGCATCACCTGCCATATGAGATGGCACAGTGTTGCATGCCACCCGACACAGGAAAACGCGCTCAGCTTTATCCTCAACCAGACCGGTCGGTACTCGATTTACTTACCCCGAAAGGATGAAAAGCTGAGTTGACCTTGGTGTTGGTTATATACCGAGATATGGTTTACCAGCCCGTAGAGTCATCCGTTAACGATTAATTAATCGATTTGGCCCAATCGATAAAAATATTAAACGATTATTTTCTCGATTGTAATTCGATTACGATTTTTTTAACTTGCTAACATCATTAACATCACAAATATGCACTATTCGTGGGATTTCGCGAGCAAAAAATTTCTTTGCCGCGTTTGGCTACTAGCTCCGCCCACAAAATGGTCGTCCGGTCTTTTTGTGATTTTTCCGATAAGTACAAAAATTATAGTCCAAATTAGTCGATTTCGATTAATTTCTTCGAGATTAATCAATTAAAAATATTTAATCGGTAGCAGCCCTGAGGGAACTCGCATTACGGCACACAATGAGACCAAGAGCACCATTTGTAGGGAGGCCCGCACATTCGGGCGACACACGACCCGGGTACCCGGCCGGCAGCCAACCGTCGTCAGCAAAGAAATTTTAATAATAATTATTTTACATTTCTTTTGTATGTAACGCAATGACGCATAAGTCGCCTAAAAGTCCAAAGTGCGTTCTATTTCTTCCTTGGCTATCCTATTTACTGCAATATTTCTGTAGTTTGCGATCTTCATATCCCAGAGACAGATGTGTGACTGATACAATTCTATCAACTGTTTTACACGTTCTCGATCCTCCCAGAAAGCAGCTTCAGTAGTAGGCCTATACGTACGAAGTACAGTAGCCTACTGAGAATAAGAGGACAACATAATTTTAGCCGACCTGACTAGACGTACAGTGTATATATATATATAACGTGTACTCCTAAAAACAAATCAATTTTCCCTCGAAAACGCACTGTTCAACTTCAAAAGTATGTACATTCTGAGGCTGCCTAGTGAGGTTTGAGTCCTAGGCCTATGCTGAACTTATCGTATAGTTAACCTAGGCCTAAAGTTACAGAAAACTGGACTCAAGACTTGATAATAAAACAAATATATACGATTTAATAAAGCAAGCTATGTACAGCGGTGCATACAATTACGTGCAATGCAAATATCAGAACAGAATAAGCACACGACTCTCAGTTCAATCGCCAAGCAGTCACAGCTGCTAATCAACA
>Ga0209367_1011969_pt1 | contig 11416 bp, 6 predicted proteins | sample WorMetLIZISLAND2_FD_187412 | JGI IMG/M metagenome (GOLD analysis project Ga0209367, IMG submission 187412) | Marine gutless worms symbiont microbial communities from Max Planck institute for Marine Microbiology, Germany - Olavius geniculatus... ... | reverse complement strand
CAACCGTGCAGGAGTTAAGCCACGCTGCCCTAGATAGGCAGCGGTGGGCAGCGATAGTAAGAATGGCGTCAGACACCAACGGGCATTGAGCCCACGGTTGTCGATGATGATGATGATGACGTCCATTGACAAACAACAGTGAATACAAAATGCTCGTATCAACCACAATCTACTTTATATTTCTACACAGTGCGCTCTCACTGGCGAGGTTATTATGCAACAGAAACAAGAAAATACAATATGTAATTACAGAATGGAAGTGTAGTGATGGCGCAAAAGAAAGAACAAAGGACAAAGGTAAAAGCTGACTTGCAGCGTAAATAGAACGTACGTAACGTAACGTTGTACCTTAACTTTTGATGCGCTACAGCTATGCTGACTGCTGCTGATATGGTCGTACGATGTGTCTGTCGTCTGTATCAGTGGCGGATTCAAAGGGAGACGGAAGGGGCGCCACCCCATATTGACTGAAGGCATTCATCATCATCATCAATGGATATCCGGAAGCAGGCCGAAGGCCTCTATTTCACCGAATTCACCGAAGCCACCAGAATTACTGGTGGCCTAAATAAGCACAGGCAGAAGCCATATAACGCTTACTATCCTAATAACTAATTTTAACTGTTTGTTTCCGGTTGCAGCTCCCAAAGTAGATAACTTCATCACGAAATATCAACAAAAACTAAACTAATACTGTTTTTACATTGACTTCCGGTACTAGATGACGGATTTATAATCATAATACAAACTAAAACCACGCCAGATCAAAACTAAACGTCTCTTAAAACTACTAACACTGCATGCCGATACAACATCATCAAGTAGTGAGTTCCATAGCTTAACTAATCTATTTACAAAAAAACGTTTCCATAGATCATATTTACATAACTGAGGCACCAATTTGTATCTATGGTCCCTGGTATCATATCGCTTTTCTAACATAGACTTATACTGCAACTGTAACACAAAATTAGTATCATACTTGTTATTTACATATTTATAGACTAGCACATCTTCCCTAGCAACAGCTAGGCTTCTCGTTCTTCTCAGAAATTAGGCGAGTTTTTAAAAATACTACTTAGATTTACCGTAGTTCTGAGCAAGCGTTATTGGTTTTTTTCTTGTATTTTTACGTACTCCAACGTATTTTTTTGTAATTTTCTCAAAGAAAAAAGACAGCAATAACAAACTACAGGCAACAAAGCATAAACTGCACCCTATGTTGAAATTAACAACATTCTAGTAATACCAGGTAGTACCTGTTACGGCAACAAGCAGTGGCGGCGCCAGCTTTCTACGAGTAAGGAGGCCAAGGGGGGAGGGGGGCAAGACATGTGTAAGGGGGGCACTTTTTTCATTTCATACTTCAACTCCTGCTTCCCACTTATCCTTGTTAAATTCAGGCCATCATCCAATACGTACTTCTCGGGTGACCAATTTCCAGAGCATAAAATATTGACTTTTCCATAGGCCAGGCAAAGATTCAACGATACACCAGGGAGAATGGAAAGACCCCCAGCTAGACCAAGCAATTGCTTTCAACCAAGGGTGGCGCCACCAATTGAAAAGTGGGTGTTACGAATAATGTGCAAGTGAAGCAAGCAGAAAAAAATGGTAAAATTGTGCCTAATTGTGTAGGCCTAAAACAGTTTCCTCTGACATTTCCCTGACTTTTTCCTGACCACTCTGGAATTCCCTGACTTTTCCAGATTTTTTTCAGGTGAGTGGTCACCCTGTTACTTTATGTAGTACCAAAACGGCCCAAAAGCATATGAAGGCAAGTAGCATTTTTCCTCTCATCACTTAACCCATTTTCCTATTTTTTCTCTAGCTATAACATTAGTGTTCAATAAACTCTCCCATCGGGTCCAAGCCTGAAGATCAAACTATTCTGTGCCAAAAAGATTGTACTTTTTGGAATAATGATACATTTTGCTTGACACTTTTGAGGGATCTTTATAGTTTGTTGTGACATGCTCTAAGTGCATGGATACGGATTAGCTTAAATACCGGTTTAATTGTTGACAGCTAACAAATGGGCTACCACAAGGTTACAAAAGCATTAAAATAGAAAACGTCTGATGTAGGTCCTATACTCCCCTATAGGCTTCTTATGTAGTGTCAGATCCATCTAGCCTATAAAGCATAACTGGATTTAGGAAATCCACCTGCCAAACTGCCAGCATCACCAAAATGAGACCTGTAGGCAAAAACATTCTTTTAAAAACATATTATATTTCAGACGCAAAACCCAGATCATTTAATGTTTAACACGGTTTAAGCAAAGATCATAACTAGGGACAAACCGAATTCACAGGAAAAAATGCACGATTTCACGGCAGAATTTTAAAAATGTGTCAAATTTCACGGAAAATTCGCGGAAAGAGTTTCGGAAATTAACGGGCCACACAGACGTTATTTCGAGGTGCTGTGCTAATGCAAACGAAAAAATTTCAGAACAACGAATATTTACTACACTAAGTCAAGACTCAAGACAGTCAATGTTAACTATTTAGTGCTAAAGTGGCAAACAGCAACATCCGTACAAAAGCTGCTGATAAAACTCTGGAATTGTCATAAATTAAACTAAAAGCGCTAAAATTCACGAAACATCAGATTTCACGGAAATCAGCGTTTTTCATGGAAGGAGGTCCATTTCACGGAAAATGTTACGGCCGTGAAATCGTGAATTAAGTTGGTCCCTAATCATAACTTGCATAAGATAGATTTTATAGCAAGTAGGCCTATACATTTGGCAGCACAGTCACATTTGACAATCTACCCTTCTGTCATGAAGTTGTACAAATAAGTTTAAATTTGGCACTCGGTGAACAACTATTGTGCAAACTTAAGGCCTGCAGAACTGGTGGCTTAAATTACTACTAGTTTGACTGAGGCAAAAAACTGGTAGCAGATAAAGATTGACAGCTGTTGTAGTGTTGTAACATCTTCTAGGCCTACTGCCATCCACAGCTTGAAAATTTGATGCACTCAGTTCGTAAATTATGGCTTATAAATAACTTAGAATAATTCAGCAATATTAATTTATTTACTGCAGTTTAGTTATCAATTAATAGACTGCATTTTGCTTTAAGTCTGTGAAACTCAAATGGGGGGTCAAAGGGGGGGCAAGCATCAAATGGGGGGCATGGCCCACCTGGACCCTCCTTGGCGCCACCACTGGCAACAAGTTGAGGATGCAGTCTAACCTGGAGTAAGTAAAACATTTGAATAAAAGTGTAAAATGTAAAATGCAGTCCTACTGAAATACCGAGAAGAATGTTGTCGTATAAAAAAAATCTGGACGGGGCAGCAATGTCGCAATTTTCTGGAAGACAGCTGCACATTTGCAACAGAGACAATTATTAGTGCTTAAACTTTCAATTTCCCCCTGCATTCCCAGAAAATAATGGACTTTCAGCCAGAACAAAAATATCTTTTAATTTTAGGTAAGCTGAAATTTAGGCAGATCAGATGCAGTCAAGTTTTGACGTTTATTGGCATGCAAATGTCACTGTATGTAAACACGCACAAACAAAAAACATACAGACATCTTAACTCATTTTGTGTAAATAGGCTACCTGCTCAAGTACAGGCTGGTCCAAACAAGTAAACTTTCTCAACAATGGCACATACATAAAATTATCATACTACCATACAGGGGCATCTACAACATATAAACCTAGGAGCATATGCTCCATGAAAAAGTAAGGGGAGATTTTTTTAAAAGTTAGGGGGAGTTGAATATTTTATGTCTGCATTTGTGATATATGGCATGTTATATTAGAAATGAGAATCATAATATTCAACTTCCCACTCCTAATTTTCCCCCAAAAAATCTCCCTTCCCCTAGGAACGTTTTCTTGGGAAGGGGAGAAAAGTTAAGTGTCATAATTTAGCATTTTTGCAATATATCAGAAATGCACAAATAACATTCAGTTTTTTTTCTTAAATTCCCAAAAAACCTTTGGAAAATTAGGGGGAGTTGAATATAATAATTCTGCACTTCTGATATGGGTATTGCATATACATGCAATATATCAGTAATGCAAAATTATAATATTCAACTTCTCCCCTCTAATTTCCTCCAAAATCATTTTCCCTTACACATGCAAAACAACACCAGAAAATGTTTTATTCACTGTTTGGATTAATTACCTGTAATTCTGATTGCAAAATGTCACAAAGCTTGAAAGTTTTTGGTAATTTAAAGGCTCAGAACAGTTGTTTTAGACTTTGGAGTAGGATGGCAGCATTGTGATATTTTTTTCTGCAACCAGCTGCAACTGATTACAATATCAGAAATGATAAACAAACTTACTTGAGACCAATTGCAACTTGTTGCAAGAGTGTCTGAATGGTAAAAGACAAGTATTGAGTGTGAAACTGTCAGTAACACGCCAGTGTCAGTGATGTAGGGATGTCAGCCAATAGACTTGAATGATGCTAACTCTGTTGTGTATAGCTGTTTTTGTGTGAACTGATCAATACTCAAGTTACCGGTATAACAATTCATTTGCAATCTACCGTTGCCTCAGAGGCATGCACACAAATGAATTCGTCTGACTTGTCTACCAGTTACTAGACCATATTTTCACAGTAACTCCAGCTTAGCTGGTCTGGAAAAATAAAACATACCGCAACTACCATGCAAATAAATCAAATCAACAGTGGCTCCTATCCCCGAATCCGGAGTCACAATCTGGCGCAAGTTTCCCAACTTTCCGGCTCAAGCCTTCCCCCTTTTGAGCTCCTTGTTAAAGGTGTTGATTGCCAGTGAAAAATAGAAAGACAGTTCTGATCTATACCCTTAACAAAACTTACCCCTCCCCCCTAGTTTTCACTAGGCACAAGCTTCTTCACCCACCAGGTATAGAGATAAAAGTCATGGCAAATGACCTATATGCAACATGAAATCAGCTATGTATATACAGATTATATACACACTGAGCGAGTGAGTAGGGTTTAACGTCCCACTCAACACAGTATAGGTCATTTTGGGGACGGCCTTTCCAGGCAGAATGCACATAAACACATAATAATGGAACAGCAAGTTTAACCTTTACTACAAAGAAACAGGAAGCTTAACCTTTACAGAAACACAAAATACAAAAAATGAGCTAATATAACAGTATAAAGAACTGCGTCTGTGACTAAAATGATTAGCACTGGGTCTCGCAAATTGCAATGTCACAACAACTGTGTACATATCATTAGCTAGTCTTTATTTCAGTTAAAAAAAATCACAGCATTAACCATATCTCTGGCCAGCCAGCAATGAAAACAGCCTGTGATAAATAAGAAAGCAACCTATTTAAAACTGAGTAATGTGTCAAGTAATGACATTTACTGCAAATCTCTCACAGGTGTAATAATGTACGCAATTAATGGCAACAAGAGCCACAGCGGGGCCCAGGGAAACATTCTCACGAGCCCCCCCCAAACATTTTCATGGCAAAACATAAAATCAGCTCAGTATATACATATACACTGATGTAACAGCTTCAGAGGGCTGTCCCTGACCAGAAGTTATTTGGATTAGCAACTTCTCACACTAAAAATGCAACAAGTTGCAACCACCACTACCACCATCACCATAAAAAGGGGCTGAAAAGGAAAAAATAATAGTGAGTACTAGTACCGAAAATGTCAGAGTGTGGTTGCAGACTATAATAATGTGCAGTAATTACATTATGTTGTAATTGTCTAATGAAATAAATTGTGGCATGCTTTCTACTGGCCCATAGCAACCCACTTAAAGCACTCATCATCAGCAGCAGCATTGTCCACCATCATGCAATATTCAAAACACATTTCATCTCTGATGAAAACGAACACAACAGTACAAAAACATCATAAACACATTCTGTTCAACAATACTATTTTTCCAGAGTTACCCCCAATAAAGTTAGTCACAAAAAGCAAAACTTTGCAAACAGCGAGTATAGTGCACAGATAACACATATCAAGTTATCTAAAACACAGCATAAAATCAGGTAGTGTTCTAGCAGTGTCTAAATATTATATGGATTAAGCACAACACAAACTGTTGTACATAAAATCTCGCTGACAAGTTTTGAGTCAACAAGCAATTTTCCACACATTGTTTGTTCTCAGTCTCAATTTTGCCTCATGAAGACATTGACGTATCCCAGTTTAGCTGAACATTTGTTGAAATGTCTTACAACATTGGCTTTACGTTTAAAATATTTACTACAGGAACCACAGCAAAACTGCTTATAGTCTGAGTGCTTGAGCTGATGATCTTTCAATTCAAATGCTGTACAAAAACCGTTTGAACATTCATCACAAACATGTGGCTTTATGCCTTCATGACGAAATACATGGTCTTTAAGTTTACCACTGTGACTGAATTTCTTCTGACAAATGTGACATGTGAAACAAGTACCTTCATTGTGTGACTTCAGCAGATGTGTCTTGAGTTGATCAGGCATGTAAAACAGTCTGAACAGTGTCTACATGAGTACGGCTTTGCACCAGTGTGAGTATAAACATGACGCTTCAGATGATGGCTACTCTTAAACCTCTTCCCACAGTAACGACAGTCATAAGGTCTTCTGTTGCTGTGTGCATGATGTTTATGTGTCTGCAAGTGGCTGGATGTGGTAAAACTTTTGTCACATAGTGAACACTTGTATGGTTTGTCTCCTGTGTGGACTGTCATGTGATGGGTTAGATGCTCAGACTGATTAAATGCCTTGTCACACTCATGACATTTGTATGGTTTCTCTCCACTGTGAATTCTGCTATGAACAGTAAGGTTACCTTTTGTAGTAAACCATTTCCTGCAAACTGTACATTCAAATGGTTTATCTCCACTGTGAAGTCTGCTGTGAACAGCAAGGTTACTTAACTGCGTAAATTGTTTGCTACAAACAGTACATTCAAACGGTTTCTCTCCAGAATGACTTCGTCTGTGTATTGTTAACTTGCTATTGCTATAAAAGCACTTTCCACATTCAGTGCACTTGTATTTACTGCTGTGAACATTCAAGCAGTGGTGAGTATTAAACCGTTTCTCACACTGAGTACATGAATACAACTTTTCTCTAGCATGCGTTTGTTTGTGGCGCTTCAAATCTCCTTTCCTTCTAAACCATTTGTCACACACTGTATACACACACAGTCCTGGCTTGTCATTAGGCCTAAGTGGATGCTCAGTGATATGATTACTATCAGATTCAATCTCCACCTCAAGTGAACTTTCACCTGTACAGCACAATATGAAAAAAATAAGAAGCTACATATAGGATTACGCAGCATCAGTAAAATACTGCCATTATGCATTCAGAGACAAAAATGAAAAACAAAAAGCCCAGCTGTTGCTAGGGAAGACCGACCTTACGCTGTTGTCCAAAGGTTAGCAAATGGGAATGAGGGGTCAGTTCAATACTAGAGTTGTTACGACCAGCCATTCATTTCAACCAGCCAATCGTGAGGAGAAAGACCAGTTAACAGGTTAACTGTGGGCAAGCAGGCAACGCATTGCTAAAACAGCCGACAAGACAGACTCACGGTACCCACTAACAATGCAAGCACAAGGCCTGGTCAGCTTGACAACATGGGATGGTGTGTGTGTGTGTGTTAAGGACTGGCAGAGTTAAGCAGGCACGCAGACAGACAGACAGAGACAGGGAGTTTAAACAACATGTGCAAAAACACACACAAGGTCAGTCAGTGGGTCGATCACAGTGAACGACGTTGACCCTGCGTTGGGCCTACAAACAAGGAATTATGTACTTTCACTCCCGGAAACAAAAGTTCCATAGATAGTTCTCAGGACGTAGAACTTTCGCTCCCAGGAACTTTCCTTCCCTACACCTTTTGCTCTCATGGCCAAAGTAATGTGGTATCACTCCCAACACGAATTATGATTATTTAGTTGATAAACTAATGGCATTAAGGCGTTATGGCTTGTTCATATCTTTGTACAGCTTTACTGTACTAAAAGACGGCAGAATCCAGCACATTATTTTATTAATTATTTTATCCTAATTTCTTACTATTATTTTAAACTCTAGTCTTTTCCCTAAACCTTAAAGCCATTTTAAGTCTTTTTTTAGAAAACCTTTAGGCTAGCTGTAGCACGTCTTCCCTAGCAACAGCTAGGCTTTCTTGTTTTGGATGTTGAGCATTTACACCACATGCTGGCGTCCTTTGATTTCATCTGCTTCTATTAACTGTGTAGGCCTATAATGTTAACTCTGATTGACGAGTGAAAGTTCCACCTCATTTTCGCTTAGGGGAGCAAAAGTTCCAGGGAACAAAAGTTCCTGGGAATGAGAGTTCCAGAGAACGAAAGTACCAGGGAGCGAAAGTTCCATCGAAAGTTCCATACATGGAACTTTCCCTCCCAGGAGTGAAAGTATGTGGGAACGAAAGTTCCAGTTACCCAAAAAAGTAGGCTAGGCCCTACTCACAGCAGGGCAGTGTCAGCGTGCTAGCATACATGCCTACAATTCTCCATCTGTCTCGGTTTTGTGAATAAGGCTCGATATGAGAGGACAGGTGGAACGTAGTTGTCTGAAGTGAGCAAAGGCATCCCGCATGCACCCTTGTGACAAGTACAATTTTCCAAGTTCAGCTTTCTCTTCAGCCCATCTTTGCTTGTTGAGCCGTGCAGACTTCTTGCAGCACGTGTTCAGTTCCTTGTAGTCCTCAAGGTCCCCAGCAAGTCTAGCTGTGCATTTGTCGTCCACCAGCTGGCCAGTGTCATCACTGATCCACTCATGGTGTTTACTTGGCCTGATGCCAAATACTGCTTCGGCTGCGGCATTGTGCTTGTGCTTTAATGTATCCCACGAATCGGCTTCCTCGTGCGAGAGTGCAGCAAAATGGTTCTGTATCTCAATCACGTATTAGTGCTCTAAAAAGGAGTCACACAGTTTAGTCACACAGCTTAATGGTCTGCCAAAAAATCGAATTATGTAGACGACGTAGACGTCAATGCCAAACACAGTTGCATGACTACAGTGATGTGATGCCTCGAGGCAGTGAGTCACCTAGAGACTGCCTTGAGGCAGATTTTTACTGCCTTGCTCTTTGGTCTTGTTCTTAAACTTTAGTGTCACTAACTATCAAGGCAAGATGCAACACAGCACGCACTAGGTAAGTCATCGCAATACCAATACAAAATCGAAAGTTTACTGAGGTCAAGTTACTGAAATACATTTCTGCCATAAATTGTGACGATTGTGAGAACACAAATCTTTTCGCTGACACTAAAAACAGTTGTCTTTGGCCGGTATTTTTTCACTTCTTTAGTGCTCTTGCTACAACAGCAAAAAAGTAGAATGACCTGTCTCGCTCACAGGGCAGCGCAGCGTTATAATGCACCCGCACCGCTAAAAGACTCCGTACTTGAAAATCTGATTTTGTTAAGATGGAACATATAATGTTAATTTGTACCTGCAGGACATAAATTTATATGGACTACTAAACTTGCATGGCATAATGTAAACATCAGATTAGATTGATGTTCACTGTGCTGGATTAATAAAATTATTGAGATTTTTTTGTAACCCAATAAAAGGTATTCCATCTGAGCTGTATGTTTTGTAGTGAACTTATTCAGATTCGAACCTATTCAGTATTCAATACGTTAAATGCTTTAGAATTGGTCGGTGTCTGGCTTTTTCGCCCCTTTGCTGTTTTGCCCCCTGGCTTTTTCACCCCCTGGCTGATTCAACCCTTAGCTTGGACGATTCACTCCCATTGAATACCGGTAATTCAATATAGATTATTACAAGGGTGATAAACTGCAATATGTATATGCTATACGTAATTTAATGTTTAGACAGTTTGTAGCATGATGATGAGAATAAACAATTGTGTGACTGGTTAGTGGTTTGTTCAATTAAGCGTAGACACCGCCGCCTCACGACCAACTAGTTGTCCTTGGCGACCTTAATGCTATCAGCGGCACCAGTCGTCAAGGCTTCGAGAATGTCGTTGAACCGTACGGCAGTGGACTGGCTAATGACAATTCATTCCGGTTACTTACACTGTGCTCAACTACCAATCTATCGATTCTGGGGTCTTGGTTCGCCAGAAAGAATATACATCGTCACACGTGGATATCCAATGACGGGCGCACACACAAAGAGATCGATCATGTGTTGACAAGAGACCGATCCATGTTTAAGTCGCTGCGCGTCTACCGAGGTGCAGAAATTGCCGCAAACACTGACCATCGACTCGTAATAGCAGCTGTCTCACTTCACCCTTTCAGAGCTCCAAAGTTGCCCAAGTCAATGCGTCTCGATGTTGCTGCCCTGAAGAGCGACTCCAGCCTGGCAGACCGCTACAACATAGCCGTCAGCAACGCATTTGGTGATCTCGATGAGCTTCCAGACGATGTTGAAGATGCCTGGCATCAACTCACCGAACAATTTTGTCCCCAGCAGAAGCAACTATACCCAAGCAGATGTCACGGAGACGTCCGTGACTGACTTCAGACACGCTTGAAGTTCTGGAGAGGAAGCGAGGTGCTAGACTGGCTGGACAGCTAGAGGAACATCGTCGGCTCAAAGGTATATTTAAGGCTAAGGCAAAAGCGGACCTGGAGGCACACTACAGCACTCTGGCAGATGAGGCGGAGGCTGGCCTACAGCGGAACGACTTGCGTCCAGCATACCGGGCAGTTAAGCAAATGCGTGGCGGATGTGAATGTGTTGAGGGAAGCACAGTGCCAATCAGCAAGAACGACGGGGCACCCTGTACCTCTGTGGATGAAGTGCTCGAGCGTTGGAGTGAGCACTACCAACAGATCCTGAATCATGCACCTGCTACTCAGTGCCCAGAACTTGACGTCTCTGCTGTAAACGCTGTCCCTGCAGATGATATATGCGAAAATGCACCAACCCTCGAGGAGGTCCAGAAGGCGATCAGGAAACTTCGAAACGGCCGAGCCGCAGGTCCAGACGATATCACACCAGAGCTCTTGAAAACAGCAGAGATACCGATCAGTACGGCTCTGCATCAACTGTTCCTGCTCATATGGAAGTCAGGAAAGGTTCCGGCAGACTGGAAAGAGGCCGTGATCATATCACTTTACAAGGGGAAAGGCTCAAGAACCATCTGTAGCAGTTACAGGCCAATCTCACTGTTGTCAGTACCGGGCAAGGTTTTTGCCCATGTGCTTCTATAACGGCTGCAGCCCCTTCTTACTCGTCAGCGAAGACCTCAGCAATCCGGCTTCACACGCAGTCGCTCGACAATCGACGCCATATTGACGTTACGTCTCCTGGCCGAGTTGCATCGAGAATTTTGAAAGCCCCTGCATGTGGCTTACATAGACATTAAGGCCGCCTTCGATTCGGTGGACCGCCAAGCTCTTTGGAAGGCACTGCACGCCACTGGTGCTCCACAATTTCTGATCCAACTGATCCAGGAC
>Ga0209367_1011968_pt1 | contig 11416 bp, 10 predicted proteins | sample WorMetLIZISLAND2_FD_187412 | JGI IMG/M metagenome (GOLD analysis project Ga0209367, IMG submission 187412) | Marine gutless worms symbiont microbial communities from Max Planck institute for Marine Microbiology, Germany - Olavius geniculatus... ... | reverse complement strand
GGTCAGGGGGGCGTAGCCCCCCTGAAGCTGAAACACTTTTCCTTTTGAACGTTCAATGGAAGCCGCAAATTCGCCCAACTCTTGCTGGATAATGGCAAAAAACGCACCTTTTCATACAAAGTCGCCTGTAAAAAATTTTCATGGTTGGGCCAAAGGGGGGCATTGCACCATGCCCCCCTAAATACGCCACTGACCATAATTATCGTCGCAAAATATTATCACTGCTGTGAAAAGTACAGCAGTTTTCTGTTACGAAGTAACGTCAAATAAACATTAGTTGCACATTAGACGTTTCACTGTAGGAAATCTGAATTATGCAAAACATTTTCGAAAAAGATAACAGTAACAACTGTAAGATAAGCATACTTTTTGTTTTTTAGAAACTTTTCATGCTGAATAACAAGCTTTAATCCTTTAATCTCTTCTAACTTTCTACGCTCGTTATTCTTCTCCAGAAAATAATTCGTCATAGTTCGACATAAACTAATAAATTGTATAATATATTATTAAAAATATTTATTTACAATTATTACTACTAGCAAAGTACCCACCTCACAGGCGGATTACTTTGCTAGTTAAATGAATGCACGCAAGAGTTTGGGAAGGAATGTACGCAGTACGTGGTACGCGGTTGTAATAATGTGCAGAGGGCGCCACTGATCCAATTGCCAGCGTGAGCTGGCACACGTCGCAGAGACTATAAAATTCATGGCCGGCCTTAAGGCCTTAGGCTGGGATCTTTAAGTGGTCGTCATTCACCAGATGTCGCAACGAAGCTGAGCACCATATTGACGAACTTGGCAGAATCAGTGGGGAAAGAAGACCTAGCAACTCAACTCCCGCCCCCTCGAGCTGCCCGTGAGGGCAGGTGGGGGGGGGGCAAGATGAAGGACACCTACTCAAGGCCCAAAGACCCAAACGCCGCGGTCGGGGTCCGTGACTGTGCAACAAGGAAGTCGCTAGAGGAGGCTGACAGACAACAGACAAACAGACATTCCGTGCATTATAGTAAGATTGTTGATTTGTTTTTTGCTGTCTTTTTGACGAAATAATTCGATCGGTATTCTGCTAAAAATGCCGACTTACCTCGAACGATGTAGCCGAACGCTAGCAGGGTATTGCGATCTTGGAACCACAATTCGACCTCGTCCACAATAAAATCTCCATAGACGACTGAGACACCGATGTCCGCCTCATCGTCAGCGAATCCTACCAGGAACCGAGCTTTCGTTGGCCGTTCCGCGCTGACCGTCTCAGCCTCCCAGTAACCCAGCTCGCTTCTCAGAACGCGGTCTACATATACCTGAAAATCCCCCCCATCGACGTTATTTAAAGTGTAAGCAAAGTTAGCAAGTCGCAACACGCTCCCGACAAAACACGCCAAACACAAAGATAGCAAAAACAATATGCAGTAATATAATCAAACAAAAAAGTACAATATCATTGGATTATTTTCTGTTGACGAAAACAAAATTTACGATGAAAATTCTATGCGCGGCAAATAGACTAGGCGTTCTGTGTCCACGACAGTAACTTTTGTCTAAGCCTATAAAAATAACAATTCTAGAAATAAAAATGTCTTAAGCAACTGAAGCCACTGAAACACAATCTTTCTGTCCCTACTATTTGAGTCGTGCTCCTTTAGGATTATTTTATACATGACAACAATTCGTCGAAACAGTTGTGTATAAACGCAGTTTAAATTAACACAATCTCAAAACAGCTTTCAGGAGTTTAAAAAATGTAGAAGTATAGGCCAGGTCTATATGAATACCTGTAATCCAGAGTGTAAATCCCAGCTGAGTTCGAGGAAGTACCAAGTGTCCGCTTGTATACCTTCTACGCCCAGCGTCCATCGTCGACTGTACTGTCTCATCTCGAACACCAGACTGTCGTTATTGTAGAATATCTGCGACGAAAAAATACAGCAATATTCCGCAGGAATACACAATAAGTTCTTGACGATACAGTGACCAACGATTGAGATTGCAAGAGTACAGTGTGAAAAATATGTGACACGTTCAAAAAATACTCGGTAAAAAATAATCAATTTCTGACACGATACAGCTACGCTGTAGGCGTCTATGGCACGATGTGTAGTCCGTATGTCTGTCATCTGTCTGTCGTTGTCGTTGGCTGTAACGGATGAAATGTGGCTAAACTGTAAGTCGTACGGAAAAAAAATTACACGAATAATTAGCACTGTGTGTTTAACCTAAGCACGCAAAATTTCAGCGATTTAGTGCAAGGGGAACATTGTCAAATTCGGGGTTGAATTAAATGGAGGGGTAAAAAACTGGCCATATCTCGGAAATGGTGAAATATACGGCCAAGGTTACTATCAATCACTGATAGGAAGTGGCATACATGTACGTCCTTTCAGACAAAATAAAAATCATCGACCTTGGATCACCTTGAAGATCAATACTGCAACATGAACTGTAAAGGCTGAAGCGCGTCTTCTCTAGCGACAGCTGGGTTTTCTTGTTAACTTCGTATATTTATTGTATTCATTCTGTTGTTGCACTTTAATGTTTTTATGGTAGATACATTTCCATGTTATTTTAAAGCGCTTGTTTTAACTTCGTTGGGCACGTGTTTACGTACGTTGTTATGCTGCCTGTAACGTTGGCTATAGCAAACTATGATGACAATTATCGATGCTATGTGCAATATGTTAACCGCCGTTAAGTCATTGTTTGCCGCCTCGGTCGCTCCATTTCCCGTTTCAGTTTCCGCATCGAATTCAATGAGCAAAAACGTCGGCCTAGTGCCGACATAATGTGTGGCTGCCCGTCTATCTGTCATGCGTCAGTTGCTAACTTTTCGCTAATAAATGAAACTCGGCACACCACATACTTCTGCCCTGTGAAACGTTTGCATCAATTTTAGTTTTTGATGCTTTTTTTGTTTCGAGTTACAAGCACATACAGACAAGGATGGACGGACAAACGAGCAAGACGTGTAATGCGGCCTGTTAGGTCAGCCGCATAACAACGGCAAAAAAGTGAGGATGCTAAACAGTGGCGTCATTTCAGTAAGTCATTGGGAGTCTCAATCTTCTCCTTCCTTTCTTCTCCCTTCATTTTCCCCTATATCTCATCCTTTTCCTTTCCCTTTCTTTCTCTTTTTCAATTTTTCTCCTCAGCTCCCTTTAGAAGTAGGGCCACTTAAATCTAGTTAGAGGGTCTGGGGAGCACTGCGAGCTCCCCAAGGGCTGAGCCACAACCGAGATTGAATTTCGTGCATTTCAGCTTTAAAATGTGGTATCTAGTGGCAACAATTTGAACGATTTTCTTGAGAATTAACTGCCTTTGATGCTAGAATTGGCGCTAAGTAATATATACATGTACCTTGATGCCATTACCGGTGCTGAGGAACACCATGCCGTTCTGCAGTCGGCGAAACTTGGTCCACATCGACAGCGTCAGACCGTGCTGGCTGCAGCGAGATATGCTGGAAATACAGGCATCCGACTGGTTCTCAATGGCCAGGTACTCCGCATTGCCGTCCAGCATTATACCGTTGCTGATCTTTGCCGGCAGCGTAATCGGGTGACCGTGCGTCTGAATCGATAGGAACGGATGAACCACGCGATCGGCTTCTATGCGGTCCATGTTGATAACGTAATGGCGCGGTCGACCTGCAGTATTGCAACAAATACAGCAACCAAGTTACAGTTGCAGTAAAAAAAATTAAAGGTAAAAGGCTGTGTATGTAGCTCTTTATAAAAAAAACCGTCGCAAAGCTACGGAGCGTCACCTGCCATATGGGATCACACAGTATTACTTGCCACCCGACCAGGTGGCGCATAATATACGCACCGCCTGAAATCGGTTATTATTTGATGCACATGCTTAGCAGAACTATCGTATAAACGACGACTTAGATTAATCAATTTCTACCTACCTCGCTGTAGAAATTCGAACTCGGTTAACTTAGCGCAGCTGCCGTAGCAAATCAGCAGCTCGTCAACGATGGCATTCGCTGGCGCCGTTCGCTGGAAGGCGCCACCGGCGGCTGATGCGTTCTTCGGCGCGTTCAAGCAGCCGACGCAGAGACGCATTGGCGTCGCCCACGCAGCGTCGTCGACGTTTTTTCTCGACGTCGACTGACGGCTCTCGGCGACCTGCTCCCGGTCCACGTAAACTTCCAGTCCGCCGTCAGCACTCCATGAAATCTCGACGAAGTACCATTGATCTGTCCGCACGCCAGACCACGACGCCTGTAATGATAGATACCGTACATACGTAAAATTCTTGTTTTTGTCTCGTTTCAGTTCTCATCATGGCGCTTTTTCTTTTTTTAGCTTTTTGGATCTCAGGCTCTTATTCTCCTACAAAACCTGTTTGCTTCATGACTTCATGATTTTCTTCACGCAGCAGTAATTGCTTCATTCATGTGATTTCAATTTTATTGAAAACAGTTAGATTAAACTAGCAGAATCTCCCTGTTTCCGGTGCAAATCATGCACTACATCACGTCACATCATATCATATATGCCAGTGCCACACACACGCGCGCGCGCGCACAAGCACAGTCTCGAGCTGCAACCAAAAAGACTTTCTATGCTATTACATTCTGCTCTGAAATTGAAAGACCGAACATAGAGAGAAATTGACAAAAAACACTGTGTCTTAAATCTTAATTTTTGGTTTATACTAACTTATGACTCATTCAGAAAAGAAACTAGTGCTTATAGTGTAGGCTTCATTATTGTTATTGTTGCTTTTTTGACGCGCGACGCACATGCTAGCGCGTATTAGCTATGGTAATTCTGTCTGTCTGTATTTCAGTCTGTCACAACCCGGTACCGAATCAAGCGCAGGTCAGCTAAAAACCCTGAGTTTTTAGCATAAAATAGCAAATGGAAACGGAGATCGATGACTTTGAACGACTTTGAAACCTAAAACTAGAGCGTTTAGTAATTTTTTTCCTGACTTCATGCTGCGACGCACATTTAAAGAGTAAATTTTGGTCGAAATTAGTATTCAAATTATTGGAAAGATAGACATAGACAACTTGCGTCGCGAGTCTCAAAAGCATTAGCTCAGATTTCTGGTTTCTTTCTACCATTTGTGCTGAATAAAGATTTTTACTAGACAAAACGAGGCTTTCTAGCAAACGACGTACGGTCCACGTGCGTAGGTCTGCAGTAGCGGTCACTGTCAGTTGGTTGTTGACGTAGAGAACTCGGAGTCCTCGGTACCCGGTGTCGAGAACAGGTGCCCGGTCACTGAGTGCAGTGAAGTAGAGCCAGACTGAAAGCATCAGACCGTGATGACAACGCCGCAGGTCGCCCAGGCAACGCGTGCTCAGATCATCACTCAGTAGAAACTCGTCAGATCCGGCGAACAGCAAAGCCTGCCCGACTTTGCCTTCCACCTGATATGTTGCATGACACTACATATCAGTGGCGTAAACAAGGAAAGAGAGGGCCAACAAGACATAAGCATACGTTTCAACTGTAACAAATTTTCCAATTTGGCCAACTTATTCTCAGAAAAAGTAATAATAATTAATTTTTTGCCACCACATCTCATATTTTGAAACTATATAACGCAATAAATTCCATTTCGGCTGGGTTTCTGCCCCAGACCCTGCTGGAAGAGCTCGCGGCGTTCCCATGAACCCATATATAGCTAGATTTTAGAAGTCTTACTTCTAATAAAAGGAAATGGAAAAAAAAGAAAACGGAAAGCAAAAGTTGGACAAAGAAAGAAGAAAACGAGACGAAAGGGAAAATAGGAAAAGGGAAGGACAGGAAAGAGAGACAAGCCTTCAACTGACATTTTCGGCTACGCCTTTGCTACATGTACGACGTGTATCAATCAATAAATTAACCAATCAATCAATCAATAAATGTAAGTGTATTACGCACTAAAGACAAAGTAAATTGTTGACTAGAGTAATCAATAAATCAGTCAATCAGCAATCAAGTAATAATGAACAGAATACGGTAGCTGATTTACCTGCAAAGGCGAACCGTGTACAGTGTAAGTAATGCCGCCGCACCATCCGCGAGTACAATTTGAGTTCGTCTGCATGGGAAAAAGCGTGCAGTACATCGCACCTGTGTCATACAAGCAACTATGACATGTTTCTCTACGTACACACATAGCGGCCCTGTAATTTAAAAAGTATGCTAATAAGTTTTTTTTGCAATTGCATCAGACACTGAACTATTTTCACAATTCTTTCACCGATGTACCTCGCAGTACACGAAAGTTCGCAACCAAAGTGATTGTTAAAGATCCCTTCATACCCTAACACATCGTTATACACAGTCAATGAATAAATGTTAAGTTTGTTAAGTCTAGTTTGCAGTCGGCGCCTGAGCCGCCAGACGCGCCTGAGCTGGCTAGTGCCTGATCTGCCACCTGTATAGATAAACACAACCACTGAATACGCGTTATTACGGAAGGTTTCTGACATCTGGTCACGTGACCTTTTATCCGTTGAAGTAAAAACTGGCACACCGGTTAGATAATTCTCACACTGAGAAAGTTCATAATGATACTGACTTTTGTTTTTTTCTGTGCATGTTTTGTTCTCGAGTTAGGAGCGCTGATTGGACAAAAGGCAAACGGGTAAAAAGCGTAACCTTGTGTGTTTTTTAAAACAAATACAAGACTAATTGATTGATCGATATAATTTAAGCCTATAGATACGTGTGTTAGGCCTAAAATAGGGTTAAAACTTTTAGAGATAAGGATCCCATAATTTTTACAGATAAGGGCTGAGGGTCTAACATACGTGCCTTACCCAGCTCGCCGATACGTGTCTCTTCAGTGAACTTTGACCAGAAGTTGAATTCATCTACCAGCACCGAACAAACGCCGCCGATATCATCGTCGTCGTCATCATCATCAAGGTCTGTAGTCATGGTCTGGTCATCCCAGCGACGTCCGATGGACCAGCGTCCGGTACTGTCAGACGTCATCAGGCGGGATGATGCGGAAGTTTGTGGATGCCCGGGTTGCTGCTGCTGATCATCTGGCAATGTCTCAGACCTGCAGCGTGTACACGTCGTGTTACAGTACAAGTGGTAGTTGGCAAAATTAAAGATTATTATCTCCGCCAATGGAACGAAGTGAATTGGAGGAGATTATAAGATTGGTAGATCTGTCCGTCTGTCTGTCTGTGTATACGAATACACAACCGGCAGGAACGGTGGCGCCCTCCTGTGAAAACTTCTACATTGGCGGAGATATGCACTCCGACGAGCGCCTTTTAGTTATGAGTGATTTTATATTGCTTATTGTAGTGTAGGGGTATTGTGTTTTATTTTGTGTTTTTTATGATTGCATGTTTGTTTGTGTGTGTTTTATATTGTGATTTGCTGCCTTAAGCTGGCGTAATAAACGATGATAGCAGTGCCATAGCCAGGATCTTGATGTGGAGAGGGGCCACTTGAGAAGTGGGGATAGAGAGGGATTATTTTTCCTTACCAGCGAAGGGGTCTAGGTCCTCTCCCCAAAAAAGTTTCCGATTTTTGTGTGACACTGAAGTGTTTTGCTGCATTTGTGATACTATTTTGAATAACTGAGTGGCAATATACGTACATTTGTGGTTTCTTAAAAAAGTGGACGGAAGGCACGTACCTACAGTGCTCCTCCACGGCTACGCCAGTGAGCTATAGTCGTGCGTGGAGTCGTCGTTACATGCAGCCAAGTAAACAAAAACAGTTTGCAATAAAATCCAGAGTAATCTAACAAAAGCCTGAATCGTTCCTCGTTTCTATTCGCCAGGTAAAGGCAGCAATTTGCAATTGCATGTTTTGGCGATGCACTTTCGGGGGGAAGAATCAGGGTGTTATTGGACTCCACAACAGTACTGTACCTGTCAAATGGCATCGATATCCATCGGACCGTTTCAGCAAACTGCAGGCAAGAAGGTGAGACAGTCGGACAGAAGAACGACAGACCACGCTATGCAGAGATGTGCATCTAATACCCCGTTTACAAGATCGAGCAAATCAGAGCAAACATCAAGCATGCCTGATGGAACCCCGCCTCCTGACTCAAGTGTAGGCCTAGGCTTAGCCCACAGCTGATCACGTGTTATATAGGCCTTCCAATTACAACCCGCCCGCCCTTCTAATTAGCATGCTAATTATCATAGCTCGTCGAGCTAGCTGAATGAATGTTAGCAAACATCGAGCAAACGTCGAGCAGACGTCGAGCAATTAGCATGTGTATTTTGAATACTTTTGCTCGACGTTTGCTCGATGTTTGCTCGATCGTGTAAACGGGGTATTAAAGCGTAATCGCTTGCGAGGCAAAAAGTGATTCCGCTGAAAAATGTTGCAAAGCATGTTCGCAAATCCTGCGAAAAATGCATACAGTCTTAACGGCATGTTTAACATGGAACGTGGTTAGTTACACGCACAGTAATAGGATGTTTACACGATCCAGCAAACGTCCCGCAAACGTCCAGCATTAGCAAGTGTATTGTTAATACATTTGCTGAAAGTTTGCTGGACGTTTGCTGGATCGTGTAAACACCTCATAAGTGATTGTTTCTTCGGCCGCGTGTCACCTCAACGAAAAATCGTAGAAAGTTCTCAAAAACAGACTATGAACTACGCAATCCAACATACTTTGTCGGTCAGTCCAACATGCTTAGGACATGTCCAACCCGTCAAAAATTTTATCACAAATCCATTTATAACTTTCTGGACGATCTTGTGGACAGACAGACATAATAGCAGACGAACCTACCACCAACTAACACAGGTAAAAATATAAACCTTTCTTTTCTAAGGGTAGAGGAAATAATTTTGAACGCACCTTCCGGCCAGAGTAGCGTCAATATACAGGTATGGTCCTGATGCCGGTGCCCACGTGACTGTCACGTGATGCCACCTACCCACGACCACGCCTTCGGCCACAACGCGCCGTGATTTCTGCCGGAACAGGAACTGCAGGGTGTCCGACTGGTAGACCAGCGCGTCTCTGGACTCGGTCGAGACGATCGCTATTGGCCAAGAACACTCCGTCTCTACCTTGAGCCACAGCGACAGCGTGTAGCCTGCACGTACCGCATTAGACGTCAATTTTAACGTTATGCGCTATATACCTCCGGCAACGATGCAACTGCCCACCCACTAATTTTGGCTTAAAAGTTGCAATGGGGATAAAATGACGATTTTCTCACTTTGTTCCTTCTAGCTACCTCGTGCCAAAACATATAGCATCACTGTGTACTAATTCCCTCCTTAAAGTTTTGGGGGTAGTATAGCAAGTAAGAAACTTACCCTTTGACTCGATTGCATCAGTATACCGTTATTTTGCATTAGGACTATAGGACTGTTTACTTACTTACTGTTTGATGATGTGTCATATTGTGTCGACTCGTTTCTGACCTGGCCGCCAAACGGCACTGAGCCGGTAGTATATAAGCCCCGACATAGGCTAACACCGGCAGATCGAGCCTGTATTGCAGACAGAGCGTATCAGTCTCGTCGACGTTGATAGAAAGAGAGTGCACCGGTGACAAGGGCTGCGACGTTTCCCTTGTGGACGGCGATCGACCGCACTGGTGAGTCTTTTTGACACCGGACTCAAACAGACGCTTTTCGGTGTAGCGGGAACGGAAACACCGGAACGTTGCCGGTGTGAAAGCTGCACCGGACGATCGTGTTGAGCACCGGCAACGTCTACCGAGTGCCAGCGGCACCTACTACTCGCCGACGGACACCGGCGAGCACCGGCGGCGTCTACTGAGCACCGGCGGCCATTGACGGCATTTTCAGAGCGCCGTCGGACACCGGCGACATCTACCAAGCACCGGCGGTTACTGGCGGCATATCCTGGACATCGGCGGCACCGGTTTCAGGACTACAACAGACGGTGACGGAAGGGACCCCTGACGTACCCGGTTGGCGCCCTATAAATTGTACCGGGAGGGTCGGCAGGTCAGCAAACGAGCACCGGCGGTTAACTGGTACGTTCTGTTTGAAGTACGGTCTGTTTGATTTACGGCGCACCGACGCCTTACTTTATCTTGTATGAGTTCGAGTTATTACTACACCGCATGATGGAGTTAAGGAGAAGACAGGCACCGGTGGAAACACCGGCGGACCTTTATAACATCTCGTCCACTAGGCCTGGGCCGGGCAGGGAAGGCCTAGCAGCTGCACCGGGTGAGCACCGGCTTGACACCGGGGCCCGTTCAAAGGGCAGGGAACCTTGGCAGAATTGGTGCAGGGAAGAGATGCCTATAGTAGGCGTGACCAACTTGATTCTGATAACGCAGAGTGTGTATGATGCAAAACAACTCGCCCATGTGGCACTTGTTGCGATCGCCGAAGCAGTCCATCTTGAGAGCGGACGAGTCGACGTCGATGAAGCTATGAACGGCGTCGACACGGACCGCCTGTCCGTCCACACCTCGGGTTAAGGAAGGCGAGTCGTCGACGCTTGGCCGGGTGGGCCGGAGCAACACGGCAAGCAGAGACGAAGGGTTCTGCAGATATCCGTCAGCGTCGACCGCGTCCATCGGCACCCGGTAATGAGACTCAAAATCTGCGCGCACACGCACGATGCAGTTGTGCAAAGAAGGCTTATTAGTGCTCTGATAATCTGATTTACATTTCTTTCACAAAAAACGCGTTGCTGACGTATTTTTTCATTTTCCCAACTTTTGTTTTATTTTTTCGTAAAATTTTCAGACCGTCTGCGTCAATAGAAAAACCGAAGAGCTAAGTTTACTGACAAAGTAATGGCGCTAAACGCAACTGGCGCTGCATGCTGCTGCAAAAAAGACAAAAGATCGGCTGCTTACATAACTTGGGACTAGCATCGCTTTACAATCCCAGAGATAACAGCGGTTTGGTAACAGCAAATGATAACATAGCGCATTATGCGGCCATCCACTGCCCATCTTAGCAAACAATTATTGGAGCCGCGGTGCAGCAAACAGAATGCACCACTGCCCCAACCAGCCAAGCTAAGAACGTAGCTGCAATACTACTCGTTTCCCGCCCCGCTGAATTGTTAGTGAACTTTCTTCTCGTTAATGTTAAATCTGCTTTAAAAACTAGAAGGCGCTCGTGAGAGTGCATATCTTCGCCAAGTGAAGTGATGTAAACATTTCTACTACTACTACTACTACACCTACAACTACAACTACATCCTACAACAAGAAAAGAGCAGGGAGAAAGAAGAGCCGCTTCGCGGCAGGGAAAAGGAAGGGAAAGTAATAGCCGGCGTTGCTGCTTGCGCAATGACGTCATTGCTATTATGAGTCATTATGTACACACACAAACGCACAGAACGACCAATCTCGTGGCCGGTATGTGTGTATGACGCCTGTGGAAAATCGAGTTGTCGATTTATTTTTCACATCAAATAAGCTTGCTGTCTGTATTTTTCACTGTCCGTGTTGCATTTATTGTCGATTTAGTCGTCAG
>Ga0209367_1011967_pt1 | contig 11416 bp, 10 predicted proteins | sample WorMetLIZISLAND2_FD_187412 | JGI IMG/M metagenome (GOLD analysis project Ga0209367, IMG submission 187412) | Marine gutless worms symbiont microbial communities from Max Planck institute for Marine Microbiology, Germany - Olavius geniculatus... ... | reverse complement strand
GCACAAGCCTGGCTGGCACTCCAGCCGGCCACCGGTTTGCGCCGGTCAATCAGGGTCACCTTATGTCCGGCCTTGGCCAGGTAATAGGCGGCTGAGGATCCCACGATCCCGGCACCGATTACGATAACGTCTGCTGCATTCTTGATAGGGGTTCTGGGTTCAAGGTTCAAGGTTACGGGTTGCGTGTTTCGGGTTGCGGGTTGCGGGTTGCGGGATCCGGGTTACGAGTTACGGGTAATTGGCATATAATGGTACTAGTTAATTCGGTGGATTTTGCGGAAAACATTGTATTCATGATGTCGCACGGCGAGGCACGGTGGCCCGCTCTACTTTAAGAATACGGAATCGAAGTTCACGCTTCACACGTTCATCCGAGGTTTCGTCCTCGTCCTCGTGCTCGTACTCGTCCTCGAGGCCTTTGAAGGGCTTTCCAAATCGAGGACGAATTAACCACTCTCTTTTGGGATCGAGTAGATACAGTTTCTTATGTGGTCGTGTGTCAACCCGCAGCATCCTCATCAGCACGTCGGGTCAACGTGATGCTCACCGGCCCGGCGGGTTCTTCGAACTGATCGGCGGCAGCGGCCAAAGTTGCGACCGGTATGCTGCGGACAGGCGGCCGTGCCTGGTAAGGCTCGGTGCCGGATGGCACCGGACCCTCGGCGGCAAGGATGGCTTCGACCACTTTGGCACAGGTGCGACCCTGGCAAAGCCCCATCCCGGCCCGGGTCAGCTTTTTAACCTGGTTGACGGTCCGCGCCCCTGAGCGCTGGATGGAGTGTTTAATCTCACCCAACCCGACATTCTCGCAGCGGCATATGAGTAAGTCATCGTTTTGGTTCATTGGGATTATTGAAATAATTGGGTTGATTGAGTTAATTGAACAGCGGCTGGCAACATTGCAGAATATCGAAGGATAAAATTACTGAGCTTCCAGGGTGAAAAGATTATGGTAACCAAGGACTGAGTCTAAAGCTGCTTTTATCGCCCGACTCCTCTTTTAACTCAGTCCTCAGTCCTCGTAACTCAGTCCTAACTCTGAACCTTGAACCTTTGAACCTCTGAACCTTGAACCTTTAAACCTCTGAACCTTGAACCTCTGAACCTTGAACCTCCCAACCTCCTCTAATACAAATGACAAGCCGCGAAATGCCCCGGTTTGACCTCTTTCAACGGGGGCTCGACGCTCCGGCACACATCCATGACCTGCTTGCAGCGGGTTTGGAAGCGGCAACCGGGCGGCGGATCGATGGGCTGTGATACCTCGCCGCGAATATCCGGAATCGGCCGGCTGTAGGACGGATCCGGGATGGCCACGGCCGAAATCAGGGCCTTGGCGTAGGGATGCAGGGGATCGGTGATCACCTCTTTGGTGGGGGCCAGTTCCATCATCCGTCCCAGATACATGATCATCAGACGTTCTGATATATTGGAAAGTATCGACAGATCATGGGAAACATAGATGCAGGTGAAATTCATCCGTTCGGATAGGTCCCGGATGAGATCCAGAATGCCGGCCCGAATGGAGACATCCAGCATGGACAAGGGTTCATCGGCGATGACGAGCTTGGGTTCCAGCACCAGGGCTGCAGCGATGCCGACCCGCTGCCTTTCGCCGCCGCTCATCTGATGCGGATAGCGCTCCTGGTATTCCTCGGGCTTCAATCCCACCAGGCTCAGGGTCTCCAGCACCCGTTCCCGGCGCTGCTGTTTATTGCCGATGTCGAGCGCCCGCAACGGTTCGGCCACCGTGTCGAACACCTTGAACCGGGGATTGAGAGATTCATAGGGATCCTGGAAAATCAGCTGGACCTGCTGGCGGTATTGCTTCAATTCTTCGGCCGACATCTGTGAGATATCATTGCCGTTATAACGAATGGTGCCGCTGGTCGGCTCCCGCAGTTTGGCGATTGCCAGGCAGGCGGTTGATTTTCCGCAGCCGGACTCGCCGGCCAGCCCCATGATTTCACCCGGTTCGAGGCTGAAGGTCATCCCATCGACGGCCTTGATCACGCTGGGCTTTTTCTTGCTCACCAATTTGGCGAGAAGTCCCGGATTTATATAGAAGTGCTGTCTTAATTCGCTGACTTCGAGGATTGCCATGTCTTTTTGTCTCCTGCCAGGTTGCGAAATTCTTCAATATGGTCAGTGCGGATACAATGCACAAAATGATTCGGTTTAATTTCTATATCCGGTGGCCGCTCCTGCTCGCATTCCGGTATCGAAAAGGGGCAGCGAAAGGCAAATACACAACCGGGGATATCCCCGAGCAGGTTCGGCGGCGACCCGGGGATGGAAATCAGCTCGCGTTCGAGCGCCTTGATGCTGGGAAAAGCATTTTTCAGACCGAGGGTGTACGGATGATAGGGTTCGTTGAAAAGCTCCATGGCGTCGGCCTGCTCCATAATACGGCCGGCATACATAATGCCGATGCGATCGCTCATCTCCGCAATGACGGAAATGTCATGGGTAATCAAAAAAATCGAGGCCTTGGATTTTTGCCGGATCTCTTTCAGTTCCCGCAGGATACGCTCCTGCACCAGCACATCCAGGCCGGTGGTCGGCTCGTCCATAATAATCAGCCCCGGATCCAGCGCCAGGGACATGGCGATCATGGCCCGCTGGCGCATGCCACCGCTGAATTCATGCGGGTAGTTGCGCGTCAGGGCGGGCTGCAGTCCCACGCCTTTAAAAAGGTTTTCGGCCTTTTGCATGGCCTCGCGGTTGTCGACATTGATGTGCGTTTGAATGGCCTCCACAATCTGCTTGCCCACCCGGTAGACCGGGTTCAAGGAGTTCATGGCGCTCTGGGGCACCAGTGATATCTCCTTCCACAGAATATCGTCGCGGTACTCCCGGTCCGAAAGGTCCAGCAAATTTTGATCCTTGTAGCGGAGTTCATCGGCCTCGACCTCGGCGGTATCGGGAATCAGCCGCATCAGAGTCCGAATCAGGGTCGACTTGCCGCAGCCGGATTCACCGGCTAGGCCGAAGACCTCGTCTGCTTTCACGGAAAGCGATACCCCGTCCACGGCTTTGACCGTGCCTTCCTTGATGCGGTAATGCGTTTTCAGATTTTTGATTTGCAGTAGCATTGGCACCTTCCTTAGCGTTGTTTGAGACGGGGGTTGGCCTCTTCTTCATAGGCCCGGCTGACAAAAACCAGCGCGCTGACCAGAAGGACAATACAGATCGCCGGCGGCGCGAACCACCACCAGGCCGTTCTGATTTTGCCGGAAATCCAGAGATTGTAGAGCATGCCGCCCCAGCTTAAATTGTCGGGATCGCCGAAACCCAGAAAGCTGGCGCCGGCCTCAGCCAGAACGGACCAGGCAATATTGAAGGCCGTGTAAAGCAGGAGCAGGGGCATGATGTTGGGCATGATATGGCCGTAGATAATTCGCAGATCGCTGCAGCCCCGGGCTTTGCCGGCCAGGATAAACTGGCGCTGCTTGATCGCCAGGGTCTGGGCCCGGATGACCCGCGCGGATGTACGCCATACGATGCAGCAGATGGCAATGATCACAAACCACAGGCTGCGGCCGAACAGCGAAATGAGGACGGTCAAAAACGGCAGAAAGGGCATCCCGTAAATAATATCGGTAAAGCGCATTAATAATTCGTCCATCCGCCCCCCGTAATAGCCTGACCACAGTCCCAGGTTGGCGCCGATCACTATCGAAATCAGCCCCGAAACCAGGCCGATCAAAACGGTCGTGCGGGTGGCGTAAAGCATCTGGCTGAAAATATCACGCCCCATGGCGGTCGTGCCCATGGGAAATTCCGCCGAAGGCGCCCGCATAATGGCCAGCTTGCCGTTGGCATCCCGGATCGTGTCCCACGGCTGATGGGGCGCGATGATCGGTGCCAGCAGCCCGATCAGGCAAAAAAACAGGATAATCGTGGCCCCGAAAATACCGAATTTATGACTCATGATGATCTTTACTTGAGTCCCGAAAAACTCTTTAACCCTAACCAGTTTCATGGCATTCGTCTCCGTTCCATGATTATTCAATTATTGACTTAAGATCCGCCGCCTTCATGCCGGTAATTCCAAGATCTTCCACTGTCAGGCCTTGAGTGAAATAATCACGTTCCAGCATGGTCGAAGCGATGCGAATGACGGCATCGATATTCGGCGTGGGAATTCCCCACATCCGGCCGATGGACGACCAGGGCGCCAGACCAAATGGCAGATCCTCGGTGATATACCGGGTATCGATGGCGTCCGGCGCCGGAAAAGCAGGATTGCCGTGGATCGGGCTCTCCCTGAGAGTTTCCGAAAGGCTTTTTTTCCCCAGCGAATAGTCTTCATACAAATTTTCAAAGGCATCTTTAAAATGGATCCCGCCATTGCTCAATGGAGCCAGCAGGGCCATACGCTCGGCATCCATGGCCAGCATGATTTTGGCCACCGACTCGGTTGCACCGTCGGCATAAAGATTCCACCCCTGGCCGCCGGTGGCCTCGATCCGGCCGGCGTTGAATAGTACCATGGGCGGATGCACGATGGGGTTGAGGTTGTTGACGCTGGTCAGCCAGACATTGTCGGCGGCTGCAAACTGGGGAAAAACCGGCTGGATGATGTCCAAAAACTCCCGGGTGCGATCGGCGGGCAATGCGGCCACCGGCAGGTGATTTTTGACGCCGATGCAGGCAACCACCCCCGGCTCGAGAGCTCGGGTGGCATAAAGCAGCGACATGCTTTCAACAGGCGTCACCCGGGTGGTGACACCGGCCGCTTTCATCCATTTGCGGAAGCGCAGGGCACCGAAATTGGAGGTAAACAAGATAAACTGGCCGTCTGCAAAGTCGTCGGCCAAGGCCTTGCTGAAGGGTTCGTGCGCGTAGGCCGAACCGCCGACGATGATGACATCAACACCTTTGATGGCCGCCTTTAAATCCGTTGTCAGCATGTTCAGCCGGGCAAAGCCGTTGGCGGCCTCGCCGGATATTTCGATACCGCCTTTTTTTTCGATGGTGTGCAGGTTATCCGCAAACTCGGGCACTTCGGCCAGATTGACGGAATAGCCCTTGAGGGTGATATCCGCCGCAAAGGCTTGACCCGAATTCCCGGTGCCGAGCACGGCAAATTTTGGCTTTTTAACAGAAGCTGTCATTCTAAGATTACGTGATTCCTATATTGGGTTGTTCCGACAGCAGAAGGTCAGAAATTTTATGTTTCATGTATTTCGTCGGAGCCGGATCAATCCGACCAATGGCCGCCGACGCCGACAGTTTGATCTAATACGGCAGTATAAAGGCTAAATAAAATCGATAGAATACCACAAATCTTCAATCTTAAATCTTCAATCTTCAATTGTCACTCACCCACTCATCAGGGCACCGTCTTCAGCGGAGCCTCACATTAACTCAATGATAAATTAACCAACCTTAAGGTATTCTTGGGTATACTTTTTTAGTTTGTCTTCATTCAAATTGACGCCGAGTCCGGGTCCGGAGGGGACGGCCACGAAACCGGGGGAGATGTTCTGATCAAAATCCGAGATGTCATCGGACATTCTTGTCACCGATCCGTATGCATGACCGAAATCCAACAGATTGGTTAAAGTACATCCAACCTGCAGGGAGGCAGCCTGGGATATGCCAAACTCAAACATGCTGTTCATCAAACATTTGATCCCAAAGGTTTCGGCAACATCAGCGATTTTCTTGGTTTTGGAAAGACCGCCATTTTTAGACACTTTGAGGCTGAAAACATCCACTGCCTTTTCTTGGATTAGGGTAGCGGCATCATGCAGGTTCTGCATGCTTTCATCAGCAGATACCGGGCATGGGGCCCGCTCCCTTATCCGCCTAAGACCTTCGATGTCCTTGTGATGAATCGGCTGTTCAATCAGGTCTGGGCGATAATCCCGGATACCATCGACAAACGCCAGGGCCTCAAAGACCGTCCACCCCTGGTTGGCATCAACAACAAAGGGGATGCGATCGCCGTATTTCTTTTTGATCGCAATCATGCGTTTAATCTCATCGGAAACGGGCAAGGATCCCATCTTAATCATGATGCAATTGTTGCCACGGGCCAGTTCTTTTTCGATAGCGATGATATCCTCTTCAGAGCCACCACTGCTTATTCCTCTAAATATCGGCAGCTTATCGTGACACCTTCCTCCAAGCATCAGATGAGCCGGTATGTCGTTTGCTTTACCGACGATATCAAACATGGCCATGTTTACTGCGCTGCGGGCCACTATATTTCCATTCACGGCCAGATCCAGTTTGTATTCCAATCCGGCCAAGTTCAACGGATCCTGTTCGATGATATGCGGGGCGATCATATCGCGGGTTACAACCATTACGGAGGCACACGTTTCCTCCGTAAATGGATTCATGGGGTCGGCCTCTCCCAACCCGACGATTCCTTCATCGGTATGGACCTTTAAAATTACGGATTTGGCATCATGTAGGGTGCCATAAACTTTGGACAAGTGATACGGTTCGGCAAACGGAATCGAAATAAGAAACAGCTCCAGTCCGGTAATCTTCATTCAATAGCTCCTTAACCGCCGGCACTCTTGCCCATTTTGATGCGCGGATCCAGATAACAATAGGAAATATCAGAAACCAGGTTCAGAAAAATAACGAGGGCCGCCAAGACCACGAACGTCGCCTGGGCCACCGGGTAATCGTGAGACGATGCGGCTTCAACCATCAGCAGTCCCATGCCCGGCCAGGAAAATACCGATTCGACCAGCACCTGGCCGCCGATGGCAAAGCCGATCATGAGCGACGATACCGTAACCACGGCCAACAATGCATTGCGCGCGGCATGTTTGATCATCACCACGTGCGGCGCCAGCCCCTTGGCCTTGGCCAGTTCGATAAAATCACTGCCCATGACTTCCAGCATGGAATCACGCATGATCAACATGGGGGTTGCCAGGTAAAAGAGCGCCACCGTAATGGTCGGCAAAACGAGATGGTGCAAAAAGTCACCGGTGAGAAAAGCTCGCGCCGCACCCGGTGTGAACATCCCGCCGGTGGGAAACAGGTCCAGGCGGTAGCTCAATACCATCAGCAGCAGCAGTCCGGAGACAAACGGCGGGGCCGACTGGAAGATAAGCGCCACCACCGTCCCGCCCACGTCCAGCGGCCCCTGGCGGCGCCAGGCCATCACCATCCCCATAAACGTGCCGATAACCAAAACGAAACCCATGGCGGCTCCCATCAGAAAGATGGTGTTCCAGAACCGATAGGTCATGATGTCGAAAACCTTTCTGGAACTGGTAAATGAGCGGCCCCATTCGAAAACGACCAGGTTTTTCAGGTACAGCACATACTGCACCAGGAGGGGCTTGTCCAGCCCGTAAGCCTCTTTCAACCGGGCCTGGGCGACTTCGTCCAGGGCCGGTGAGATGACCTGGGCCGTCGGGTCACCCGGTGCAATTCGAAAAACGAAAAACAAAATGGTGGCCACACCGAACAGGGTCAGCAGGGTGTACAGGATTCTACGAATGATATATTCTTGCATCGGATTGATCCTTAATTAATTCGCCCTAAACAAGGGCAATTATAGGATACTGAACTGCTGTAGAAAAAATTTTTCATCACGAAACCACGAAAGATTGAAAGCGCGAAAAAGAGACCTTTTTGCTTTTGAACTATTTTGCGTTTTCGTACTTTCGTGTTTTCGTGATTTGTTTATATTTTTTTGTTTATCTCGCAATTGACTCTATCAAACTGCGACGGGGTCAAATGCCATTAACCAATAACCAATAACGATTAACGAATAACAATCAGCCTTTGCTTTATTTGGGATAGTGCAGCTTGCCTTTCTTGTCCCACCAGTAGCCGGCGTCCGTCAAAATCTGCTTGGCTTGGTTAAAGTTTTCCTCACTGGATTTAACGGCCGGGTTGTGCCAGAACGCGTTCGTCGGGGCGATCACCGAGCCGCCCGGCGCACCGAATCCGGACAGGATGGCCTCGATCATCAATTCCCGGGGGATGACCAGGTCGATGGCCCGGCGAAAAGCCGGGTCATCCAACGGCGGCCGCTGGGTGTGGTAGGACAGGGTGTAAAAGCCGTGGTTCGGAAAGCCCTTGGCCACCACGTTATTGACTTTCTTCAGGTCCATCAGCAGGCTGGGCTTCATGATATAGCGGGTGCGGTCGCACTCGCCCTTTTCAATCGCCGCCGCCATGGCATCGTGGCTGCCGTAAACCACCCGCACGATTCCCTCGACTTTCGGCGCACTGAAGTGCTCTTTAAAAGCGGTCACTTTCAACTCACGTCCGCGATCCCAGTAGTCAAACTTAAAGGGTCCACTGCCAATGGGCTTTTCATTGGGATAGTTCAGCGGATCGCTGACATCGACCTTGTCGGGAATGTCCTGCCAGACATGCTTGGGCAGGATGAAAATGGCCCCCAGCAGATTGGGAATAAAGGGCGCATAGGGATCTTTGAGTTTCAGGCGAATTCCGTATTTTCCGGTAACCTCAACCGAATCCAGATGCTTAAGGGATTCGACGAAAAACGGCGCTTTCCACTGGGTGTGGTAATCCAGTGTGAACTTGACGTCTTCAGCCGTAACCTCCATGCCGTCATGGAATTTCATGCCCTGGCGCAGGGTCAGCTCAATGGTGGTAGGATCGGGCACTTTATAAGATTCGGCCGCCCACGGTTCAGCCTTGCCGCTGGGGCTGATGCGAAACAGGCGATCGTAAATCATCCGCAGTTCCATAAACTCCAGGTGGTCTTTGGCCGCCACCGGGTTCATATTTTTTAACGGTGAATTGATGCCGGTGCGGACATAGCCGTCCCCCTGGACCACTTCCATGTTAATGTCCGTCCAGAAAGAGCCGACGCCCTCACCCATCATGGGCACCACGTTCTTGATGCGGTCCGAACGATAGGCATTGGTCATCTGCACGTTGACCAGCACACTCATGGACTGGTTTTGTTTAATCAACTCCTGGGCTTTGTATACGATTTCCTTGCGCTTTTCGACATCCATTTCTTTTTGCTGGGCTTCGGCCAGTTTGTCGAGCTCGGGGACATTGAGCCCTTCCCAATTCCAGCCGCCCTTTTTATAGCCGGACGAGTGATGTTTCTTGAAGATAAAAATATTCGGGTCGATGCGCAGCGATGCGCCGGACAGCATGACCAGCCACATGTCGTAGTCATGCTCCATGATCACCTTTTGCACGTTCTGGTTATAGGCGATGGGGTTGGCCTTCACGTCCCAGCCCAGCGAGGTAAAGGCGGCGGCAATAATCCGTGCCGCTTCCGGGCGCACCGGATCCATGGTGGCCGTGGCGGTTGTGATCTGCATAGAATCCACCTTAGCCCCCGGCTTGCCGGCCGCCATGGCCGACCCGGCCGCCAGGATCAGGCAGATCCCCAAAAAGATGAGGGATGTATTGATAATCAGTTGTTTTTGTCGACTTCGTTTTGTCATAATACGCCTCCTTTGCGCAATTTGTAGGATAGTTATCCCTGGTTGTAATCGATACAGCAAATATTATCGCTATCCTGTAGTGAAGACATTTGCTGAACGGTTTATTCGAAAGCCCGCATTTGGCGGGCGAGGATAAACCTCGCCCCTACATCTAAAAGACGAGCTTTGCTTGTCGCCCTACCTCTAAGGACAAGCATTGCTTGTAGCGGCGGGGTTTATCCCCGCCTCTTCCATTGAAGATTTAAGATTGAAGATTGAAGATTTAAGGTCCGCCCCGACTAGGCTGAGCTTGTCGCAAGCAGGAGGATCAATTATAAAAAGGCAATTTAGAAAACGACGGAGCGAAGCGACTTCCACAAATCTTCAATCTTCAGTCTTCAATCTTCAATTTTTACTAGTCAATTCCGCTTTGCCGTGACACAGGTAAATCTAATCGACCGAATAAATTTAAACATTCCCGATCTCTATATACTCCCTGATCTGCCGGATCGTCATTCCGGCCAGACCAAGGTTTTCCAGACTTCGACCGGAGGTTGTCAGATCCTTTCCGATCATAAATTCACCAAGCCGGATGACCGTCTCCATGCGGCTGACGTCAACACCGGCCATGCGTCCCAAATGGGCCATGGGCACCAGGCCGGTGGGAATGTCTTCCAGCAGGTAACGGGTGTGCAGGGTTTTCTGGCCCTGGACCCCGGCGTAGGCCTGATTTCGTTTCACGGCGTCCGACAGGGTCTCACCGGTGGCACCGTAACGCAGCCGATACCATTCCAGCATGCTGGGAAGCGTCACGCCAAAGGCCGCTGCCACCGCCAGCCGTTCACTGTCCAGGGCCTCGACAAAAGCGCCGATGGAGGGCGTGATCCCGTCCATGTAGTAGCGCCAGTCGCGACCGGATTCGATCAGCGAGGTGTTCAGCAGGGTCGGCGCCGGATGCATCATGGCGTTGGCGTTGCCGAGGCTGGTTGCCAGGACATTGGCGCCCGCGTATATCTGGGGAAAGGCCGTGTTGGGCAGTTTGATCACCCGCGGGGTTGCGCTGACCGGCAAAGCGGCCACCATCAACTCGTTTTTAATGCCGAAAATGGAGGCAGAGCCCGGTTTTTGGCTGCGGCAGGCGTATAGCAAAGATTCGGCTTCCGCCAGCGTGATAGTTTTATCGCAGCCTTGGTCCCGCAGCACCTTGATGAATTCGAGCGCCCCGCCCGTCGCGCCGGGATGCACAAAAATGATTTGACCATCCGCCAGATGCGGTGCACAGCTCAGGGCGATATCACGATGGGCAATGGCCGGCGCAACAACCATAACGATGTCGGCCCCGTCAACCGCCTGAGCGATATCGTTGGTGGCCAAATCGATTTTACCGAAGCCTTCCACCACCCCGTCCACCTGAATTCCACCTGCTGCACGAATGGCGTCGATGGTCTCAGGAAAAATATCATAGAGCCGCACACGAAAGCCCATCAAGGCCAGATGACCGGATAAAGACTGCCCGCCATTGCCGCCGCCGATAACGGCCCAGGTCAATTGGGATTTGGTCGAAGCCGGGTCTGACATAAGGATGATTTACCTCCGCGGCCTCCGGGTTGTGAGGTCCGTTCTGCTAGGGTTGACTGTGGCAAGAATTCACTGCAGGAAATGAACTGTAACTAGATTACCCCCTCAGTTCAATCACTAATCTTAATTCAGCAAGGTTTGTGCCAGTTGCTGCGACGGTTGCGAGCGTTAGTGGTTCTAGCCGATAACCCTTTGAAATAAATTTGTTATCTTGTTAAGCAGCTGGAAGACATCAATGGCGGATAATGGTTTCTATTTGTCTAATATTTAGACAACTATAGAACTTATACTTAAATTCGATTAAATATCAACGGTTTGTTGCTGGAATCGACATTTTTGGAGCGCAAGCAATAATGAATGCTTCATATTTTCTGAATTTGGTTTTACTGCCGCTCAGCCAATGGTCTCAGCTGGTTGGCAAGCCGTATTCTGACCCA
>Ga0209367_1011965_pt1 | contig 11417 bp, 15 predicted proteins | sample WorMetLIZISLAND2_FD_187412 | JGI IMG/M metagenome (GOLD analysis project Ga0209367, IMG submission 187412) | Marine gutless worms symbiont microbial communities from Max Planck institute for Marine Microbiology, Germany - Olavius geniculatus... ... | reverse complement strand
GGACGGCACTATAAAATACGGCTTAGTATTGACCATCGTGCAAAATTTCACGCCGGTTGGCCCACGCATCTCGGAGATCTCGCGAGGACAAAAAACATATGCAGTAAAACTTAAGTCCGCTTCCGCAAGACAAAAGACACAACTTTAGGTCTGCATCAGGCCAGCAAGTCTGTAATGCTGCTCGCTCAGAATTAAAATCATCCGTTAGAAAACCTGATGCCCGCCAAATGACTGACAAGGATTTTAGTAACATAAACCCAATTGTATATGATGCGGTGGAAGTGCTATTAGTGATAACAACGCCTAATGGTACAGCTCCAACTACGGTCGAAGTTAAAAAGAACGTCAGCACATGGTTTTCGGCATCACAGAAAGCTGTTGAATTTACAAAGCATATATTGCTTGCAAAGTCAGCAGAATGTGCACTCTGCATGACAGGCGTAACGATGGCGACTGCAAACAAATCAAGCTGGAAAGCTACTGTACAGCTACTCCACACTCGTTCTGCCAGATGGGAGTTTTTTTCTTGATCTTGTCGAACATCGACTGTACAGTTCTTCTACCTGACATAAAAGTAAACACAATCACAAACCCTAACTCCACACTGCAAACGTACAAGGTGAGCCAAATAGTAAGGCCCGTGAAATTTAATTTTGTCACTTCAGTTTCAAAAATTTAAAAAAACATTTATAAAACTTCATTCATATTTTCGTAAAATTTTCTGAAAAATTTTTAAATTTTGTCTGCAGATGAAACTGCAGACTTTATTGGTCATCTGTTGTCCTTCTATGACCTCGGAACAACAGCAATTAAGCAAATAATTTAAATGAGTTATCTTGCCGTAGTTCTTATTAACCAGGGATGTTGCAAGTACTAAAGCCACAAGTACAAGTACAAGTATTTGAAACTACTTATCACGTACAACTCAAGTGCTTAAATAAGCTAGGGCCCATTATAGCTAAAGCAAACAAAAAGTTTGAGCTAATGCTCACGGGACGGGCGAAAGCCTATAGCAGTTTTTGTTCGCAAACTGTCAGTCTGTCTGCAGCCATTTCGTCGCACCTTTTACGGAGGTACCGATCTTTAATGCCCTCGTGCGCAAGTTTCCTTAAACCTAAAAAATCGAAATTTAAACTATCAAAATTTACGTTTAATGCTACAAATTTCATTAGCATTTTGTCCATTTCTATCTTAATTAGTTTCGGCGCAATTTGCTTTCAAAATGTGTCTTGCAACCCGAAATCGCCAAAAAATTGATAAAAATTTCTTTTTTGGCGTTCAAGGTTATTCAAAGTCATTGAATTTGGCGCCAATCGAGAGCCAGTGTACGACTTTCTATTAGTGATTAATAGTAATCTAGGCCCTACCTAGTACCGTTACTAAGATATAGCGATTTATTGGCCAAAAATCGCAAATTTTACCCACCCCTTCTCATTTAGCGCCTTCGTTCGGGGTAATCCGCTTTGAATTTATGAAAAAGCTTTATGGTTCCTAAAACTAGAGTCTTCCAAGCAGCCGAAAATAAAGGTTTGGTGATTTCAGCTTACACCGTTTTTGACTGATCCACCCGTGTGACGGACAGACAAACAGACGGACGGACGGACGGACAAAATTGCGATGGCTAAGACGCGCTGAAAGCAGTAGCTGTAGCTGCTTTCGCGCGTAAAAAGTCAAGCTGTAATGGAGTCAAGCCATAAGTATTAAAACATATCAAATGTCAAACAGAAAGTAACACCACAATAATTTCCCAGACATAGAAAATTAAAAATATTGTCAGAGAGTAGTAATGAAACGGCAACAAAACAATTTCCAATTACTTTACATTATTTAATTGTAAAATAATGGTGGTTTAATGAAATATTAAAACTCCTGCTTAACAAAATGTAGTAAATTTACCTATTTGCATTAACTGTTTAACGAGTCAAACAGCACCTTAAATCAAACTGTCAGTCTTTTTTTCTTAGTATTTACAGTCGCTGCACACTAATTTTAACGAAATAGAGTAAACTCTAGTCTATTATATAAGCAGTTAATAAAACTATATTACTACAATGTTGTCTATTTCCATGTTTATTTATCGACAATAGTAATAACTTACTCCAAAAATAAAAGACACTGAAAAACCTAGCGATGATGGAAGACTGTTACTAATTACCCAAATTAAGTTTTTTCCACTGGTCATGCCATTCATACACAAAACGTGCAAGTGGATTCTTGCTGGCATCTGCCAGGTCTTCTTCGCGGAATATACCACTCATCTCAACCCAGTCCCAATGAACCTTCATCGCTGTGGCAGGATTCATGCCATCATTGAAGTAGGCAAAGAAGGTGTCTTTAATCTGCTGCCCTCCAGCGTGGTGCCAAAAAGCTGCTGCCGACATAGTGTCGTGAATGTATCTAAATCAATGGTAACAATGCACGGCAAACCATCGACACTGCGCCTATTCCACCTAGTTACCTCTCGCATCTACATAAGACAAGTCCATGCAGTATACAATACAGGCATATCCGCACATAAGATATATTCATGCACACATACAACACATACAGTCTGTTATTGTGACTTATGCACCCACCGAACCCTCTGACGCAGACGTAAAAGACGTCTACTATAACCAGCTGGCCTCCGTCATCCAGTCTGTCCCACTACACGACATCCTGGCGATTCTGGGCGATTTCAACGCAGCCGCTGGTCCGCCCAGCGACACGAGCCGTGCAGTTGGCCATTACTCCAGTGGGAGCCTAAACGACAACTCCGAGCGCTTGAGGCCCCTGTGTGATATGCACGACCTGACAATTCTCGGAACTTGGTTCAGGCGTCTAGACATACATTGCATGACATGGCTCTCACACGATGGCTTTACGAAGAAAAAAATAGATCACATTCTCACGCGTCATAGAGACAAGGGCCAGTTCCAGTCCTGCCGAGTTTACCGTGACGCCGAGGCTCCAGCTAACACCGATCACATGCTTGTTGGCGTCGAACTGTACATCAGTCTCCGGAAGTTAAAAAAATCTCAAACCACTCCCAAACAGTTGAATGTAGCCAGTCTCATTAACGATCCTGCCCTCCAGGCTCAGTATAACGTCACCATTCAAAACAAGTTGGCTATCCTGGGCCCGCTCTCAGATGATGTCGACACTGCTTGGCTAAATGCAGCACGAGTGTCAAGCGGCTGCCGACCCTTGGACCCACCGATCAGCTTAAGCCAATAGATCCGCCAGTAGGCAGTAAAGAAACTACATTCACCATCGCCATTTGTTATTACTCAGCTAGACAGCTGATACTTATTTTAACATTCCTCGAACGGTAGAAGGCTGAGTCGATCTAGTTGGCAAGCTTTGCACCGAGATGGTTTACCTGCCCGCAGGCAGTCACCCATCGCAGAACTAAACGAGCCCAACGTAGAGTAACTTCATTTCATCCAAAACGCATTACCAACTACGCCACGCCACTAACTTTTGACTTCCACAAACTATATGCAAAGTGAACCCTGAACAGTTGATGCTACCTTGACATCATAAGCACATCCATATTACTGTAATAATTTATACACATAGGCTTATGTTACATATCACTTTCAGTAAATATTCTGTTAATGTTTACCCTTACACAGGTTGTGAGCGGCAATTGTGTGTTTATTTACCTGCGCCTAAATTATTATAGTTAACGCTAATGCTAACACTAATCCTAACCACAACTATAACCCTAATTCTAGCGATCAACTCGGGTGCAAGTGAATTAATAGACAAGAACCTTGTGAGGATTCATGGCAGAAAGTGAAATAGTAAAATATAATCATGGAGGCACTGTATGCGCCCATATGAACTATGTAGGGAATTAAAGCTGAAACTATTTATGCCATGCTATCTATTTAAGCCTAGTCATAAAACAATATTCAAGATGTGCTTGGTAGTTCTATACCTTTATTGACAATTTGGCGCAACATCCTGTGGCTTTTGTGTAGCGACACGAAGAACGAGACTTGCTAAACGAACTGTGTTGGCAAATATAGTCTTTTCTGTAGACAAATCCGCGAAGAGGATTTGGGTACGTGTTTCTAACTCGCCAAGTGCACAGACTGCTGTCAGCGAAGGCAGACATCCAGTTATCACACTGTTCCGCCGACGTACACTTAGTGTGGATCACCGCCTTAAAGTTGGTGCTATCATTGTCCATATCGCATAAATAAATTTTGTTCTTAAAAGTAGTCGGCAATATACGAATTATCTTATTTTGTTCCTCCATTTTGTCACTAACCAAACATTTGTTACTTTCTGATTTAATCTAATTCTGTACACAATAATAACTCGATGTAAACAACTTGACGGACTGACTGACACGCCCACCGCGCAACAGATCGCAGGTGGGAGTGGTAACAGGCATTGTGATCTGGTCGTGTATGATATGGAAAAATGCAGGCTTCTCTATTGTGTTGCAAACTACTGCGATGTGTCACGTTAATAAGAGAGAAATATGATTAATAGGCCTACGTCGCGAAAAGTTGTTTGTTAAAATTGACTGAAAATCATGTAGAAATATGTCGTTTTGAAATTTGTTTAATGGGGAACCTCACATAATGGCGACGAGGATGGGGTCCATCAGATGTGTGGGATCTGTTGAATGTGTGTTTTGATGGGCGATCAGATTCGCCGTTTGATGATATTTGCGGCTTGTCACGCACGTGATTTTGAGATTGATTTGGCTTTTTTTCAAGCCTGTGTTGGCTTTATCGTTTTATTTTGTGTTTATTGACACTGATTTATTTGATTAGCTTTTGTATTATAACTGGTATCGAGAATTATGGACTAGTTGAGTGAGGAGCAAACACAGTTGATCCGCAAAATGTCTACTAAACGTAAACAGGGTAAATTAATAATGGCGGGTGTTGATGAAGAAGACTGGTGGTCTACGGTTAATGGAGCTGGAAGAGCGTAAGAAAAAGCGGAAGGAACGTACAAGAGAGCGCGAGTTGGAACAAGTCAGGTTAGATCACGAGCGTATGGTCTACGAACAAAATATGGTTTTACAGCGTAAGCTTTTTGAGTCACAGCGTAAACAACGTGCGGTAGAAAATGCTGCTAGAGAGCAAAGACAAAATATGTTGGACAGACGTGAGGAGACGTTGGTCACTAGGACCAAGCGTTATAGACAAGCTGTACAATATGCGTTAACTACTATGCCAACAGAAGTTGGTGATTTGCCGTCATGGTTTAATATGGTTGATAATGTGTGGTCAACGTTTGAGGTACCCGTTGATTTACGGTCTAAACTGATTATTCCAAAACTTACTTTACATGCCAAATCTTTAATTACACGTTTGTCTATTGATGACCAGAATGATTATGAGAAACTCCAAAATTTTTTACTCAAACAATGCCAGCTTGGTAGCCGTAAGTACCGTGCGAAATTTCTACATGCTAACAAAAATCTTGGTAAAACTTGGATTTCATACACTTTTCGTCTTAAGAATCTGTTTACATACTACACCAACACTCGTGATGTTTCTACTTTTGATGATCTTTTTGACATGTGTGTTTATGACAAGTTGTCAGATACATTACCAATATCAACTCTTAAACATGTCTTGGTGTGGTAAAGGAACAACACATGACTGCAAGCCAGTTGGCTAAGATTGCGGACGGCTACGAGAGTAATTTCTTTGCGATGGCAGGTACAAAGTTTTATTGGTAACCGCTGGTGCCAGTGCTATGCATGGTAACCAATACCATAACAATGGCCGGTTTGTGCGCAATGATGGTGGAGGTGAGGACGGATCTGTCCGGTTTCGAGGTATGAGAGGTCGTGGAAGTAACAGGGGGTCCCCGGGGTATCTGTCTGGTTCGTCACCCCGTGGTGGATTTCAACCTGCTTATGACAATTGTGGTTGCAGTAGTAGTTCTAACAGTCTACACAACAATGCATATAGCAATGTTGAGTTAACAACAAATGCTTATTCAAATGAACCAATTTTACTACACTCTTCCAATTTTTAAAGACCACAAGGCAATACACATAATGCACCTCACTCATTCAATACAAATGCAAAACCATTACGGCGCTGGACTTGTGGTAAGCTTGGTCACCGTTTAAGCATTCATAAAGACAACAGTACAAGCAAGCACAACAATGCACACAAACATAGTCAAACACAAGCTAAATCAACATCAGTTAACCTGGTTGACACAACTGAAACTGAGGTAAAAACACTTAAAACAAACCATTGTTCTGTTGCTGATATTAACACTGATAACTTATTATTAGGTGGCGGTACGACGATAGTTTCTGGTAAATCTGATGTCCAGCGGAACACATGTTGTCCGTCGGCGGACAACTGGGACAAACAGGCTCCCAGCGCCGTACCAAATGCATCACACGCCACGATCGTCTCAGCTAATGTGTTAAAGTGAGCAAGAATTAATGGATTTACAACCGCTTGCTTGATCTCGTCGAACGCGGGTTGACATTCCGGTGTCCAGCTCGACACGACATCTTTCTTCAGCAGTCGACGAAGTGGTTTTGCCATGGATGCAAAACCTAAGACAAACTTTAAGTAATACGTTGCTGTGCACATGGACCGTAACAACTGCTTCTGGTTATTCGGAACATGAATTTCCATGAGCGCATTGACGTTAGATGTCAGCGGCAAAATTGCTGATGCGGAAATACGATGACCATTAAACTCTACCTCTGACGCTCTGATGACGCACTTTTCTGCGCGCACGGTCGCGTTGTACTTGTCCAAACGCTTTATCACTCGTCGTAAATGTTTATCGTGCTTCGACATTGACCGCCCTCAAACCAAAATATCGTTTAAGATATTTGCACATTTAACAATATCTGCGATGATTTTGCGAACAATTCGCTGAAACGCTGACTGTCTATTAGCCAGCCCAAAAGGCAAGCGGACAAACTAAAAACTTTATCGTCTGTCACGAATGCAGTCAGTTGATCCGCTTCCTTACTTAGTCCAAGTTGTAGATAGCTCCTAGGAGATTGATCCTAAGATTGTGAACGAACCCCTTCAGCATACCAAACTCCTTCGTGATGTTCGGAAACTGCGCTAGTTGCACCGATAAGCTGTTTACCACAGGACTGATCGCTTGAACCTGCTTGTGACTGATTTCAACAATTTTATCAAAAGCATCAAACAAATCGATGCCCATCATTGATTCACCAAGTTCAGTCACATAAAAGGTGAAAAAAGTAGCAACTTATCACCAAAAAGCACAGGCACTGTAATGCAGTTAATAAATGAGATTGGTTTGCCATTAAAGTTCTTCAAACTCAGGCCAGGTTTGCTTAGTTTATGCTGACTAAGGTACGTAGAGTAGTATGTTTTACTGACGATAGACACTTTCGCTTTGGTGTCAACAATCAATTTTAGAGGAACGTTATTTACGAAGCACCGACCTGGCTTAACGTAACAGAGTGAATGCGGATACTACAAACTTCGGCAAGTTCGCCGTCGGTGTCGTTGAACTGGTCATCGGACTCGAAGACTTTGTTCGTTGATGCAAAACGACGTTGATGTCTCGAACGTGACTTGCTGCGGTGGCGACTGCCCTGCCGACACGCTCGCGAAAAATGACCAGTCTTGCCACAGTTACCGCATTTCTTCTCTTGCCGGACATACATTTCACTTTGCGAAGTGTCCATTTTGACCACAATTGAAACAAGATTTCGACCGACCTGGTTACTGTTGCTGATCTCGTGTTGCACTCGTTTTTACACGGTTGACTGTTTTACGTTCGGCGGTTGCAAAAGCAGGCGCCTTGGCCATTGCTCGTTTCATCGTCATCGCGAGGCTGACGAATTCGTCTAGGGACTTCGTAGCCGGTTTTTGCAGCAGTCGCTTTCAAATTTTGTTGAAGTAACACCACGCGATCAGCTGGTCTCGTACGCGTTCCTTCAGCTGATCAGCAGGAAACTCGCATTTGGCAGCCATTTCACGAAGTACTGTCACATACTGCGAAATAGTCTCTTCAACACATTGTTGACGTCGCGTGAACTGTGCGCGCTGAAACACAGTGCTGCTTTTCTAGACGAAATGGTCTTCCAGTCGTTGCGTTGCGCTGGCGTAATCTTCACGGAGATTGCTAGCCAGCGACAAATAAATTTGGTACCCTTTCGTACCCAAACTCGCTCGAAGTATTGCCGCTTTACGGGCTTTGTACTCGTCACCCGTCGGAAACCCAATCGCCAGCAGCCAGTCCTCGAACATAGCTACACAGCGCTCCCATGGAACAGGAGGCTGTCCAGCCGACGCGAGAAACGCGAGCTTGAACCGCTGCGTTGCTACGAAAGTTCTCGTTTTTGCCATATTATAACGTCTAGACAACAATTCTGACGACTGTTGTACGTTCCATACGCAGGACAGTTTTATCCTCGTCGCTAATGCTATAGTTGGTTCGTAAAAGCAACACATTTTAATTGTTAAAATCCGACCAATCACATGTTTTGTGAACAATGTCACGTGACGAGACGTAACGTACACACGACATTCATTGTCTACGATCATCTCAATGTCTCTCGACCTACATATCTATAGTGTAATAAACTTTTACTGACTACACGGGAACCCATTAAAAGTTACTGTACTAATGTAAAAGTCGCGGCAACCATATTTTTTTTAAATTTTGGCTTGGTTTAGTTTTTTTCCCCTAAATTTTTGGTAGCTTTTTTGTTATAAAACAAATTTCTACACTTCTTCTTTTAAGTAAACTTTCTTTATTTTTTAATTCGTTTAAAACTTTCTGTGATTTATTTTTTCTAGAAAATTTTCTATCATCTATAGCACAGATCCCCCTTTTTATCAGTTACAGCACAGACCCCTTTTCTCCTCTTGTCTCTGCTGTCTAATACAGACAGCACAGAGCCCCCCCCCTTATCATCATTTACATCACAGACCCTCTTGTCATCTAGCACAACCCCCCATATTCCTTTTGTTTCTGCTGCCTAATGCAGACAGCACAGACACACCCCCCATCATCATCTATAGCACAGACCCTCCTTCTTATCAGCTACTTCACAGACACCCCCCCTTCTTCGTCTTGCCACATATGAACCAGGACCAGGCCTTTGTTCTCTCTCTCTCTCTTCCTCTGCTGACGGACGCGTCGTTCTCGCTGGTGTGACTCTGTCATCTCTGCTTTCCGTGCTGGTGCTGTACTGCCTCCTCGCCGACGTCGTCGGGGCTTTTGAACTGTGCTGAGACGAGCTGGTGTTGGAGTTGCTGAATACATTGGACTGCTTTCGTTTTCGCCGGGTACTTTTTGTATTTTTCTGCCCTTTAGTTTACTTTTCAAGGTCATTAGCTGTTCTCTTCTCCCCTTAAATTTTGGGTTGGGTTTTTCTGAATTTTATTTTTGCCAAATTCTATAGGGAACCTTCTTTTCGACAGCAGGCGAGAATTTATTGCAGGCCCGGCCTGGAAATTAACCACAAGAATTTCACGTTACATTACTCTCTCACATCATGAAAACAAAGAAGAAGCGGGCGGCTCGGTTCCATTCGTTGTCAGAAACACCCTAGGCCCCCTCAGGTAACCAGGAAGAGGCCCAGGAGCAGGTTTCTTCCCTTTATTCAGACCCGGGTCGCGCGTCTCTTCACATGGCGAGCCTGCCAGGAGCCTAGTTATCTAGTCCGTCTGTCGATTTGCTTACTGTTGCAGATAGGCCTATTGATGATTTAACGACTGTATGTACTGATACTCTTAATACTGTCGATGATGTCTGTTTAACCTCTGCTGATAATGTAACTACAAGCGGTTATGCTTTGTCGGGTGATATGGGGCAAGCACTGTTGTTAAACCAAGTGTCGGTCCAGATAGAGTCGTAGCATCTAGGGACCAGGATCGTGATAGTGTTTTTGATTCTCAGTTAACTGCAGCTGATAGGAAAGTAGAGTTGATCTCTGGGTCTATGCACCACCTGACTTCGGTGGGTGGTCCAACAGTGGCTGATAGGTCCCCGCCACCAGTCTGACGCCAAGACCTTTCTGTTATCGTTCTAGCCGCGCACCGTCGCGCCAGTCTGTGCAGTCTGTTTACTCTAGGCATTCAGTTTCGTCACAGGTTCGAGACCCTATGTTTGATTTTATGAGTAATTTCACTAGAAGCATGATGGATGAGGCTACCAGACGGAAAGCTGATGCCACCAGACGGGAGGCAGAGGCTAGAGCAGATGCCGCTAGGCGAGAGAACGAGGCTCGTGAGAAAACGAGATTAGAAATGCAACTGCAGCAGTTGCAGCAACAATTGGCCATGCGTACGCCTATTGGTGCTATGTCTGTCTCTGTCTCTGCTCCGTCTGTCAGTGTAGCCACTTTGTCAGCTGCCCAATGACTGCTACGGTCATCGAGACGGATAGCACTGATGATGTCGTGACACAGCCAGTCAGCGGTACAGGTAATGTGGGTATAGGCAGTGCTACTCAGGCACCGGTAGGCGTAAATATAGGTCAGTCTGTAGGCTTCACCGGGTACTTACCCGCTGATAGAATGTACACAACTTTGTCCCTGCAGATAGAACCATTGCGTCTAGGCAGGTTAATGCAGCCACGTACCCTACTACTGCTGTGGGCTTAGTAACAGATGCACAGGTTAAACCTGCTGCAGCTGTAGCCTTGTCATCTGTCACTGGAGTGCAGCCACAGGACACAGGTATTACACCGCTACCACAGGCTACTGGTTTATATGCAGCTGCAGCTCAGCCGCCACCTAGTGGTATGTTTGGCAGTAATGTAGCTGTGTTACATGAGCAGTCTTAATTAATGTCAGGTAGAATTGCCAGTCAATATGGATTTGAGACCAACACTCTAGCTACTGGTAATGCTTTTGATGAAAATATTTTCTCGGGAAATATTTCATTCGCAGACAACAGCTTGTTAGCTGCAGCTAGTACAACAAGGATTAAATCATATTGCCTGCTACCGTGCTACAAAGATTGTATCCATTAGATAAACATTTGGGTAAAAGCGGTCTCAAAACGTTCTGACTGTTATTTACAATCCTTTCAAAAAATGCGTCATCAGCAACATCAAATCTGTCCATGACGGTCTCCGAAATGTCTCCGCAGAAACCGAGTTTGTCTGCTTTGCGGAGAAATGCGTCAAGACGGTTGCTGTCAGCAGCTGAACAGTAGCCAGACCATGCTGCACTACAATACAGTATTTTGGCCAGTACAGTTGCGTTACTTGCGTTACAGTTGCGTTACTTACAGTTAGTTGCGTTGCGAACCCCGGGAACATAGAAAACCCCGGGAACATAGAAATTCTGGCTTGAAAACCGGCGGGGCGCTAGTCCTTCACCAGTCCTCACCCAGGCATAAAGGTAGCGGTCAACGGCTTCTTCTTCGAAGAAGGCGGATGAACTGCGCCTCGTTGGTGCGATGGTCGAACACCAGCGGGAAGCCTCT
>Ga0209367_1011964_pt1 | contig 11418 bp, 6 predicted proteins | sample WorMetLIZISLAND2_FD_187412 | JGI IMG/M metagenome (GOLD analysis project Ga0209367, IMG submission 187412) | Marine gutless worms symbiont microbial communities from Max Planck institute for Marine Microbiology, Germany - Olavius geniculatus... ... | reverse complement strand
TAAAGACTATTTTATAGCACATTATGAGATCAACACGAAGTCGTCTTAGTTCGAGAGAATCAAGCTTAGTTACAACAAGTCGTTCACGATAAGTTAAATTATTTAGGCCAGGAAGGCGCTTGGTGAATGACCTCTGGACTTTTTTCAATACAGAAGACATCACCAATTTTATAGGGAAACCAAACTACTGAATTATATTGCAAGGTGAATTAGAACTACGGTCAGCATTTAATGTCTTAAGAGTAACAATGTGTCCAATTAGCACGATTCTGTAAAAGGCCTAACCGTGTTGTCGTTTTTTGTCAATCATTTTTGTGAATTTATAGCCCTACCTCGCCTAAGGTAACCTATTTTAGCTTTTGGCTCGTTCTTGTTGCATTTTCTTAGTTCCCATATTATGTTACTGTTGTTGCTCATATCATTTAGGCCTATGGAATAAAAATGATGACGATGGTGATTATTAGACTTTTTGTTCGATCGTTAATGCAACTCAGTGTATAAAGAAGTGCACAATAAAAAATAATATTAAGCCTATGTATGCCGGTAGTAAAAAAGTAAGTGATAAAGTTATTAGCAATTACTGTCCGCGGTAGCGACGACAGTATTGTTTTCAGCGTCGTCACTACGTACGTTTGTTGCTTGTTTTGTTCTTTGTATACACGGTAACTAATGAACCGCTGCACTTAGCTTGATAAAATTTTGCACGAATATGTAGAGTAGGAGATAAGAGAGATGGTTGCGCCACAAAAATTTTATCGGTGTTATCTCAAAAATTCCATCTTATTTGTGACATAATTTGTATTTTTTTTATTTTCAACTCATAACCGAAAAATAATGTATACACCCATTTTTTAAAACTTAGCCAGAAATTTCAAAGCAAGCTCAAAATTTAAGAATATTGTGAAATGGCTCATTCAACCCTAGACAAGTATTGGTTAAGCCACTTTGGGGTACTGGTTAAGCCAGTTATTATTATGCTTATATTTGCCAAATAGGTACAAAAATGAGTATTTTATTGTCATTTTCATCCAAAGAAAAACAAAAAACAGTGTATCACGAACAGAGTCCGTGATAGACCTAACACGATGGTGCTATCCAGCGCCTCCTTGAGAAATAAAGTATCAGACTTTCATTTAAGCTAAGTGTATTGTCTCTCATCACACATAAACAAGTAATTTGAGCCAAGCTCACAAGACGCGCAACAGCTTTAACAGTTCCTGCTCGCAGGTTGTCACCGATGTCTTAATCTATCTGCAGCCATTTCGTTGCAATTTACCCTGGAAGTGTGCACCACAGCCAAAAATCGCAAAACAACACGAAAATCTTTTATTTTAAGGTTTCAAGGTCATTCAAGGTCATCGATGATAATATACCATCAATTAGCTCATCACCAGTGCTTGTGTCTATCTATAAGCAGCATATATGTGTCTATCTGCAACTGTTTCCACGATAGGCAAGGCGGTAACGGAAAAATAACCACTCTTTAGAGGGGTACCACTCTTTGACACTCGCGTATGCAGGCCTCTTTAAACCTATGACATCAAAACTTAAACTGCTAAAATCTACGTTTCATGACAAAAAATTTATGTGCAGGTTGTCTTAATCTATCTCCAGCCATTTCGGGGCAATTCACTCTTAAAATGTGTGTCGTAGCCCGAAATTGCAAAAAAATTCCAAAATTTTTAATTTTTCGGGTGTCAAGGTTGTTTAAGGTCATAGACGTTAATAAAAATTTTAAAAAACAGTGACATGATAATATGCAACCGTTTTCACAATAGTGGAGCCAATAGCGGCAAATTAACGTCTTATAAGGGATACCCTTCTTTAACGCCCTCGTTCAAAAGGAACCTCTTACCCAGGGACATGTAAATTTCGTCACGGTAAACTAGAGTCCTGGGGCAACCCACAGTGAAGATTTCGTGATCCGACCTTGCACCGTTTTGATAGGGCTCAAAGGAGTGACAGACAGCCAGACAGACGGACAGACACCTCGACGATGGCTAAGACGCGCGAAGCATTACATGCTGTCACACGTAAAAATACCAAAGTTATTGGCTAGAGCCTAACACAAAATTCACCCAGAAATTGCTTCTCTTTTTTGTCAACATTAGCACGGACTCGGTGGCAACGTAATGTATTGTTCTTGCAGCAGTAGGCCTAACACTTATTCGAAGGTACGATTTACAAGGAAAAAAAATTAAAACCAGAAATCTTTTGGGACCGTATATATAGGCCTACCTCTCCAGCTACTTTCCTCCTTAAATGACGCCTCTGCTGTTAGAATGCTTTCTGATGTTTTGGTAACTCGTTTTTTTCTGGGAGGATCACGCGTAAATGGTCTAATGTCACTGGTGCATGGGTAGCAGCAGAAGGTAGAGAATCATACTGTGACCTGGATGGGTTAGGCACCACTTGTCGTGTAAGACGCTCTGTTCGTTTTTCTCTTGTTACTTCTTCGCATAATGAATTCAAAAAGAAAACCCTGAAAAACACAAACAATCAGCCTAATACGCACAGACTCATCAGCCGGTGGGGTTGGTTAAGCCAGGCTCAATCAGCCCCACATATGAATGACTCAACTAACCCTTGAGGTGAGCATATCCTATTAATAGCAACAGCAAATAAACTGTAAACACCCCGCGCGTAACTTGACAGTCTAACAAGAAGGCACTGGATAGCACCATTGTGTTAGGCCTATCATGGACTCTGTTCGTGATACACTGTTTTTTGTTTTTCTTTGGATGAAAATGACAATAAAACACTCATTTTTGTACCTATTTGGCAAATATAAGCATAATAATAACTGGCTCAACCAGTACCCCAAAGTGGCTTAACCAATACTTGTCTAGGGTTGAATGAGCCATTTCACAATATTCTTAAATTTTGAGCTTGCTTTGAAATTTCTGGCTAAGTTTAGAAAATGGGTAGCCTATATACATTATTTTTCGGCTATAAGTTGAAAATAAAAAGTACAAATTATGTAACAAATAAGGTGGAATTTTTGAGACAACGCCGATAAAATTTTTTCATTGTGTATCTGCGCAGATGGTTGGCGTAATTGCACTGAGCGTTCTGTTCAACATACCACGCTACTTCGACGACCATGTCGTGGCAAAACCTGACGGCTCACTGGCGGTTGTTCCAGCTCTCCTGGGAAATGACGCCACTTTTCAACTCGTCTACGCCGGCGTCATTTACTACATCGTCATCTACGCTCTGCCCATACTTGTCCTTGCCATCATGACCTACCGCCTGATCATCTCCCTGCGTCAGTTCTACAAGCGGCGTGAACATGTGACCAAGAGAGCGCGGGTCGAGAACGACATGACCAAGACTTTGGTGGCCGTTGTCCTGATGTTCATGACGTGCCAGCTTCTGAATCCCGTACGCCGCATCCTGCTGGCAATCATGCCCAGCGGCAGTCAAGGATGCGGCTACTTCTCGTTCTACTTTGGACCACTGACGTCACTGGCCCAAGCGATCGACGCCGCATCGCACTTCTTTGTCTACAGCGTCTGCAACAAGCAGTTCACGCAGAAGCTCAAAAGAAGATGGCGACGCTTGGCGTCCCGATCAAACGTCGCACCCAACGAATCACTTCTGGATGATGTTGCTTCTAGGGCCAAGACGGACCCTCCGATGTTAGCACGCGACATTGGCCAAGATGTCGAGCCCAGCAGTCCCGCGAATGCTAACACCGTTGCATGACATGACATTGCGGTTAAGACGATGACGTCGCAATCTGCGATAAAACTAGGACAAAATTTCGATCGTCTTGTGCGATTCTCATTCGATTTTGCATTGCTTAGGCTTACGACAACACCGCACAACACACAAAGACCTACCACCGTGTCTCAATACAAAACGTGCCACTTTTATTTTTTGAATAACTCTATGCAACATTGGCCGATTATGACAATTTTTCGCAAGCAGCATCGCGAAGAAACTTGACGTAAACGAGTATACTTTAGCCCGTCTAACCTTAATACTGTCGCTACACTACCTTGTAAAATGAAGAATTCCGTTTGGCTGTAGGCTATACAACAACGAATTCATGCTGGGGAGCGCATGTGTCGGCTCAAAAAATCACCGCGACCAGCAAAACATTGAAAACCTTTTACATATTTACAAATTTTTCCCCCCTTTCCGTGTTTTGTTAACTTTCCCTTTCTTTTCCTTTACTTTTTTCTTTCTTTCCCTTTTGTTTTTTCCCTTTTCCTCTCTCTCCCCTTAGAAGTAAGACCCCTTGAATAGGGAGTCTGGGGGAGCACTGTATGCCTTAGCCTTAACTATGTAATTAGAAACACTTTGCAGCTTGCATAGCTAAGAAAATCACACTAATCTTGATCAAAGAAATCGAGGTGTTCGTCGACTATGAAAGCTAGTTTACGAGCATGTGTACTGTTGCGCAGCGTCGAGTTCAAGATAGCCACATTGGTGTTCAAGGCACTCAACGGCTTTGCGTCTGGTTGACGATTGCAACTCGATCGGCGACGACACTCGCCGACTACGTTCAGCCGCCTCTCTTACGTGTGTTGTACCGATGAAGGACAAGGCTCGGTGACAGATCATTCGCAGTCGCCGGCCCACAAATCTGGCACAGTTTGCCTGCTGCGCTGCGAGCCGCAGGGGACTAAGAACAGGCTCCTAGTGACTTTTGCTTTTAGACGCCGTGTATGAATACGCTTTATTAAGGAATCCCAGCTAACGCAAAGGGGAACGCGCGACGGCGATGCATGTTTGAAGGCCCACTGCAAACAAAATTTCAGCTCAAGGATCCCAGCAGTTGACATTCGACACGATGATTATCAAGACTAGTATCAATGGCGTTTTATTTGCACTCGCCAGGTGGCGTAACCGCTCTCGCGCAGCCGATAGCGGTAAAATGACGACTTATGGGTACTCATCTTTGATATCTTTGTGCGCAGGCCATTTTGAACCTACGGGGTCGAGACTTGGACCGTTTAAATTGATGTTTAAGGTTAAAAATTTCATATGCAGGCTGTACTGGTCTATTTGTAGTGATTTCGGCACAATTTGCTTTTAAAATGTGTGTCGCAGCCCAAAATCGCCAAAAAAACCATAAACCCCAATTTTAGCGTTCAAGGTCATCCAAGTTCCTGCTGTCCCGCGTAAAAAATTATGTATTTTAGCAAGTGGTTTAAGCCCGTTGAGTAGAAATTTAGTCTTGGAAGAGTTGAGGGTACATGTAATGATGTAGATTAGCAGTCACCTAGGAAGATATATGTTGTAAGACATGCTCAAAGTAAATAGGTTGAAATGGAAATTATATGGGCGAAAAAAAGATCTGTGTGTCATCTGCATAAAAATAATAATTCTAGAAATGAGACGAAAGGTAGGTTTTTTAGCCGACCGTACTTAAGTAACGGTCGAGCTATTGGCATGGTTGTCCGTCCGTCCGTCTGTTTGTCCGTCTGTCACGGAAGTATCGTGGCTAAGCAGCTTTAGGTCATAAGGAAAAAAGTTTTACATGAATAATTAGCCATGTGTGTTAAGCTCGGGCATGCAAAATTTTAGCAATTTAGTGCAAAGGAAACATTTCGAAAATGGGGGTTGAATGGACGATAGGGCAGCAAATTCAATAGAAAACTGGCCGTATCTCGGAAACGGTGAGAGATAGAACCGGCGGTCTCACTAGGCGATATAAACAGCTACAGTCGTAAATAAAAAACAGAAATATCGGACGCAGGTTTCGCAAATTTTTCTCACAACAAAAACGCCTTGCCAGGAAAGACGCGCTACAGCCCATACAGTTGCTGATGCAGTACTGACCTGCAAGGTCAACGAAGGTCAGTGATTTCAATCTCATCTGACAGTGCGTATGCCACTTCTATTAGACTAGAGTCAGCTTGTAAGGACGCCATATACATAGCCCCATCTAGAGTTCCCAAAATGATTTTTGCCGTTTTAGAAAATTAATATCATCACATCGTCCTTACACACAGTTTTAAACTGGTAAGTTTTTTACACACACCCTCACACACGAATGAAACCGTATCAAAGTTCAAAGCACTGTATATAGACAGTAGTTCACTGAATAAACTGACAAGTCTTGAGTCAACAGTAGCATCTCTGTTGAACAAGCCATTGTCCACAGATTGTTTGTTCTCTGTCTCAATCTTGCCTGGCAAAGATATGGACATATCCCAGTTTGACAGAACATCTGTTGAAGTGTCTTACAACAGTTTGTTTATGTCTGAAATATTCACCACATGAACCACAGCAAAAGTGTTTGAAGTCTGAGTGTTTCAGTTGATGTTTTTTCATATTGCTTGCTGTAAAGAAACTCTTTGAACATTCATTACAAACATATGGCTTCACACCTTCATGATGAAGTATATGCTGCTTAAGATTACTCTTGACGTTGAATTTCCTCTGACAAATGTGACATTTGAACCAAGTACCTTCATTGTGTGACTTCAGCAGATGTGCTTTCAAATGTTGATGTTGTCTAAAACATTCTGAACAGTATCTACATGAGTAGGGCTTTGCACCAGTGTGAGTATAAACATGAAACTTCAGATCATGGCTGGTTTTAAACATCTTCCCACAGTAACGGCAGTCATAAGGTCTTCTGTTGCTGTGTATACGTCTTTTATGTGTCTGCAAGTAACTGGATGTGCTGAAACTTTTGTCACACAGTGAACACTTGTATGGTTTGTCTCCCGTATGGATTCTCATGTGTTGAGTTAAACTTCCAGACCGAATAAATGCCTTGTCACACTCTGGACATTTGTATGGTTTCTCTTCACGGTGAATTCTGCTGTGTCTAACAAAGTCACCTGATTGTGTGAATCGTTTGCTACAAACAGTACATTCAAATGGTTTCTCTCCAGAATGAATTCGTCTGTGTACTGTTAAACTTTGATTGCTGCTAAAACACTTTCCACATTCAGTGCACTTGTATTTACTGCTGTGAACAATCATATGTTGCTTAAGGTTACGCTGAGCAGCAAAACGTTTCTCACAGTGGGTGCATGAATAGAACTCTCCCACATTATGTGTTTGTTTGTGACGCTTCAGATGATCTTTCCTTCTAAAGCGTTTGTCACACACTGTACAAAAATACGGTCTTGGCTTGCCATTGTGTGAATGCTTAGTGATCACATTACTATCAGCTTCAATCGTCACCTCAAATGAACTTTCACCTGCAAACAAAATCAAGACAGAATAAATGTGTGATGCTGAAGAAAATAAAGTGTGAAGAATTGTCTCAAAACAAAGCAATTTAGAAGCACAGCTGTAAATCAGTACTTAGCAGTAGGACTGTGCTATCTAAGTAATCTAAGTGCTACCTGAGTACTCAGCAAGTAGCTTAACTAGCACCCGTTTAATAAGCAAGTAAGTGAAATTATCCTAAACCACCAATACCACATTACATTGTGTAAAAACGCACTAAGTGCATTTCTAGATTCAGAAATTGTACTACCTTAGTTAAATTGCAAACTAGAAATCGCCATACACGATAGCACAAATTCTTAAATATAGGCCGAGCCAAAATACATGCCGGGTTTGGCAACTCACACGCAAACAATGTTAACACATCAATCATGTCACAGCGTCAACTGATAACAGTGTGTGTTCAACAACTCACTTGAAATGACACAGTTAGACTCAATTTATGAGTAAACAAGTGTTGGCTCTGTCCCTAAACCTCCATGGGGGCAACCAGTGACATTGTGGGTAAAAAATAGGCGGGGCAGGAAGTTGCAATTTTCCAACTAACATGGCAAATATCCGACAGAATTCCAATAGACAGCTGAAAATTTCTGACCAAAAATTATGTGTGCTCATAATTTTAATTTTGCCCCTAAATTTTCCAAAGTGCTGGGTTGTCATCCACAAATTTTGCATTTCTGAACAAAAAACTTGGAACAAAAATAGATTCCAATTGTTGACAATTTTCCAACAGTCCCAAAATTCAGGGGTGCATGATGCCAGTGCCCCAACACAGACTCATGCTCATATGCTCACTGTAAGTGCTGGACCAATCCAAACTATGTGTCTGATATTTTATGCACTAGTATAGCAACAAACTTTAGGCATGGGGAAATCATTAATGGCCACTTTATTCCTAAGTTCTCTGAGCAGTGTGCCAGGGAAATTCATCTGAAAGTAATTCTGAAAATCAGTCAATATTTGACATGCTCTGACAAAAAGTTGGTGCTGTAGTTTTTGACTCACAGCACAAATGATGACACATACATACAAGAAAAGCGCCGCTAATGCAAACGGGAACGTGCAACAGCGGTGCATGTTTGAAAGCCCAGTAAAACTAAATCTATGTCAGTCGTCAAAAAGCGCCAGACGACCGGCGGCCAAATATCTATAGTTTTACTTGCACTCGGTAGACGGCGTCACCAGTCTCGCTCAGCCAACGCCGTATCGGCTGGAAATCGCAAATTTTCCCTACACCTCTCTCATTTAGCACCCTTGTTCCGGGTGACGCCCTTCGAATTTATAGAAAAACTTTACAGTTCCTAAAACTAGAGTCTTCCAGGCAGCCATAGGTGAAGATTTGGTGATCCTAGCTTGCATCGTTTTTGACTGATCCACCCGTGTGACAGAAAGACGGACGGACAGACGGACAAAATTGCGATAGCTAAGATGCGCTATAGCAGTAGCTGCTGTTGCACGTAAAAACAATGTAGACTGAACACATTAGGTAACTACCCAGGTTTTCTGTAGCAAAATTCCCTGACTTTTCCAGTCATGGAATGACAATTTCCCTGACATTATCGAAACAATAACCCTATCACACAGATGTCATAAATGGTATTAAGTGATGAAATGGAATTAATAGAGCAATATGCAAATGACAGAGAGTAAAGGGGCTAAGCCCTCCTGAAGCTAAAACACATCTAGCTTTGTACATTCAATGGAAGCTGCAAACTTGCCCGCTTTTTAATATTTGGAGATGCAAAAAATCACAGTTATCTGTAGTCTGCGTGATCCGATCATCTTCCCTTACTTTTCAACAATAATATTTTTCCCTGACATTTTCCTGACAACACAAATTCCCTGACATTTTCCAGTTTTTCCCTGACCAGTTTTTCCCTGACTGTAGGAACCCTGAATACCAATAGCAATGTAAGACATCATACTAAGCTACATACCGACACTTGGTTGAATTTTAACATCAGCAAGCTGACTCATCATCCTACAAAAACATCCATCATAGTCAGCAATGTTGATTACTTGTCAAACGCACAAACTGTCCATTGGATTGGATGCTCTAAATTGGGTAATATTTTCAAATTAAATTCATGTACTTTAAGGTTACCACTGAAGCTGAATTTCTTCTGACATATCAAAAATTGGCAAACGTAAACAGCAATTTAGTTTCTGATCAGTTTCACATTCCTATGCTTAGTTCTCTCTCACACATCTACTTTTGGGTGAAAAAGCACAGCATATCGGGGCAAATGGACTACTCCTAATGTAGACTGATCAAAATGCAGGCTATCGGTACTAGTGTTGTGTGATATAAGAAATTAAAACCACAATAACGATACCATCTCAAGTATCATGACATTCGATGTTACTGTGATAACAGAACTGTTTGGAAATGAAATGTCAAGTCCAGCCATACTATCTGCTGTGCCGTTATCAGGTCTCATGTTTTCAATTATCTGTTCAGCACACTCATCCTTATGTCTGGGAATTACCATCATTGAACTATCACCCCAAGGTATCGTCAGCATCCAGCCCTAATCCATTCCATTGATTGAACTTTTGCAGCAAATATGATTCATACCATGGACTGTTCATGTGCTAACTAAACTATTGCAAGGAGATTTTCTTAACCTCAACAAAATTATAAACATTGCTGAACTGTTTATGCCATTTACATATCGGGCCATGCTAAACTATGCACGCATGACTGACAAGGCAGGCAAGGTGGGTGACAGTTATACAGCTACTTTCTGACAGTGCCAGCAGCTGATACAGACAGCAGTTATGTTGGTGGCAAAGTCTTACTGCAGACAGACTGCAAACGTTGCTGAAGGCCTTCCTGGTAGAAGATACGAGTAAGATGCAGGGTGCAGCAAAAAAGTAGCCCCCTAAAGTTTTTTGCTGTTTTCTCAGCAACCGTGCAGAATTTTAATTCTAAATTTTACAGCTTTATTTATTAAAACCTTCTCCATTTAAGTGCCAAATAAAGTGAAATTCTGTTGAAAAGCGACGAAGTTATAGACTTTTTAACATGACCGCCTACTGATTTTTCAGCATTAAAAATGTTCAAGCTACTACACCAATGCAATACCCCGTGCTGGTGGTACTACGGCGTATAGGGGCGCGTCCTCCGGCTTGCCGCTGGAGGAAGCCCTTTGTGAGGTGACTTTTGAAGGGGTTGTACCAAATAATACAGAATAAGGCACCAAGGACCAACAGTACCAAGTAGCTACTTCTATGAAGTAGCATAAGAAGGTTGATCCCTCAGACAGCTTAAAGCGCTGATTTGAGGTTATACCATGGAACAGTCATAGTTCAACGAAGGTTGATCTCTGAGCCAGCTAAGGGTGCTGATTTGAGATCATGCCTTGATGGGGTTTATTGGGATCTTACAGGTACCCAAAGCTGATTGCTTGGTTGGTGCCTGCCTGGTCTGTGGCCTGGTCATGTGCGCTGGGTAGCTTCACTGTCCGTCATGTCTCGCGTTCGGCAGGGTATTGGAGAGACTTTTGCGAGGATGATAAGTCAGACAAGGATTTCCAGTAGATACCGAATGCACTGCAGATTGGGACTACAGTTTCCCTGTCAGGCTTGGAAATCCTGCATGGGCTCTCCTTTGCCCCGTTTGGCTCTGGGATTTGGTGGGGTGGTTTGGCAGCACTGCTTATGCGGCTTTGTCTGCTGAACAGGTTGGGTCCCCTGCCAGGTGATTAACTGAGGGGACCTTAAATCTTTTGGTGAACCCACTGTACTTGCTTGATCAGGGCGATGTGACCTGACTGGCAGTGTAGTCATGTGAGCGCGGGTAGTTGCGCTTTTTGCTATTCCTGCCATGACTTATAGTAGCTGGGCTTAACAGGATCTAACAGACACCCATGGGACATTGCTTGGTTGGTGCCCGCCTGATCTGTGGACTGGTCATGTGCGCTGGGTGGCCTCACTGTTCCTGCCATGTCTCGGAGCTGGGTGGAGCATTGGAGAGGATATTGCGGGGACGGTGGGTCAGACTGGGACTCCAGTAGTTACCGAATGCACTGTAGTTCGGGACTACGGTTTTCCTGTCTGGCTTGGAAGCCCTGCGATGGCTTTTGTTTGTCCCATTTGGCTCGGGGGCATGGTGGGGGTGGGTGGCTGCACTGCTCATGTGGCTGGTCTGCTGTTGGGTTGGGCCGCTTGCCAGGTGGTTTCCTGTGGGGGCTGTGAAATCCTTTGGTGAGCCCC
>Ga0209367_1011963_pt1 | contig 11419 bp, 3 predicted proteins | sample WorMetLIZISLAND2_FD_187412 | JGI IMG/M metagenome (GOLD analysis project Ga0209367, IMG submission 187412) | Marine gutless worms symbiont microbial communities from Max Planck institute for Marine Microbiology, Germany - Olavius geniculatus... ... | reverse complement strand
TATGGCTCAAAGAACTTTACGGGATCATTGACTAATGCACAGTTATGTAAACATAGCTGTTATGAAAATTATCACCTTCACCACAAAGCAGGGGTGGGACCTGGGGAGGGGGCAATGCCACCTCCCCAGGATAATAAAAATGGGATGAGTTGTGTCACTAAAACATAACTTGGTTCAAAAACTGTACTTTAGTAATAAATTATTCAAACTGCACAGCCCTAATGCGACGAACTACTTTGGTGCACATAAGATATCATTGTGCTTCGCTACAGTGAATCATGGCAGATTTTAACAACTTTTGATCTAACATTTCACTCGATTTGTGACAAATTCGGTTAAAACAAGTGGCATGTTTCTTTCAGGTTTGTTCGTCACAATGCTGTATTCTGTCAGTTATTTTGCATTCGCAATCACTGCAAAACTTGATCGCAAACCACCCATAGTAATGAACAGATCCCGTGATCTTCACTCGTCCCCTAATTTTTATCATTGTTTTAGTAAGCCTACGTTACCTTAATTTAGTATCAGGCTAATAAGTGACCCACAGTGAATAACTTTATTATATCAACGGGCATTCTAACGCAGCGCAAAACGCAAATACTGTACGTTTGTCGCTGCAATGATCGGCTCGAATATAGTGTCTGTTTGCTCATGTAGAGGCAGTGGCATTGGCAATTGTTAGGGACCAACCGAATTCACGGGAAAAAATGCATGATTTCACGGCAGAATTTTTAAAATGTGTCAAATTTCACGGAAAATTCACGGAAAGAATTTAGGAAATTCACGGGCCCCACAGATGTTATTTCGAGGTGCTGCGCTAATGCGAATGTACAAAATCTGAAAATCATGCAGTAGGCTTGAAAGACAAAAAGCCAGGGGCGTCATTTAGGGGGTTGGGGGTCTACGGACCCCCCCAAGGATTCATGATTTTAGTTTTTTCTCTCTAAATTGAACAAAGAATATTTACTACACTAAGTCAAGACTCAAGACAGTCAATGTCAACTACAGGGTGGTCCAAAAAAACGCTACCCGGTAGGAATTCATTGATGTCAATGGCCAAACTGTGACCATTGCATTTCACAAGGTAGTGTAGCGGCAACCTTAGAGCGAGGTGGCCAAAACTAAAGACACATGCGTCAAGTTTCTTTCTAATATTGCCTGCCAAAATTTATTAAAATCGGCCTATGTTTCACGGAGCTATTCAAAAAATAAAACTGGCATGTTTTTTATGGACCGCAGTGTCGAGGGTAATACTTTTTTGCACAGTTCAATTTCCAGCAGCAATAACAAAGAATATTTAACTGCTGTATTCAAATGTTGACTTTAGTCACGTAAGAAATTTCTTTCGGAACATTTTGCTGAAAACCACATGATTCTATGACATACGGTTGCAAAATTATGGTGTCATTAACTTTATGCGGTTTTTTTTTTGGACCACCTTGTACTCAGTGCTAAAGTGCGACACATAGCAAACAGCAACATCCGTACAAAAGCTGCTGATAAAACTCTGGAATTGTCATAAATTAAACTAAAAGCGCTAAAATGCACGAAAAATCACAGATTTCACGGAAATCGGCGTTTTTCACGGAAGAAGGCCAATTTCACGGAAAATGTCACGGCCATGAAATCGTGAGTTAAGTTGGTCCCTAGCAATTGTCTTTGATCGTGCAATACAATGCATGACTTTCACGCATACCTGAGCAGACGTCTCGGCCGTCGCCGTGGCGGCAACTGTTTTGTGAGTAGGCCTATTTGAGCTAAATTCTTTAGCTGTCTTTGATCGTGCCTTAATGGTAGTCTGTCAGGAGGTGAAATATAGCAGTAGGCCTACTTAATGACCTAGGCTACTTGAGGTGACCTTGCATTCGCGTGTGATGTGCCGGCTTACGCTCGTGAGTTAACGGACTTCAAGGCGTTTTAAGAGTTAAGTTGAAGACGTCAATATGTGATTACTTTGCCGACTGCATGATCGCGCCATTTGTGATGTGCTGATGTCGATTTGAGACTCAAATGTAAGCCTAAGCCTACGTCAAGTTGATCACTTGATTTTATTTGAATTTTGCGGAATGCAGAAAAAATCTCAGGTGTAATTTACGGAGCGTTTCGCAGGTGAAATTCCGCAAAATAGACCTTTTCAAATTTCTGGAGCAGATCTGAGTAGGTGCGTATGAGTTATGGTAGAAGATAAAAGGTGTAGGGGACGTTTTTTTGAATCATTAAACTTTGCTGCACATTGGGCCGAGCTGATACAGCCTCAGTGCTGGACAGGTGTATAACCTGTCCACCCCGAAAGTAAGGTAAGGTAAGGTAAGGACATTAAGCTTTGAGCCAGGTTGATAACTTTTTACCATTTGACTGTCTGTTAACCCCATTCCCAATCCTAATCTTAACCCTTTCTCCAACCTAGCCCTAACCTGTCTTAACATCCACAGATCTGCCAATCTGCTTTTTACCAGAACCCCAGACCAACAGACGTGCGGATCTGCAGATGTCACAACATGGTTAGGGCCTAGGGTTAGGGATAAGGTTAAGGTTAAGATTAGGGTTAGTAATAGGGTTAGGAGATGGTTTAAAGCTAATAAATTACAGCTTAATTACAGTGTTACGTGTTGCGACATTCACAGATCCACACACCCGCAATCCGCTTTTTACCCATACCCAGATGGATGGGCAGTACCTGTATTGCTGTTTGTAGGATATTTGTGTAATAACTTTTTTCAGTGATGAATTTGTCTTATGAAAGCAGAAGAATTTGGCATGCTCCAGTAATATTTTTGAGCATCATTAGAATTCTGTGCTGCTTGTATTTGTGCATTTAGGTCAGTTGCCTCTTGATATATCGGTTGCTGGCTTATAACATTTAAGATATTTTGTCCAACTGATGAGCAAATTTATCGTCAGCGGCTTCCAGTCTGTTGTGCGTTCTATAGTTTTCTGTTCTCGGCATCAGATACGGTTACTGATGGCTGCAGCTGGTGGCAGCAGTGACGCTGACGTACAAGATGATTCACACGAAGATGATGCAGATGATCTTCACATGCTTACGGATTCCAACCAGTGCACTGAGCCCAACTCAGATATTGAGCAGCCAAATGGCAAAGTTTCGGAAACTGTGACCCAGTCCACTGAGTCCAGTATGTCTGATGACGACTTGCCAAGTCTAAAATGGCAATCACCTGTGGGTGTCAGCTCAGAAGTGTTTGTGTCTGAGCAAGAGAAAGGCTGTTCATTGTCTGGAATGTCGTTTGCTGAAGTACAGCCTAAGCGTCAGTTTCATTTCAGTCCATGGAGCAACTCAGAGACGACTCAGAATACTCGCCAGTCAGTTGTCAGCAAAGAGAAAGGTCAGCAGAATGGTTTATGTCTTTGTTTTTGTATTGGCAGTGTGCAGCTGGTCTGTCATCATTTATTTCATTTCTTATCAAATCACAGGTGGTGGCTGTCTGAGTTTGTTTGATTTCATAACGTTATTGCTGTAGCAAAATTACAACATATCTGCCTATTTATTTGCATGTCAAGTTGTCAGCCTTATGTATTATTTTGTATGTAGTGCTAGAGTTTGGATTAATTGTATAATTGTGTGTATAAAGTAAATATCACAAGATTAATTATGATTACCATGTGGTAACTGATTTTGGTGTCACGTCAGTTTGATATTAATTGTGATTTACTTGCAAATTTCATTTATTTACTATGTTTATGATTGTACTTTGCATCTGCTGATTAACGTGTGTTTGTTTAATTCTGAACAGAGCGTTATTTGTCCATGTCAAAGGAGGAGAAACGAGATCTCTACTCATGTGGAAGTAGATATGTCACTCTGGAAGATATTGAGACTTGGCCGAAACGTGCTACAAAGGAGAGTGTCAGATGCAGATATCCCCTAGGTGATCATTACAGAAACATAAAGTCATTTACAAGATTTTTAAAAAAATCTGTTACAGTAGGCTGTTTTTCAACCGTGCATTTGCTGCTGTAATCTTCACCCTTTTGCTAGGCCTAGCGGTAATTGTGCTTGATGCACCCATGTAATTTAGCACTGTAAATTTTACATATGATATGGTTATTGACATACATGTATGATAACGTGATATATGACAGTTTCTTTGCAGATTTTGTTATCAGATTCTGTTAGTTAATTCAGATTTGGCATTTGAAAGATAAACCAGCTAACCAGAGCAAAAGTGTAGTGCATAGTGAACTGTGTCTTCTAGCAAAGTGATTTTTTGTTATAATACTTACTGTGTTTTGTTTTGATTGAAGGTTAGACATTGCACATGATGATATTGCACAAAATTTTTTGCACATTCAATTCAGCTACATCTTTAGATGAAAATCTTACCCTGTGTGATGTCATCCAGTTTTTTTTGGACATCCATACTGTTTTGGAGTTTTTTCTTTCAGTCTGTCATTTTTGAAGCTTTGTTGTTTGCAGATTATTGGCTGTCATATACATGAACAAAACTGCATTTTTTGTAGAGCTTTTTAAATGCTAGCTCAGCATTTGTTCTGTATTCTCTTATATTTGTTCCGTATTCTCTGCACATTTTCTGCAACTTTGAATGTGTGCATCACATCTGTGCAGTGCATAGATTAGTTTTTTTCAGATCATACAAATGACTTTGCAGAATTAAATACATGAAACATAATCATATAATTTATTCAGTGCGCAACCTGCATACTGTTTTTTTCTTTACCATATTTACTCAGCCATCTCATAGTCAAAGACAGTGTTTATGAGTTTTTAGCTGCTTCTACCATAAAATCATGATTCATGAATTTTGATTTTAATTTATTCTTTCAAGTACACTAAATAGTGTGTAAATTTTGCTATCCATTGGTTGTATTTTACTGTGACAGATGGAGACATAAAGGAGTGCTGTGAGAAAATCTATGAAGCTGATGATGCGATTAGCAGCAAAGTGTCGCTGTGGCGTGGTGACATAACGGCTCTGGAAATAGATGCTATTGTGAACGCTGCTAACTCATCTCTGCTGGGCGGTGGTGGAGGTAAATAAAAACATGAATCTAGTTGTGTGTTTCGTAATTTTTTGATGCACTACAGCTATGCTGTAGGTGTCTATAGCACATGTTGTCATCTTGTCATTCATCGTCTGTCTGTCTGGATGTATTGTGGCTAAATGGTAAGAGATAGGGCTAAGGTTGCTATTGATCACTAATAGGAAATCACGTATGCCCTCTTACATGAGATGAAAATCATCGACCTTGGATGATTTTGAAGGTCAGTACTGCAACAGAAACTGTATAGGCTGTAATGCGTCTTCCCTAGTGACAGCTGGGCTTTCTTGTTAAAGGTCCATGGCCACACTCAAACTCACTTGTGAAATTTATGTTGATCTGAATTAGACATTTCACTTTGCATATCTAATGTATTGATTTAACTTTTATAAATATATGAAAATAATGCACAAAGTATAACATAATGCGGCATTAATGAACCGCATTATGTTACGTTACGTTATACAAAATAATCTATCTAGGTCAGTGACCGGAAGTGATGTCATTAGGGGAACACAGGCAGTGTTTACCAATTAATTTGATTTTTTTAATGACAAAAATACTGCATCACATGACAACTGCAGCAGTATGTAGGTAGAAAATATGATTTTATGATGCTTATGTTTCTATGCATATTTTACATTGACGACTTGTTCTCCGGTGACATCACCAGCCTATCAACATGGCGGTTCATTTTCTACGGCCTTTTTGTAGATCATCAATTTCAAATGTAAGTTTCTTCGGGTTGACAAAATGCTGGTCGGCGATATTACTATCAAAATTATCTGGAAATTATGCTATTTTAGAAAAATGGATAAAATATATATGTTAATTTTGGTGGCCATGGACCTTTTAGTCGAGCCATGTTTACACGTGAAATAGAAAATTTAAAAAAAATAAAAACAAGAAATATTAGATTGTGACCAATATAATGTACTCCTCACGTGCATTATTTTCTCAGATGTATTCTTCTAAGTGCTTTTTCGTTCCTTGCAACTTGTATTAGAGACCCGGCATCAATTTGAGACCGGACTAATATCATAATAAGAGTGACTGGCGTTGTTATTGGAAAATTGTCTCCTTGCCTATCTGACACCATTATAAAAATACGACACCTCAAAGATAATGGGGTCACGACCTTGTTCTTTTGGGGTCACATGACGTCATCTGACCATTCGTCTCGCGGTGGTCGACTTCCTATGTGTGGTCCATCGTGACCATGCATCTATCTGGCACAGTTATGGAGATATAGCCATTTGAAGTTCTTCCAAGTAGGCTCTTCCAGGAACACAGTTCGGTCGTCGGTCGGTTCTCAATATTACACTGATCTCATATACTCTTCTTTGCTACGTTAGGAACGTACGACGAGTAAAAAATGTTTTCCCAATAATGCACATATTGTCTAAGGTTAAGTAATGTTGTGCATTTGTAGCTACTATTTGTTTTCTATAATGTTAGCACGTTTGTTGTCGTACTTTAGTGCATTGAAGAGTCTGCCTGAAATTGTGCACTGCTGTGTAATTTTATTAGCTGATTGGTGTGATTAATTGACATTAATTTCCACCAGCTTATGTTACATGGTATATGTTGCAGTGTATATGTTAATTAGTTAGTTTAAATCTTCCGTTCATTTTCGCATGACTGTACAGTTGATGGAGCTATACACAGCGCAGCGGGGTCAGCTCTGTTCACTGAATGTGCCACCTTAAATGGCTGTGAAACCGGAGATGCCAAGATTACTGGAGGTATATTCTGATTGATCGATCAGGCATTATTCACTCGAAACAGACCGAGCATATGCTCACAAAGTGGTGGCATGGTGTTGTGGTAAAGTTGTGCTACACTGAGCCTGGTTAGTAGCTGGATGGGTGACTGACTGCGGCAGGTAAATTGTCTCGAAATGCAGCTAGCCAGCCAGGTCAACTCAGCCTTTTGTTCTCCATTGGATTCTAAAAGGAATATCATTTCATTAACTATTGAGTTGATTGCTGAGTAGTAATAAATGGCGATGGTGAATGTAGTATTATAGCTGCCAGTTTAGTGGGATTTGTGAGCAGCCATCATTCCTGCACACAAAGTGCAAAAGAAGTGGTTTTTGCTGCAATTTTTTAATTTTTCTCCTACAAATTTATCAGTGTACCTAATGTCAAGAGCATTCTGTCACTAAACCAGGTGAAAATAACGTCAGAACTGGAGTGACGGTTTTGAACAGATATGTTTCAGATAACAGTTTGCTTTAGTTTTCTTTTGAACCGGTGTTTTTTAAACACTTCAAACCAAGATTACCATTAAAAACGATTTGTATGACACTAGTTTGTGGTAGTTGGTGTGTTAAATGATGAATTAGTACCTGGTCTTGCTGTTGCATCTACTGTGATCACATCACATTTTCTTAGTTCATGCAAGCTTACTTCATTGTTGCTGTGCTTACGTTAGTGCAGTGTTTGAAAATTATATCTCATCCAGTAGTGTAGTGATGTGTTTTTGGTGTGGTGGGATCTCTGATGATAGTTTATCGCAAATTTTTCCAGATTCTGCCAGTAACAGAATTCTCAACTTTGGAAAATCTGTTGAGAATTGACAAAGTTATCAATATGAGCTCGATGTAATACTTTTTATGGGAGGGAGGTGTGGATCAGGACATTTTGTTTAGAAAGCACCTGATCTAAAATTATTGTTTTAAGCCATCATTGGGTTTATTTTTTCTCTTGCAGGATACAAGTTGCCAGCAAGATGTAAGTTTTGACTCCTGTTCCGACTTATATGAAACAGTTTGATTTTCTACAACTTAATTTATAGGCTTTAGTTATTTGAAGGGTAATACATATGCAGTTGTTGAGCAGAATGAAGGTACTATGGATTTTCTGTGGTACTATGTATTTTCTGTGAAAGCTGTAATTGATATGCAATAATTTAACAATTGTTTGATCCTTGTTTCTGTTATATACTGAATGTGCTGCCTTTTTATATCTGTTTGACTAGTTCAGTCGTCAGCTTTTAACCTTTTCACAAATTTCTCAGATGCATTTGGCACCATTTTACTACTTAATATTTAATTTTTAATCGCAACATAATTCAGCCATTGATAGTTCAGTCATTAACAGTCATAAGAAAGGAACTTATTCTCTAACACTGTGTTCCTGTGATGGTACTATTATTCTTCAAAAAGAAATAGCTGTGAAAATGACTGTGATATATGACAATGCTAATGTATGTACTATTGCAGACATCATACATACTGTCGGTCCTCAAGGTGAATTTGCGGATGAACTTAAGTCTTGCTATCAGTCCTGCATTCAGAGGATGATTGAAAACAGCCTCAAGTCAATTGTATGACATGCTGTTTTCAGTGTTTTTCGTTGTTTTTTAACAATTAAATTAAACTAGCTGATATGTACATTTAGCGTGTTACTAATTGCGGTGAAGCAACTAGCATCGAATGTGATAAATTTTGTGGTTCGGATGGATAAATGGAGCTTCGTCTGAAGATTTGCATATGTGTTATATTTCCTTGACTTTTTTCTCTTTCTTTTGTAAAGCAGCATGTTTGTGAGCATTCTCTATTTTTTTGTGTTAGAATCAGTGTAAAAATAAGACTAATTTTCTAATTGGATACTGCATGAATGTGTGTACTTGTTTTAGGCATTTCCGTGCATTTCTACTGGGGTTTATGGTACGTATGACTTATGTACATTTTGTGACAGAACTTGGAAGTCGTTTAGTGTTTGTCAACATATTGCAGTTTAGTACAGGCATCAGCAAAAAACTTTTGCATATTACTTTCATTAACCCGTCAAGTTAACAGCTTTTAAAATGTGTCACTTGCAAACTAATGATGAAAGCAGTGGTTTGAATCACATTGAGGTTTAAACGGATGCAGATTTTGTGTTTCTTCCAACACTTGAAACTTCTCGTGAGCAATGGATAATCAGCACGTCACAAAAGTGTTGAGCTGGTGTTACTGTTACATATTTCAAATGCCTTCACTTCATCATTTTAACAGTACAGTGGCTGAATTGTGAATACATTTACTATACTAACTGCCATAACACTAGTGTTATGATCGTGATTATTGTCACACTTTTCGTTGCTTTGACAGTCGTGTTTGGGCAACAGACAGGTAGAGATGAGAGATTCAGCCTACAAGTTGTCATAGCCGTGGCTGCAGACTTGTCGTAACTGATATATCCCGACACTTGTAATGTTGAGATGTGTCTTGTTGTTGTTTGATGTGTGTAGGTTATCCCAATGAGGAAGCTGTGCATGTTGCACTGAAGACTGTCAGAGACTGGTTTGACAAACTCCGCTCTCAGAATAAGGTTATGAGCAAGTTGGTCATGTGTCAGGCTTGGCTGCTGTGACTATGCGGTATACGTTGTAATTTGATACTGGCCACTTATGTTAAAGGTTATAAGGTTAAAGTGTGTGGTGGGAATCCATTTCAGAGCTGCCGTAACACAGTAACTGTTACCTGCCACCCGAGTGACCCGATGCAGGTGAATGTGCCAAACTTTAGTAGATCAGTACTTGATTTACCCTTACTTGCCCCACAGGGATGGAAGGCTGAGTTGGCCTGGGTGGTTGCCTATATACAGAGGTGGTTAACCTGTCTGCAGAGTCACCAATCTACTTGATAGCAACCCAAATAATCTTGGTCATAAGTCTAGCATTCTAATTTTTATTCCATCAAGCTACTTTAGTGTGTGTGTGTAAGTGTGAGCCTGACTGAAGGTAACAGCATTCTGACATCTGGATTATAACAAATTAAAAGTCACTTTATGACTTGCTGGTTAGAAACAAGAATCAGCTCTGGGGCTTGATTCACAGAACGTCTGAAAATAAATTTATGACAATGTTACAACATGTGGAAGGTTTACGGCAGGTTTACGGAAAAATGCAATTTCCAAAAAATGTAGGATAAAGTTATGAGAAACATATGACATAGTTATGAGAAAACGTGTGACAGCTCATTAGCTGCCATGCGAAAGCATCAAGCATGGGTGCATGCAGTAGTTATTTCGATTTTCTGTTAGTACGTAATTTTCACATTGTGCCATAAGACGTATAAATTTCGTTTGCGGTAACTTTTCGCAGCGAATTGTTGCAAAATCATTTTATTTCCTGCTGTTTACATCGGTAACCATTGGCAACAGCAGAAGCAGATGATCAGCAGCGCCAGGCTGAGCGACTTTGTGCCATGATTGATCAAGGTCATCGTAACAGTGGCTGATTGGTAGGCTAATTTTAGAGTTATGAGAGAATTACAAGAGAGTTCTGAACTTCTGAATTCATCTTTTAAAATTCGCATAAGACAACAATCTTACGACATTGTAGCTTGTTGAATTATGACAGATATGAAGAAGATATGAAGATTTTATGAGAAAATTTTTCGATGTTTTGTAAATTGGGCTGCTGATTGTTATGGTGTTGTTACCTCTGCTGAAGCAAGGAGGTTTTGTTTAACCCTTTGTCGTTTTGTTTGTCTGCAAGATTACTCAGAAACATTATGAAAAGCTTTTTGGGGAGTGGGATGTGACCAAACAAACAATCCACATTTTGGTTTAGATCCAGATTGGAAGTGATACTTAATAACTTTTTTAGCAACGTTTTAATGTTTTGCTCTTTGGGTACTTATAGTTGTGCAGATTGTCTGTTATCTCATTGTATTGAAATGTTGTATGTGCATGATGTTTCCAGTTGGACAGTGTTGATCGGGTGATATTCTGTGTCTATCTCAACGTGGATTTACATCTGTATGACTCCTGGATGCAGGTCTACTTCCCCTTATCAGACCTCACGGCCACTGATGATGCCAATTCTTCTCGTGAGTGATAATAATACACTACTGACTGCCTGCATTGTATCACAGGCTGAACGGTAGTTCAAGCCCTGTGTTAAGGGCGACTTCTCTTTCTTATGGGAAAGCCAAAAATTCGACCCCCCACAGAATCAAAACCCCTGACGCGATTGAGATCAAATTTGGCAGGGTTGATTAAGTCGGCGAGGGGAACCGTCATGCAAAATTTTATGTAAATCCCTCGAAGGGGGGCTTCCCGGCAAATGGGTGGAATGTACGCAAAAATTTTTCTAGCTATACATATACCTTTTTTTTCAGAAACTCACCTACAGGTTAGACCCTTCGGCGGATTTTTGCGCACGATGGCTCAAACCACGCAGTCTCGTGCAAGGATGTGCCTTTTGGGGGTTAAAAAATTTGAAATTAATATTTAACGTATTTATTCACAAAAATCGAAAAAATTACAATGGGGCCTATGGGGAAAATTAAGCAGTTCTTTAAATGGTCATAACTTTGGCTGTGTATAAGATAGAGTCGTAATTTTTGGTTCTAGGGTATGGTTTTCGGGGATGGCGAATCTAACGGTGTCATTTAATTTTACCC
>Ga0209367_1011962_pt1 | contig 11420 bp, 5 predicted proteins | sample WorMetLIZISLAND2_FD_187412 | JGI IMG/M metagenome (GOLD analysis project Ga0209367, IMG submission 187412) | Marine gutless worms symbiont microbial communities from Max Planck institute for Marine Microbiology, Germany - Olavius geniculatus... ... | reverse complement strand
AACATTCACAGTTCATTTAATGTCTCAGATTTTCATCCTGTGCATTATGATAGCATCTCAAACTTTCAACATCAAATTTCTCGAAAAGTCCTTGAATGGACATAGAGCCATATAATCCTCAGCCCTCAATTTCTTTTGAGTTTGTACGTCATGGTGGTCAATATTTTTTTCGGTTGTTACTTACTTTTGTTATTGTTTGTGTTAAACATTCGCCATATTATTTTGTTGTTTTCCAGTTTTCTTGTGTTCGTTTTCTTTGCATATTTGTGAGTCTTTTCGACAGTTTCTTTATTTGTTACAGTTCGTTTATCTCAAAATTGTTCATTTGTTGAAGTGTAGAGTGGAATAAAGTACGCTGTTAGAGCTACATTGCATTATGCTATTCTATCCGCTAACACGTGCTAGCGAACAGGTCTTGGACAGGTTTCGGGCAAGTTCTGCGACAGGTTGACGAGTTTTTCGGCTCGAAAAATCTGTCTGCGGAAGTTGCAATAGCTAACTCAATAATGAAGTTGTAATTTGGAGATAGTGTTGTTTGAGGAATGCGGAATTTTTGTAAGGTATATTTTTCCGGAATTTTGTAGTGGATAAAACTTGCGCAATAAGGTGTATTTTACGGAATGAAAATTTGCGGAAAATGATGCTGTTGTTGTTGAGTTTATTCATAGTTTTTGTTTCATGCATAGCTGCTGTTCTTACTTACACATATCATAGGCGTAGCCATCGGGAGTACTGGGGGAAGGTGGTCAGCCAATATACACAAATTGATAAAGTATATTCACCATATTTAACATTTTTTCTGTATGTTCCATCAAGACAAATACATGGCTACACGTACAACACATTGACCAGTATTATGCCGATAACCCCGATAACGCGGTTGTAAGTGAAGACGTTCTAGATTGCAGGAGGCTTGCACTGTACAGTAAATTTGCAATTAAGCGATCGAATTTGAGACCAGCAAAGACTATAGAGTAAAACTGTACTGTATAGAATTTAGCGACTACATCCCTGAAAAACAGGAAGGAATTTGGATGATTTGTTGGTGTTCATTAATATAAATTTATTTAGTGTAGGACTATGTTGTCAGCTTTTTAGTTCAGTTTATAAGTGTAATATATACATTTCTTTTGAGTTTGTACGTCATGGTGGTCAATATTTTTTTCGGTTGTTACTTACTTTTGTTATTGTTTGTGTTAAATATTCGCCATATTATTTTGTTGTTTTCCAGTTTTCTTGTGTTCGTTTTCTTTGCATATTTGTGAATCTTTTCGACAGTTTCTTTATTTGTTACAGTTCGTTTATCTCAAAATTGTTCATTCGTTGAAGTGTAGAGTGGAATAAAGTACGCTGTTAGAGCTACATTGCATTATGCTATCCTATCCGCTAACACGTGCTAGCGAACAGGTCTCGGACAAGTTCTGCGACAGGTTGGCGAGTTTTTCGGCTCGAAAAATCTGTCTGCGGAAGTTGCAATAGCTAACTCAATAATGAAGTTGTAATTTGGAGATAGTGTTGTTTGAGGAATGCGGAATTTTTGTAAGGTATATTTTTCCGGAATTTTGTAGTGGATAAAACTTGCGCAATAAGGTGTATTTTACGGAATGAAAATTTGCGGAAAATGATGCTGTTGTTGTTGAGTTTATTCATAGTTTTTGTTTACCACCTTAAGATAGTAAGCTGATTTGTAGTATTGTTTTCGTAGGCCTACATTACATTGATTTAGTAGGTCTATTAAGCCTTCGCTAACTATGTGACTCGTGTTTTTTCAGACAGCAGTTTTAGCAATAACATTTTTGTAATAAAAGTTTTTTTAACAAAGTATAGGAAGTTAACTCCTAATAGCTTTGAACCTACATAAATGACTAATGTAATCTGCAAAGTCTTCTTAGATAAAACATGAGTTAAAACATAACTTAGTTTCTATCAGAGTTTCATTATGTGATAGGCCTACACTGCAAGACTTACTTAATTAAATGAGTAGACTTATTGGCTGTTGCCATGGTCGCAACTCTTTTTTTCCAGTAGGACTATTTGAGTTCAACTTTTTAGTTGTCTTTGATCGTGCCTTAATGGTAGGTTGCAAGCTGAAAAATTGCAATAGCTAAACGTATTTAATAACTTACGCAAGCGACTCAGTCTTTGTGCATTATCTAATCTGACGACTTGATTCTCATTCTGGCAGTAACCCTTTACAGGGTAGTCCAGTTAAAGTCAGGCCAACTTACATTTTTGCTGGTAACATTTGAATGCATAGGTAAAATTCAATGATTTTTTTATAAATGTGATAACAGTTTAGACACACACACATTGAGAATCATAAAAATTTAATATTGTTCGTCAGATGACGTAACCAGGTTAGGTATTTTCTCCCTTGTTACATCTCTCATTTTACTGACTTACTCGCATAGGCCGATAATTTTACGTTTTGACGAACTGAATAAAATTCTATGGTAAAATCATCTGGTTTTGCTGGTATATGTTAGACTTTGCTTTTAAAATAATATCTTTGGGAATAACTACCTGTTTCTGCATTTTGATGGGTAAAATAACACGAGAGGACAGAATTGTTATAAAGGCGTTACGGGTGGAAAAAAACTGGAGCTCTCGCCGCTTTCTGAAGGAATTTGCCAGCAAAGCTTGGTGCAGAGTAAGCCTTGACCGACTCATCAAAAAAATCAATGCTGGATTTTTTTAAATTTGCATCACACCACTTCTTGTTGTATACAGTTTACATTTGCTAAAAATCATTGAATTTTACCTAGGCATTCAAATGTTACCAGCAAAAATGTAAGTTGGCCTCACTTTAGCTGAACCACCCTGTAGTCTTTGCGCTGCATGCTATTTGAGTTGACCTCACATTGTTGTGTGATGTGGTAGCTTTTACTTGTGAATTAACAGACTTCAAGATGTTTGAAGAGTTACCTAATATAGACCTACATCGATATGTGATTACTGAGTCGATTTGAAACTTAAATGTGAGCCTAAACCTACGTTAAGTTGATGATTTGATTTTATTTGAATTTTCTGAAATGTGACATGTGAAAAAAAGTCTAAGGTGAAATTTGTAGAATGTTCTGTAAGAAAAATTCTGTAAAATACCGCTTGTGAAACTTATGTATTATGCATTCTGCAAAGTACAGCTTTCGTGTAATTTGTTTGTTAAAGCATTTCCTAACGTCAATCGTAACCTTTACCTTATCCCTAAACCTAATCCTAACTATAATCTTAACGTTATCCGTAATCATGGCTTTATCCGTGTTGCGACATCCGCAGATCCGCCGATTTGCTTTTTGTCATCGTCCGTGTTTCGACATGCTAGCTAGATGGACTTCAGAAAACGACAGTCTGCGAACCTTTTGGACAGTTTTTGGATGTAGCAATTTACTTATTTCGTATTATGACTATAGTACATGATAATGGAACAAAATTTGATATATACTGTCAAAGATCAAAATTTAATTAATGCAATACTGAATGAACCTAGTGTCTGGAACGCTGAATTAAATTCATCAGAAGAAAAGGTCACACTGTTCAGATCAAGTCAACGGGGTTTATGGACGTGAACAACTGTTCTGATTTACTAGCACGATGAACTTTGGACAAAGTAACATTATCACATATGGACGCAAGTTTGAGACTTGCTAGCAAGGAGATCTCAAGCAAGTTTCGGACCAGATACTATAATGGACTTTGGGCTTTATTGAGATAAATGCAAAAAGCATCATTCTATAGACTTCTTAAGAGCAACATTTAAGAACTTGCAGATCGAACACAGAAAAAATCACAAAAGGTGCTATTGCCTGCATCATACTGGCTGTGTGTCAATACGCTGTTGAATAATATCACCTGTTTCATCTGCTGCTGTTTTCAAGGTGTAAATCTTTAAACGTTGCTGTTAACAAAACTGATGTTTTGCTCATGTATATTTTCTGTTTCGTTAATGAACTTTTTTTTACTACTGTTCATCAATTACAAAGATATTGCACATCAGGTATTTTTACAGTAGTCAAGCTGCTTACAACTGTTATTTACTGTGATTACAGGTGGACATACAAGTCCGTTAGTTTTTAGTACTGTGACGTTGGTGACGTACTGGTTTACCAAGGAATCACGGTAAGACCGTTTGGGTGTCTGCTGTCAGTTTTTGTCAAGCCATATGATTATCACTATTAATGTTTTTAAAAAATTCTTCAGCTTATATACAGTGTAAAGCTGACATCATGGTTGTAGATATAAAACAGCACAAATCAACAATTCAAAAATTCAAACTTTACGATTACATAGTCAGGAAAGTTCTTCTGACATTGTCAAACCGCGTCATATGAGCTATCGTGCGTTAAAATCAGTTTACTCGTTTTTCCTCTAGAGGATGGCAAGAAAAAAAGAAGGGGAAGAAAAGGAAAAGAAAAACGTAACTTACGTTTATAACTCGTAGACATTAGTGTGATTACAATGGGTGTGTTGCGTGTGCTTCATTATAATTTGACATACGTGCTACTTTTCTATAATAAAAGTGTACCTTTTTATGAGTAGACCAATGTAGTATTAAATGTGGCCTGTCTGCACTTAGGTGGTCCTTGTTTTTCACTTTGATGTTCTTGACTGTATGCTACTTTTTTTAAAATCATTGTTACTGGCTTAATGAGTGTTATAAGTATAGTTGATTTGCCTGAACAATAGTATGCTTTTATTTAGATGTTTTCTATAGTACGATTATTATCTAAAATATATTAATCCTTTTAAGATTTTTGATGACAATAATTTGTGGGTTTTATGTGTAGATTTTTTGTAATGTCATCACCCACGACCAAGGTAAGTTATGTTCTTTTGTGCTTGTTATACACTATGTCCCAAAAAAACATCCCCGACATTTTAGACTGTAACTTACAAACCAATTATCACATTTTGATAATTTTTGATACGACTATTCCTGACACAACTTCCCATCAAATGACTGTTCAGTTTCCCATCTCAACAAATGTTTGTTTCTGCACTACCTGGGGAAAACCCAACCAGCGAAATATCACTTTTTATCCAATACGATATGATTGCTTAATTAACATAACGCATGAAAACGCATTTTGTTCACATTTCTGACACTTTGGCTGACAATTCATCCAATTGTACATTTTTTCAACTGACTGTAGTAAAACTGCTTGAAGTGGTAGCGCACTATGTGAACACAGGCAAAGTGACGCTTTCTCCATTCATTGATAGCAGTATCGATAAAATTCTGCTCCAGACCAATCCAGGCCGTACGAGTCGCTTCTTGACTTCACAAACATTCCAAAACTTCATCTTGTAGTCACACTGTTGCATAACAGTTAAACCTTGTAACAGATTGACTGTTGGGGCCCACAGATTAGGACAGACGGAATTTATGAACGTTTTTTCATTCATTTTAACACGTATTATGTTTGGTCTCCTTTCCCCCAGGTAGTGCAAAAGCAGACGTTGGGTGAGGTGGAAATTAAAACTTTTATTTAATAGGCAGTTGTGTCAGAAATTTTTCTGCCAAAAATTATTAAAATCTGTTAATCTTTCTTCAAGTTACGATTAATAATGTCTGGGATTTTTTTTCAGGTTTTCTGTTTATTTCAACACATATTTTGCTTGATATGCTTTCCCTACGTAGTGCAAAAGCACACATTGGGTGAGGTGGGAAACTAAATGGCCATTTGATGTCTAGTTGTGTCAGAAATATTCGTACCAGCCTTCTACCCTCCGTGGGACGGTAAAATGAGTAGTAACTCATTTACATGGATTACGGAAGGTGGGGACCTTGATACAGCTGCCTGGGGTTGCGTAGCCGGCCGCTGTGCCAGCCTGTGTCTGCAAGCTGCACACGGTGGCCATGCGGCAGGCGGCTCTGGTTAGTGACGAAAGCACATTAGAGGCGTGTTTGCGACGATGCGCTATACAAACTGACGACCTTTACCTTTTTTACCTTTATCAAAATCTGATAATTGGTTTTCAAGTTACAGCCAAAAATGTCAGGGATGTTTTTTTTGAGACACAGTGCACTTTATTATATACATGGTGTTTTATAGAAAGGTATGCCCTTATGTTTCGTTCATAATTCAGTGAAATGATGAGCAATTTACATGAAATTTTTACGACTTGTAGCTGGTGAAATATTAATATATAATACATTAATATGATATGACTAGGGATTAAACATTTTTTGCTAGTTTTAAGGTAATAATGACGTCATAATGTGTTGTAAGTAGAAACCTGCTTGTCTCAATGTGTGCTGTCAGTCGCTACCATGGTTTAATGGTGAAGTTTATCTGTTTCACTGATGGAAAAATGTTCATCATGTTTTTAATGAGATATATAGAACTTGAAATCAGGTGTTTGATGAGCTATGAAATTAACGATGTTGCAATATCTATTTCCTGGTGCATTGTCTAACTCAAACCTGTAGTTAGCAGAAAAAAGTCAAGCTATGTTCAGCAGTGTCTCAAACACATTGTTTAGGCTAATTTTTGTAGCTACAATAGTAGAACTTCACTAATTTGCCATCAGTGAACCAGATAAAGTTTATCATTGAAACAAAGCAGGTATTGAGCAAGTGACAGTACCAGTTGCAAGCTCAGCCCACCAGGTATAAACAGTAAAGCCACTGATCTAGAATGTTAAACGCTTGAATCCACAGATGGAGTATTGTCTTGCCAAAATGGCGTGCAATAAATTGTACCTTGACATTGTGTATGGTTACCACAGTGCTAGTTGCAACCCATAAAATTTGAGGGGAGGGACACAGCTACATACGATGATGAACACGGTAATGGGGGTCTGAGCTCGGAGTTCCCAGTTGGATTGAAAGGTAGAGCTCCTGATAGTTAGGGGGTCAGAAGGAAAGTCTCCCTGAAGGTAAAGCATTTTTGGCTTTTTGACGTTCAATGGAAAGCTGAAATCTGCCCACTTTTCTAACATGTAGAAGAACAAAAAATGTGATATTTTTGCTATCTTTCTAAGAAATCATGGGTGGCTACAAAACTGACGGGCTTGCAGCAAAACTGAGCGGAGGATCTGTGCTTCTCTCGGTCCAGACCTAAAACTGCCACTGGATCTAGGATGCATCCTATAGCATTGTTTCCAGCAATGGCTGCAGTAATTAAAATACTAAAGGTTAATCATGGTATATAGCTATTAATGGGAAATCGATCACAGAGCTATGGAACGTCACGTTCTATAGGAAATCAGACGCTCTTAGCATAACGAGACATACTAGTAGTTGATTTACCGACCTTGGAATAATGGAAGGTTGACAGTTGATTTTCATGTTAGTTAGTGTTTATTTTGAAATAATTTACCTACATGTATTTGCATTCCAAATAGTAACCAGTTGATTATAACCTGACTAGTATTTAAACAAATGACCCCTAGATGAAAGTCCAACACCTTACTGTTACACTGACAATTACTCCCTCCTGTGCCGTGCTTAGTTTTCAGTTGTTGGAAAATATCAGAAAAATGTAGTTTAATTATTGTTGGAAAATTGTCATCCAAAATGCTGCATTTGTACCTAAAAATTTGCATTTGGTGAAAATTTAGGAGCATTATCGAACTTATTTTCAAGCATCTGTAACTTCCTATGTTGAAAATTTTTAAGTGTGTGTCAAAATTATGTCGGAAATTAGAGATGTGACGAACTTCGTATTCGCATTCGACAACATGCGAATATTGACCACTTTTCAGGTATTTGATATATATTACACGAATAGTCGGTAGCACTTCTATCGAATACAAATATTTTATTTTATGTAATTTGACTGAATTTAACTGAACTTTACGTAGAAGGTACCGACAGACGACAACACAGAACACTCTATATGTTTCATTTTCTTAAAGGAACTTGATTGATTTAACCAAAGTTTGCCTTAGATACTGATTTTCTTCTGACTGAACACTGAACAACTACTTTGGATGTTTCACTTCATTCAAATACACCTGTAGTGAAGTTTCCTTGACACTGAATAACTATTCACATTCATATTCGTTATTCGACAAATAGTAAATTTAATATTCGCATTCGATGGATGTGAATATTTTCCGGCTTCGTCACATCCCTATTGGAAATTTGCAACGTTTGTCGAAAAATTTCAACTGTTTACTAAACTTACTTTTTTGAATTACAACTCCAGTGCCATTACTTGAAATGTAAAGCATGAACTCGTTTTAACTGTAATAGATGACAGACGTACTCAGCAAACTATAGCAAAATGTGTAATAATATGCGAAATTGCTTGTGCTCAGTACCTTAAGTGTAAATAGTTGATTGCAGCCCAGCTAATACAGCTGTTGGGGTCCATACATTAGGACACATAGAATTTATTGTCATTTCTTTTTCAATTCATTTTAATAGATATTATGTGCGGAGTGTTTTCACCAGGTAGTGCAAAAGCAGAGGTTCGCTGAAATGGAAACAAAAAGACTTATTTAACAGCCAGTTGTGTTGGAAATAATTCTGTCAAAAGTATTAAAATCGCCTGATCTTTCTTTTGACCATACATAGTACCACAGATTGATTCAGCTTATTACATCAACACTAGCAAAGGATATTTAATCAATGGTCATATTTTACTGAAAGATGTTTAATTAATATTTCTTTGCTTATATCTGGTAAAAATTTTTCTGTAAATTCATTATTATTTAGCTTAATTATGACAGAAGGAAAAAAAACAATCTTTTTTTCTCAGAAGCATGCAATAGCCAAGATATTGGTTTTACTTTGTTGAAAACCGTATCATGACTCTGTGATATGTGGTTGCAAAATTATAGTACCATAAACTTTGTTGTTTTTTTGAGACCACCCTATATGTGTAGGTTTTATTGGTCTAGCCATTTCTGTGCATTTCATTCTTACAATTTGTGTCACAAGTAAAGGCACAAATTGTGAGAAATTTAAGGAAAAGCCATTATGTGGTGGTTCAGTATCATCCAAGGTCATTAATTTTGATAATTTTAAACAGCACATTATAAATGTTGTTTGTTATTATATGAGGGTTGTGTCAACAGTTTTCAGCGTTGTTGTATTAAAAAGTAATGTTTTCGATAATCTGTACAGCAGTAAAATGTAGACACTTCACAAACTCAAATGAGTCTGTTAAAGATATGACAGCATTATAATTTAGGACGTTACAGATTATTAATTAGCAGCGATTCACAGCATCAATGAAAATAGCTTCCGGTCATTTATCATACAATTTATCATAGGGCTTGATTGCAATGACTATCATATGCAGCATGTCTATGTGTATCTGCAAGCATTTTTACAGTAGATGAGTTGCTGTGTTTTTTGTGTAGTATGAAATTGGCAATGTGCTGGGTGACACTGCATACTTGAAAGACAGATTCAATCACATTATGAACGAATGCCAGTCTCTCTCATTGGAGCCGGCACAACAGCTAAGACTTGTACACACGATAGCTGAATTAGGTATGACAAGGCTGATACGGATGACAGAAGGATTGAAGTGTCTGAAAAAAAACTTCGCCGACAAGCAAAAAGAGTTTTCTGAGAAACAGGTATTCTGATATAGCTAGTTAGGTTTTTACATTTGACAGCAGTTAATGGTGTAGGATGTCTCAGTTATGGTTATATTATCTGTCTGTCTGTCTGTTTCTCTGTCTGTTCATCAGTGTGCTACATGGACAGATCACTTAAAAATAGAGTTGTTGTGCCAGCCCATAGTAAAAATTCTTTGATTCTAGCTTTGACCATTTTCGGAGGTGTCAAGTGTGTGACAAAGAGATGCGTGGACATCTTGATGATGGTTCAGAAATGCAAACAATTACATTCTGATGTGTGTAAAAATAAAACAAAAATAAGCTAACTAGTAAAAATTTGGTAATTGTAGGTTAGACCATTTACATAGTGATCAACGCTGTGACAGACAGACGGACAAACAGCTGAACAATGGCTAAGATACATGCAGTGTTACATGCTGTTGTGTGTAAAAAGGAAAGAATTCAGTGTACAATTGTTTGATTTAAGATATCTAAACTACAATATAGATAATAGTTTTAGTTGATATGAGTTACATAGTGGCAGTAGGGGGAGGGTTCTCTGCTAACGTGGTGATTTGTTTCACTTATGTTGAAGAGGAGTTTTGTTGTACAGGGTTGTGTATGAGTAGTTATGTGTAAACATGATAAATAACATTTTTGAAAGAAAGTGTTGACATATATTACAAACAGTGACAAGTAAAGATAATGTTTGTAAGTAATTGCGCTAGTAAGTGGTACATGATTGTTATTATATGAAATAAACAATAATTAGTTTTGCAAAGCTGTTGACAAGCAGTCTGCTTGGTTATTGTAGATATGGTTTGTTTTTTTCTGTTCTACCATTAATTTTCATATTGTTGTTATTGCAGCGAATCTGGAATGCTCTGTTTCAGGTGAGTTATTTTGTGCTTGTTTTTATTGATGTATTTCATTAGAGGGTTAATGTTTTTCTTACTATGTATAGTATATTTCAATGTTTTTCAACTGGAGTTGTACGGCATCAAAAAAAGTTGTAAAACACTGCTATATGTGTTTACTTATTCATAAGTAAATTATTTGACTTCTTATTTCAATTGTGTTTGTAAGTAGTTGGAAAGTTGATTGTTTATTATATTCATTCCAAAGAAAAACTGTTTAGTTGTCATTAGTGGGAAAGTTTGATTTGATTTCAGAATATTTCGGATTTTGCGATTGGTAAGAAAATATTTATGCTGTATCATTTAGAAATTTGTTATTATTGCTTATATTGTGTATGGTGGAGTTTAGTATTTCTCTAAGTTGTAAATACTGTAATAAGTGTGTGATTAAAATAGTTTGTACAATGTTGTGACTGGTGTTTAAGTTGTAGAGTGATATTTAGATAGTACTTTGCTTTCGTGTGTAATGACTTGGTATAATGAATTTTTTTCATGTGAAGAAGTTTTTCGTTGTTATGTTTCATGTTTGTAGGATGATTCAATGATGACAACAACTGCTATGGTGACGGCAGGTGCTGCTACGCCAGCGATGCAGCATGATGAGTAGTCATAATCAGGTCCCGTATATACACATTAAACAAGAATGGTGACAGAATTCCACCCTGTTTTGTTCCATTGCCGATGCTAAACGAGGATGACACAGCATTGTTCCACCGTATACAAACACGCTGATGGCTATACCAATATGCTAACAGTGATACTATCTGGGCTGAAAGTCCAATATCTAACAGTTGTTTAAATAGTTTCCAATAATTCACTCTGTCAAATGCTTTACTGAAATCAGCAAAACACACAAAGGCATGGCTGCACCTACCAGTGTAATACTCTACAACTTGTTTAAAACTATAGGTACATAGTGATGTTGAGTGTCCGGATTTAAAACCAAATTGGCAATCAGTAGTAGGAACTCTATCATTAATATAC
>Ga0209367_1011961_pt1 | contig 11420 bp, 4 predicted proteins | sample WorMetLIZISLAND2_FD_187412 | JGI IMG/M metagenome (GOLD analysis project Ga0209367, IMG submission 187412) | Marine gutless worms symbiont microbial communities from Max Planck institute for Marine Microbiology, Germany - Olavius geniculatus... ... | reverse complement strand
ACATTGAGCAGTGGTGTGGGACAACCCTGCAGGAGTTAAGCCACGCTGCCCTAGATAGGCAGCGGTGGGCAGCGATAGTAAGAATGGCGTCAGACACCAACGGGCTTGGAGCCCACGGTTGTCGATGATGATGATGATGATCATTCCAACAGACTCCTAATATTGACGGATAGCTTCGGCAGTTGAACGCAGTGAAACAATACAATATGTAAGCAGTGGTAAACAGTAAGACCTGATGATGTAACTTTAACGATCTCACAAGCATATTTACTTTGACACAAAACACTATTACAAGATGTTTAAATTACTTCACTTGGCCGAGATATACACTTTTACGAGCGCCTTTTAGTTTAAACATGACACACAAAAATAATTATTATGTGATTCATGCAACAAACAGTCGCAGAATGCGAAGAATGCGTCACACAGTTTCACTGGATGTAGACAACCAAATGGAGTCAAACATCAGTTTTTGCGGTTTTGAGTGGCGTGAAAAATTAAACACTTGGAAGTCGGGGGTCCTAGTGTCCCACTGCTTTGTAACTGGTGAAGCCGATGATAAGTTGGCGATAATTCTACCGCCTTGTTCTTTTTTTCATTTTTTTATTTGTCGTGTTTTTGTCGTCGCGTATTAAATCGTCGCTTTCTGATGACGGGCCAGGAACGACTAGATGTAGGAATCTCTTCTTTCGACCAATAAGCCACCCTCAAGTGTAAGAGGAGGATTGGTGCAACCACCTTTCTCGTAATCAAAAATTCATCCGGCACCGCCCGAAGTGTTAGCCTTAACACCACATAATTGCAAAAAAACTTCTTCGACGCAGTACGAAAAAAATCATTTTTAGCTCAGAGTCCACCCGCTAATGCTTATTTCTCTAATACTGAAATCGTACGTAAAATACGACTCTGTTTACTGTTCCTCGAAGACGGAAAGGTGGCGCTTGCTACAAACTGGCGCAGAAATTTTATTTTATTCAGGGATTTGCCCGTACTGAGATTAAACAAGAAAATAAGTAACTGTTGCTTTGCAGCTTGTTTTATTTCATTAGCCGACCATACTTAAGTAACGGTCGAGCTATTGGCATGGTTGTCGATTTGTCGTCTGTCCGTCCGTCCGTCTCTCATGGATGTATTGTGGCTAAACGGTAAGTCGCAGGAGGTCGGCTATGGTACCGTCAGATAGGGCGCTAGCAACTTTTTATAGGCTGTCATTAATATCCATGCCTCTATATGCAGCGGTTTGGCCGCAATTTTCAATGTAATTATTTCAAGCTATAAGTGGTCGTATCTCGGAAACGGTGAAAGATAGGGTCAAGGTTACTATTAGTCTATTAATCACTATTAGGAAGTGTTTATACGCCATGTGAGATAAAATGAGAGTCATCGACCTTGGATGACCTTCATGATCACTGACAACCACTACGTTCGGCTATACTAACGACAGCTGGGCTTTTTGTTTTCATATTTCGTTACACATGCGCAAGGGTCCTTGCTGCCGAGGCAGCAGTCAACAGTTAGTCATCCATCGGCTGATGTGGCTTGAACCAGTGATTAAACAGTGGCTGTGGGCAGACGGAATCGATCGAAGAGTGTGCGTGAAATAAACAGATGTGTGCTAATTGACTGCGCACCACGCCGCGTCGTCTTCAGTAATAATCTTTCTCACAGCCACTTGCACTAACTCGAACCGCGACCGTCGCTTCTTTTTTTCCGCACCATTCTCCAAGATTTTCCGCTGTTTTTTTCGGTTTTATACATGTACAGACTAAAATGTCTGTAATTCAAATCTTTTTGTCACTCATGGAATGTCTTGATTTTGGTCTTGAAAAAATTATTGTTTAGGGGCCTACATCACTGTAAGACGAATCCCAGAAATAGCTGAATGTCTGAAGGGCAGATCGACGCATATGCACGCGTTTCTTCTCTTATACTAAACAGTGTGTGTGCGTGTGTGTGTATGGGTGTGTTGTGAAAATACCCTTGGGAAGCGTTTCCTGGTGGGGCGATGCATCGATGCATTGGTCACGCGATAATACTGCGTTCTGTCAAACGACCGCCGCACGCAAGCGATGACCGACGGTAACCTGACGATATTATGGGGTGTTTACACGATCCAGCAAACGTCCAGCAACTCACGTGTATTTTGACTACATTTGCTGGAAGTTTGCTGGACGTTTGCTGGATCGTGAAGACACCCTAATACTTAACTCGCACTTAGCTTGCACTACAGTACCGTTTTCACAACTTTCCGCAACTGCGTCATAAAGCGAACGACCGTGTGGAATATGCGATCAGAGCGCGGTTTAAAGGCGCGTACAGAGCGACGTAACTGAACTGAACTGAACTGACATGGTTTAGTTTTTTGACGAACTGACAAATGGGCAAGCAGTAATGCATTACAACAGGCACCGTCTAACGGCGTCGATAGTTTACGTGACTACGCGCCCGTACGCGTCAACCAATGACCAATGGGATCGCCCTGCTCGCTCATTGGTCAGTTAGTCAGAAACTAAACTACGCCAGTTCAGTTCAGTTCAGTTTAGTTACGTCGTTCTGTACTCGCCTTAAGAGAGACATCACGCTGTGTGGAATGGTATAAGCTCGTACTGCGTATTCGGTTATCCACTCCAGACAGTGTGTTATCTAGAACATACCAGAGCAGGGCGTATAGATGTTGTGCGTTACGGTTGACCATACAGACTAAGTCGTTATTCTTCCGTCGTTTTGGAGTTTGTTGTCCGATAAATTAGCCTGCAGTGGGGCGACGTGTATACTAAATGTTTTCGGCACTGTGACAGATATTGCTGACGTCCGTACACTTTAGAGACACTATAGAGAGTTATAGTATGCGTAGTCAAGCGTGACGCGCCACGTTACGTGACATGCTCGCACTCCAGCGGGTTATGTATAACGTCAGGACACCGCTTGAATAGAATATTTAATGTCACACAATCACTGATCTCGACGGACGCTGTTTTTTACCGACTGTTCTCCGCATTTCTCTGAAGCTACACTTCAGGGATTTCTTCATCCATCATCCTTGAGTAAAACTTTTGGCATACTTTAGCGCAGGGACCAACGGTATTTGAGTCGAAAAAAATCCGGAGACAGTTTTTTGACACGCAGTTGCAGTTTACCAAAGAAGATTATAGGTGCTTAAATTTTTAGTTTTCTTCTTAAATTTCCAAAACTAAGCTTTTCAAACCCAAGAAATTTTTTTTAAATTTAGAGAGGTATTATCCTCTGCCTCCTGCCATGGCGGGTGAATTTTAAAATGTGAAATGGGGCCCGAGTGTACTTAGCAGAAATTAATTCTGGTTCACTCTCACTACTCCTTTTCTATTATGATTCATTTTTTTCTGTTTTTGCTATTTTTTACTTTTAAGGGTAGGAGGCTAGCGCATTTCCTCCCAAATACGACTCTGTCTTTACCGCAGTGTCCGCAACATAACTTAAAAGTTATCGTTCGTATGGGCTACTGGCATTTTCCTGTTTTAGTTTTACTTTTATGGGTCTCGATGGTTTTTGGAAAAAAATGCAGTTTTCAGTTGACTGATTGGATGACCAAGACACTGAATAATTAAAAAATAATTAACTAACTAATTAATTTAAAAAATTGTTAACAAAGAAATTAATAATTATTAACAAGTTAATTTATTTGCAGAGTTTAAAGAAATATAGTGGCCTGTTGTGCTAACGGGCCGTGTGCAGGTTTTTAAAAAATGCAGTTTTTGGTTGTTTCATTAAGTGATTAATTCACTAACTAATTGTTAAATTAATTAACTAATGTATTTATTTATTAGCTTAGCTAAAAGAAATTTAGTGACATAAAATTATTACGGTGCTAGTGGGCCGTGTGCCCAAACAGTCAGCGCGCGGCTGGCACAATCGTACAGCAATGAATTCTCGATATCGCGAGAACGTGCCGATGTTTGCGATCCGTTCTTAAAATCTCTCACAATCAATCGCTCACTCCTCCTTTCTGGGGGGGGACTTTCCCTGACGACTCACTACGCGCCGTCGCTGCACAGTTACTGAGAGGTTACGTCATGTACGCCGACCATCACGCTATCTGGCCAAACGGATATAATTACCCCTGGAAATAATCCCCCGGAACTAGTCCCCAGAAAAAAAAACATTTTTATCTATTTGTACATATGCCGATGTGTTGTATGTAGATGGGGCTAAAAAAATTAATTTGAACACTTGGGTTTTAATGTTTTTTAAACTTAAAAATTTCAAATCTTCTAACTTTAGGGCTTTAATGTTATTATTTGTTGCCGAATTTATAATGCAAGTCATATTCAATTTTTACATTTTAACTATGATTTTGGAGCTACGACGTTACATCGTCCACTCAACAAAACGACGTGACATGGAAAATCATGATGTATAAGACGTCATTCCTGAGTCGTCATTTTGTGACTAATCTATGTGGACCCCTACACTAAAACCTTCACAAAGTTTTTAAAAAACTAAAAAAAATCCTTAAAATGTAAAACTTAAAAGCTTGTTCCAAATTTTTTAAGCCCTGGTTGCAACAGTACGACAAACATTACGCACACGAAATTTTCTTTACAAGTGTAGCGACTTTGCTGAAGACCATTGCAATCCGTTGTCGTCACACTAAGGCGTTTTACTGTCTATCCGTATTAGGAGGATTTTCTCTTCTGGGAGGGGGCTTTTGTCCTACAGCAAATAGGCAGATTTTCAGGGGGGTTTGCGCAGGGGAATTCCCTCCGGCTGTTCGCTATCGGAACCTAGTCCTTTCTTCTATTTTCTCTTCCTTTCCGTATCTGACATCTTTCGTTTTGTCAGTCGATATATGCCGCGCGTGGCACGGCTCGCTTTTTACTCGTCGATGCCACGTCCTATTTCTATCAACTCGTCATATAGTGGCTGCTAACGTATAGGGCCTAGCTTACGCGCAGGGGCATAATCTTAGAAAAAATAGTAAGCAAACGCGTAGAATTCATAGGCCCGTGTAGCTACTGGAAGTGTCTTGGGTGTTCGAAACCCCTAATGTCCAAAAAGTCTGCACATCTAATTAAAGTAATTTTGTTTTTCCTTCTATCACTCAACTAATTTTTTTACTTTCGTATGCCTAAAAATGCACCTACGGACGTTTCAGTTTGAAAATTAAAAAAAAAATTTTCAAGGGAGGATACCCCCGACCTCCGCTACCAAGAGTAATAAAATGAGATGTAGCCCGATCTATATGCTCAGCGTATACGCTGTAGGCCTACATCAACGTCACGCCGGGCAGACGGACGGACAAACGCACGGACGGACGGTCATCATACTGTGGTAATAGGGCCCATCCGCTCATGATTGCGGTTAAAACCTTTGGAACCTAGTTTTTTCGAACTTGTCTCTAGCGTCAGTATAAACCGTGTTCTTAGCCGCGCTTGTCTGCATGGCATGGCATCAAATAAGACGCCATGAGATAGGCCTACTTAGGTCTGAAATAATTTCTGTGCTTCCGTTTGCTGCCGACAAAGAAGCTGTTGTTTATCATCAGTTAGCAAAACTCGTGATTGACGTGTTGTAAAATGTAAAAATTCGGTGGGTGGTCGCGCTTAATACGGAATAACTTTGTCAAAGTTGGAGATAGTTGAATAAAAATTTTGCAGGTTAGCGTAAATCTGAATAGATAATAAATGTGTAAAATTTTGTTTAAAATTTTTTAGCCGTTTCGGAAAAATTATCAGAAAACCTCAGGGGGGGTAAAATTTTTGGCGCACCCTGTACACGCAAAGACTTTCTAACTCATTTAATTAAAAACAAGAACCTACCATTTGGAAAGACTAAAAACCAGAATGCATTGAATGTACGTAGCAAAAACAGCTGAACGCAATTTGCCCATGAGAAATAAATCATATTTGTAATTTTGTACGTGTAGTACATCAGTAGTGTTTACATTAGATTTACATTAGTACTGTTTTAACAAGAACAAAAAACACGATATTAAAAAGCACAAAAAACGTTTAAAAAATAAACAACATAAAAAACACACAAAATATAAATAAAAAAACGTTTACAAAATTTAAAAAAAAACATAAAAACATGTTTTTTACATCTGTGAAAGTAGGGACGGTGGAAGGCGGAATTTTTAATTTCTTATGTCATTACATTTTATGTACTATTACGCAAAAACTCATAATAAAACATCTTGACACGCTTTAGTACACGTGAGAACTGAAAACTAGTAAAGATGCTGCGGCATTGCAGTTTTTCTTTTTTTAAAGTAAAACTTTGAACGAAAACTAAAAACTGCGCTAATATTTAAGGGTCCGATAAAAATCATGACAAGGACGCAAATTTTTTTAGAGACGAACGGAAACCGAAAGCGCGAGAATTTTTAAGGCCTTAATACTTAGCCTCATCTAACGAGTCACGTTTCAGCACTGTTGCTTACTACTATAATGTCAACGCTGTCTATGGATTGTGCTGTTGAATAAAAAGTGCCTTTGCCGTACTGATATGAAATGAAAATAAATTTCACACTGAGTTGCTAAACGCTGCTTTAGACTTAGGCCCACGTAAAACACATTAGCGCAGCAACGATTTGATAAAACGCCGACACAGTAGTGTAGCCTAGTTATCGCCCGGTGGCGCGACTATCGCAAACAGTTTTTAATAAATCTGTTGTATTAACGCTGTTGTGTTAAAATTTAGATCGTATATAGTTGACACATAAAATTTTAACGGAATGCCAGACAGCTTCTTTAGACGAGATATTTTTTGTCAATTTTTCTTATTGCCTGAAAAATATATTGTTTGCATTCAGCCACACCAATACTTAGACAGCAAAAATTGTATTATAGGTCACTACTGTGACAAAACACGACAAGCCAATGTTTTTCGGCCGTTAATATGTCTCTCTGGTACGGTATGTCCGGAAAGGATAGTTTTTGATGGGGGTATGATGATTTCCCTGGCGTTGAGGGTATTTTATTATTAGTCTGCCCGGATATGAATTTTTTTGGAGCGCGCTTACGTTTTATCGGAGATGCTTTATTTTTTTAGTTCGCCGAGGAATAGATAGCTCCGTCAACCGATCGCAACGAAATTTTGCATGATGGTCGGAAATAGGCCGAATTTTATAAGGCATGTCCAAAAATTTGAGGGGTCCTCCCCAAAACATTTTAGAGGTTAAAACATGCAAATTTGGCGCAATTTTGGACTATTTCAAACTTTGACAGCGGATATCTGTGGAATGAATGGAAATATTAATTTAAAAATCGGATTTCTACCTCATCTAATTTTATGACTTAGTGTGTGATTTTATGTAAAATTAGTCATTTTATCGTATTTTATTTAACTGTATTTTATTGTTGTAGACTGTTCAGCTCCGCTGGAAATTAACACTGCTTGACATTATCATTATTATCATTATTGCAGCTGAGTGCACAGAATACTGTCAATTTCAGTCGTTTAACGCGACGTGTCGGAGGGCCAACGAAGTCATCATCATTGATGAGGCACGCTACGGCCGGCTTCAGCTCGGCAAGTAAGTAACACAAGATATTTGACTTGATATTTTGACCTAATGGTCACGAGAGCGTCACAACCTAAGCCTATGCCATTTTCTCTCTGCCATCGATTAGCCTACTTGTTAAATAGCGTCGTGTAAATTTCATTTGTAAGTAAGTAAGTAAGTAAGTAAGTAAGCAAATGTTTTATAAAGCGCCAATGTCTCAAAAAGAATCAGGGCGTCATAAAGCAGCAAGCAAAGCAATGTTTACTTTTTTTCTGCTACCGCCCGAGCTATAAATAACTTGCTGTCACCAATAGAAACACCACATAGGCTACTAGTATCTATCTGGGTGCCAGGTTGTTCTTGTTAGTAATGACAGCATGTACATGTAGGAAGTCGACCTTGCTCTATCCAACGGCGCCATCACTGACCCGTTATACAACATACCGTTTAGCAACAATAGCGCGTACTAACCTTCAAGGTTGCCCAAGGTCGATTATTTTTATTTCATCTGAAAGGGTGTATGCCACTTTCTATTAGTAACTAGAAAGCAGTCAGAGCCCGCACACCTCCGCCAAGCCAATGTTGTTCGCTAGGTGGCAGCACCATCTTCGGTTTTGCAGCGGTTTCCCTTATGCCCCATTGAAAGCAATGGTAACGAAAATTTCAAAGTGATCCAGAATCCAGGATTCCTTCCGGATCACCCCCAAAATTGAACCACTGGTAGTTTTTGCCATGCCCGACATTCCAGAAAATTTCAGAAAGATCCGTCCATAACTTTTTGAGTTATCTTGCTAACACACAGACAAACAGACAAAGTCTGGCAAAAACGTTACCTCCTTGGCGGAGGTAATTAATAGTAGGTTAACCTTGGCCCTTTCTCACCGTTTCCGAGATATGGCCAGTTTCCCATTAAATAGCACATTTCTCCTATCCCCCTACGTTCAACCCAAATTTGAACACTTACACTATATCCCGCATAGGGCTTATTTCGCATGCGGAGAGCACCGACACAGTGCTAAATACCCGTGCAAAGGACCTAACGCTTAGCCACAATACATCCGTTACAAACGGACAGACAGACACACGACAACTCGTACCAAGCGTCACAGCTAGGTAGGCCTACAGCCGTGACGCCAAAACACATTCGAAGCAAACGTAACGTAAAACGTAAAATACAAAGTCTTTGCCGAGCTACGTGTATGAATGAGGCCCGTAGTGCGGCGCTGACTATGTTTTTTAGCCTTCAGCCAGACGCCAGTTTACACTACAAGACCACGCACACGAGGCTAGTACACCTAGCGGTGTGGCTATTTACATCCCATCTTTTGCCAGTACTCATCGCGCCTACCCACGGAGGAATGGCCAGGCTCAGGCTGAGTTGACTTGGGTGGCTGGTTGCATACCGAGATGGTTTACCCGTTTGCCGATGGTCACTCATCCAAGTACTAACCAGGCCCAGTTGATGCGATCAACGACGTTACGAACTAAGCCGAACTACCACCAAAAGCAAACTTGGGCCTAAAAATTCCTTTGCTTTAGGCTTTCGCTTGTACCTTGAAAAAAAACCTGCGTCTGTAATTTTTTATTGGACCTTTAGCAATATTGCTAGTGCAGTTTTAGTTTGCCTTCAAAGTTTCACTGGAAAATACCGTTTGCGTGTAGTCTGCAATGCTTCAGTAAGTTTGCTTAAGTTCTGATGTGTCTGTTTTTTGATGAGTTGGCGCGTAATATCACATGGCCGGTCATGATATAAAAATAATTGCCGACTCGAAAGAGGGGGTAGCTCCTTGTACGTTAAAGCATGGCCCCATGAGAGAGTTTTTTTCGCCGTCGCATTTTGTTTACCCAGGCTACATGAACGTTAAAAAAATAAACTTCCCAAGTCCTCGTAATTGAATAGATGAAAGAAATGTAAGGGAAAATGTTTAGAAAACAAAACAAACGCTTTTTATAAAATTAAATTAAGACTCGTAAACGTTGAATGAAAAGTGTCTTTGCCGTAATTGGGCGCCGGACTAAAGTAGAATACCTCGATTTGATATGAACTATCAATATCCTATCAATATCATTTCATATCAATACTCCGTATTCATATGAAATGAAAATGAATTTTACACGGAGTTGCAAAACGCTGCTTTAAAAGTAGGCCCTATAGGGTAAAACACATTAACGCATCAACGCTTTGATGGAACGCAGATACAGTAGCGTAGTATAGTTATCGCCCGGTGGCGCCATCATCGCAAACAATTTTAATAAATCTGTTGTATTATCGGTAAAGCTGTTGTTGTTACAGTTTAAATCGACACATAACACATAAAAATTTGGCGGAATATTATACTATTTCAGACAGGACACTTTTGAATTATTTTCCTTATTGTTTGAGAAATATATGTTGTTTGCATTCTGCCACACCAATACTTAAGCAGCGAAAGTTCAGTTATATGTCACTTCGGAGGAAAACCTGTTAAGACGATGTTCTTTGGTCATTGTCTTCGTCGTTCATACCAATATAGTGGCAACTAAAAGCCTTAAGATGGTAAGACAAATTTTTACGAATATCTGCAAATGTGAAAAACATACAAGAAGAAATTCGCGAATTATATCGCATTTTAAAACCGAAATTCATAACTTTTCAACCTATATGCTCGCGGGTATTCTATTGCAGATGTGTGAATCGTGATTACGGCTACATCGGCTGTTCGGCTAACGTGCTCGACTTGCTGGATCGGTCGTGCTCAGGGCGACGCTCCTGTGAGCTGGGCGTACCCACGCTGAGAGATCTCGTACAGCCCTGTCCCAAAGACCTCACGTCGTACCTGGATGTCTCGCATCGATGCGTCTCAGGTACAGACAAATTGCATCTATGAATCACTCGGGCAATTAATCAGTTTTCGTTACGTCGAAGCGCAGTACAGACGATGCAGTGCAAGAAAGCCCAGCTGTCGCTAAGGAAGACGCGCTACCAGTGGCGTATTTAGGGGGGCACGGTGCGATGCCCCCTTGGCCCGACCATGAAAATATTTTACAGGCGATTTTATATGAAAAGGTGCGTTTTTTGCCATTTTCCAGCAAGAATTGCAAAATTCAACAACGTTTGATGGTCTTTTGCGTTTCCAAATTTCAGAAAAATGGGCGAATTTGCGGTTCTATTGAACATTCAGAAGCAAAAAGTGTTTCAGCTTCAGGGGGAGGGCTTGGCCCCCCTGACCCCTCGACCAGGGGCTCTGCCCCTGGACCCCGCTGCCCCACTGCGCGCTACAGCCTATGCAGTTCCTGTTGCAGTATTGACCTTCAAGGTCATCTAAGGTCAATGATTTTATGCAATATGAAATGGCGTATGCCACCTCCTACTGGTGATTAATAGTAATCTTGGCTCTATCTCTCATAGTTTCTGAGATACGACCACTTATATCTTGAAACTTTTCCATTGAAAATTGCGGCCAAAACGCTGCAGATGGAAACATGGTTACTATTGACAGCCTATAGAAATATGCCACTGCAGCGCACTATCCGATGATGTTGTCGCCGACCCCTTGCGACTTACCGTTTAACCACAATACATCCGTGAGACGACGACAGATGACGACGACGACGACGGACATACGGACGACAACCGTGCCAAAGACGCCTTACAGCATAGCTGTAACGCGTCAAAAAACGACATGAAAGCCCGAATCTATACACGATAGCATATAAAATACTGCGCAGAAACGTTGACAAGACTACACACACAGCAAATCAGCGACGTAACAGTGGAAAGTCACCTTTTATTTCAGGAATACTAATATGCTTACTGCCTGTGCAATATGTGATACATCGATGGCGGTCTCCGAATCTCATTAAATAAAATTATAGATTACAAACTATTCTTAACTCAACATTGCTGTAGTGCAGTGGGTTTTTTATTTTAAAATTATATATATATATATATATATAT
>Ga0209367_1011960_pt1 | contig 11421 bp, 7 predicted proteins | sample WorMetLIZISLAND2_FD_187412 | JGI IMG/M metagenome (GOLD analysis project Ga0209367, IMG submission 187412) | Marine gutless worms symbiont microbial communities from Max Planck institute for Marine Microbiology, Germany - Olavius geniculatus... ... | reverse complement strand
GTTGGGTGAGGTAAAAACTAAAACACTTATTTCATAGCCAGTTGTGTCATAAATATTTCTGCCAATTATTATTAAAATCTGCTGATCCTTATTCAAGGTACGATCAATAATGTTGGGGATGTTTTTTCAGGTTTTCTGTTTATTTTAATGCATATTTCGCTTGATCTGCTTTCCCTAGGTAGTGCAGAAGCACACATTTTGTGAGGTGGGAAACTGAACGGTCATTTGATGGCAAGTTGTGTCAGGAATATTTGTGCCAAAAATTATTAAAGTCTGATAATTGGTTTTCAAGTTACAGTCGCAAATGCCGGGGATGTTTTTTTGGGACACAGTGTATATATTCTGTTATAGGCCTAATTAATAGGCTTACTTTTTTCTCGTTAGCCTAATTTTTGATACATTTCAAAAACAAATTAACACTGTAAAGTACATGCACATAACAAAAATTTACTACAAGAAACCCAGCTGTCGCTAGGATAGTCGACTGTACTGGCTGTCAGTGACCTTCAAGGTCATCCAAGGTCAAAGTTTTTCATAATATATACACCTGTGTCTCAATAAAAACGTGCCACTTTTATTTTTTATGTTTGTGAAACATTGGCCGATTTTAATGATTTTCGGCACACATCAAGAAAAAACTTGACGTAAATGATTTTAGTTTAGCTCACCACTCCTTAGTACTGTTGCTACACTACCTTGTGAAATTCAAAAGTCGTAGTTTGGCCGTTTACAACAATGAATTCCTACTGGGCAGCGCATGCATCGACTCAGAAATGATTAATTAAATAGCGACAAACATGAGTAACAGTTAATGACAGTATCTGTCAGTAAGTTTTAATTGTTACATCACATTTTTATTATTCCATGTGCTTAAAATGTCCTCCTCCAGCACGTGACGCGACTCGCCAACAGTACGTTCAATAACGCGCGACCGAGAGCCGCACATCGCTGTTGATACGTCATTTCAGTTCGTCGACGTACGATCTCAAAATGAATGCGATTAGTGTTAAATATGCAACAGATTTTCAATAATTTTGTCATCTCAGTGATTTTCTGAGCCGACGCATACGCTCCCCAATATGATTTCATTGTTGTAAACGACCAAACTACGACTTCTGCATTTCACAAGGTAGTGTAGCGACAGTTATAAAATAAGGTGGGCTAAACTATAGCCATTCAAGTCAAGTTTCTTCATAATGGTGCGTGTCAAAAATTATCAAAATCGGCCAACGTTTCACGAAATTGTTAAAAAAAAGTGGCACGTTATTTTTGATACACGGCTTAATTCGAAAACCAATATGCCACTTCCTATTAAAATTGGAACTGTTGTACGCAGAATTGTCGCATTCTGTGCCATGCGTTTGGCAATTTGCCACCGAAAAAATCTCCCCAGTTTTCTATTTGTTACTTTCTCCCAACTTTTTTCCAGGAAGCATTTGCCTCCACCTGTCAATGGAGTGGACGCCCCTGACTAAATTTGCCAATTCGGTTAGCTTATTCTCAGTAAAATAATTAAAATTGTTGTCACCAGATCTCCTTTTTTAAAGCAAAAATTCACCCAATTCGATTTCGGCTGCAACTCCGCCCCAGCACCCTCTGGGGGAGCCCACAACGCTCCCCAGACATTCTAGCTGGATTTTACGGGGTCCTACTTCTAGAGAAAAAAAGGAAGGGAAAGGAGAAAGACAGAAAATGGGAGGGAAAAGATAAAAGGGGGAGGAAAAGAGCGGAAAGGGACGAAAGGCGGAAAGGAAGTAAAAGTTAAGGGAGACGAGGCCCCTCCCAATTTAAATTTCTGGCTACGGCTCCGAGCTCGACCGTCAATTAAGTACGGTCGGCTAAAACGTTGTGTTCTTTGTGTGAGAAAAAGCCAAATTTACACACTTTAAACGCATATAGTAGTATGCATAATTACTGTATGTAAATATCAACACTAATTGAGCTTACACTACAAAGTTCAGATAGGATCATCACTTTCGACTATCAGTTTGTTGTGCAAATAAACCAGATAGGCTAGCAGCATATATTAACAATGATTTACACAACGACAACAAATTAACATCATAAATTTATGTCGCATCTGCTGCACATTGCCATTTAGGCCTACTACACCAATTGTTCAATAGATCAAAGTTTCCGGTGCTGATGAAGCCTACAATAAGAATATCAACAGATATAACCTAAGACGCGCGACTGCCTCAGCAGTTCCCGTTCGCAGGTTGTCTTAGTCTATCTCAATCAATTTCGTCGCAATTCAATCTTAAACTGTGCGCCGCAGAAGAAAATCGCAAAGTAATCACTAAACCTCCAATTTTGGGGGTTCAAAGTCATCAATGTTGATACGCCTTAAAAGCTGCTGAGCACTTCTTGTAAGGCCTAAAGTAAGCAGCATGTCTATGCCTATCTGCAACCGTTTTCAAGCTAGAAGAGTCAACAGCAGTAAAATACCGGTAAGACGTTTGAGAGGGTACCCTTTTTGACGCTCTGCGCAGGCCCCATTTTTTAAACCAATATAGGCGGAACTTGGACTGCTAAAATCTTCGTTCAAAGCTGAAAATTTTATGCGCCGCTAAGTTGTCTTGGTCTATCGCCAGCCATTTCGGCGCAATTCACTCTGAAAATTGTGCGCCGCAACCGAAAATTGCAAAAACACTAAAACCCACTATTTCGAGGGTTCAAGGTCGTTCAATGTCATAGATGTTAATACACTAAAAAGCGAGTCATCAGTGCCTGTCATGATAAACAGCATGTATGTGCCTATCTGCAGCTGTTTTCACGCTAGACGAGCCAATAATGGTAAAATAACTATTTTACAGGGTACACCTCCTTGATACTCTAGTACAGTGGGTTTTGCTTCGTAAACCCATCTAAAAACCCAAAACTTAATACAATAGTTTCTTGTTCCACTAACAATAAAATACTTTACTACAGTTGAGTTTTTAAGACTTAAACGTATGAATTTCATTTTTTGGATATTTAATACATGTCATGGTATCTACCAGTACTCATTCTAATATTAGCTGAAAACCACGAACACCCCAAAACCCACTAAGTATGCATAAAAACTGGGTTTGACCACAGAAACCAACAAGAAATTTGAGCTAATGCTCACGAGACGCACGAAAGCCTATAGCAGTTCCGGTTCAGTAGTTTAGCTGAAAACTTGGGTGTTCAGTGAACACTGTTCACGCTAAGTTAATATACAAATACCAAATTCTCTATCTGGATCGCATAACGATAGTTATGTGGCGCCACCTTGTGAATGATATAGACTTGTGTCGCAGCCTGAAATCGCCAAAAATCCATCAAACCCTCTATTTTGGCGTTCAGTGTCATTCAAGGTCACTATATTCGGCGCCAATCGAGAGCCAGTGTACGACTTCCTATTATTGGTTAATAGTAACCTAGGCCCTATCTCCACCGTTACTGAGATACAGCGACTTATTGGCCAAAAATTGCAAATTTTGCCCACCCCCCCTCTCATTTAGCGCCCTCATTCGGGGTGACCCCCTTCGAATTTATGAGAAAGCTTTACGGTTCCTGAAACTAGAGTCGTACTGGCAGCCGAAGGTGAAGATTTGGTGATCCTATCTTGCACCGTTTTTACGCGCGAGAGCTAGAATAGCTATAGCGCGTATTAGCTACAGTCATTCTCTCTGTCCGTCTGTCCATCCTATCCGTCACTACCCGGTACCAATCCAAGACCAAGCGAGATAGAGATTTCGGGTTTTCACCATAAGATAGCCTATTGTCTCTAGTATTTCGTGACAAAATTTCATCCCTTGGGTTGAGGGGATCACCTCGAACGAGGGGCAAAAGAGGGGGACCCCCTTAAAAAGCGTTATTTTACCGCTATAGGCTCGTCTAACGTAAAAATGGTTGCAGATAGGCACAGATATGCTGTTATTATAACAAGCACTGGCGTTGAGCTTCTTAGAAATGTCAACATAAATGACCTTGAATGATCTTGAACCCCCAAAATAGCGGGTTTTAGTAAATTGTCACGATTTTGGGCTGCGACACGCATTTCAAGAGTGAATTGTGCCAAAATGGCTAGAGATAGACCAAAACAACCTGCGTATGAAATTTTCAGCATTGAATGTAGTCCAAGTCCGAACTCTCTACGTTCAAAAAGGGTTGCGCAAGTGTGTATGAAAGAGGGGTACCCTTCTAAAAAGTGGTTATTTATCCGTTGTTGGCTTGTCTAGCGTGAAAATAGTTGCAAATAGACACAGACATGCTGCTTATCATAACAAGCACTAGCGACGAGCTTCTTAGAAATGTCAACATCGATGACCTTAAATGACCTTGAACCCTAAAAATATTGGTTTTTAGTGATTTTTTGGCGATTTTTGGCCGCAAGAGTGAATTGTGACGAAATGGATAGAGATAGACCAAGATTACTTGCGAACAGAAACTGCTATAGGTTCTCGTGCGTCTCATGAGCATTAGCTCAGATTTCTTGTTGACTGATCCACCCATGTGACGGACAGACGGACAGACAGACGGACAGACTGACAGACAGAACTGCAATGGCTAAGACGCGCTGAAAGCAGTAGCTGCTTTTGCACGTAAAAACCCAGTAAAACGTACAAAATTGGGCTTTAAAACAGGGTTTATTTCAACCCTGACGGTTTCAGATAGCTGCAGTCATTGGCGTCATGGCCACAAAGACAGGGGGTGGGCAATTGCTTCCCCCCTAAATTTTGACTGTCTAAATTTGTCAGAAGATCCTCTATTTGTCAAAGAAATTTTCGTCCAGAAATGCAAAATTTGAAGCTAAAATTCGCCATTTGGAGAAAAATTGAGGATAAAACTAAAATTTTGACTACCTGTAATCTTTTCTGCCCAAAATTTACAGCTTGCTATCGACATTCTGTCAAAAATTTTCAGTGTCTGTCGGAAAATTGCAACTTTTAGCTCCACCTAGTTTTTTTTGACCCACAAAGCCACTGGTTACAGTGGGCTACAAATACACACAGTTGCACTCTAGTTTCTTTATACAAACTGCGAGGCCTAATTGCGAAACCGTCATTGTTAGCTAATATGTTTCTGCGTGAACACAAATCACCGGCATAGCCATATGGGGGGGGGGCATTGCGGGCACGTGCCCCCCAGGAGACCACAAATCCTTTAGGCCCTGTACAATACATATATACCCTACTCAGTTACCAGTATTCAAAATAGTGCCAAAATGCATCAAAACACTTCATTTTCACACAAGAAAAAATCTCGAAAATGTCTGACGAGGAGGTATTACCCCTCCATGCACGACTGCTCAAGCGGCCTCCTACCAGTGGCTTCTATCCCCCCAGATCTGGAATCGAAATTGAGTGCAACTCTCCCACATCTGGGCTCAAGTTCCCCCACCTTTGGACACAAGTACCCTTCCCCTACCTTTTGGCTCCTTTCTCTATCTAAAGGCAAAGTTTTGTTAAGAGTGTAGATTGCCCAGTGAAAAATAAAGAGGACGTTTTGAACTATACCCTTATTTAACAAAACTTCCCCCTATTTTTCACTGGACACAAGCGGTGCCCACCTGGTATAGGATAAAAGCCACTGTCTCCTATATCCAGATTCTGGTAATGCCTCTGATATAGATAGATTCATCATTAGCACCATCAGCATGTCATGTCACGGGTGATGTCACGGACCAATGACCTAGAATGTGCTAGATCGTGTGTTGACTGTATTAACAGTTCTACCAGTGACATTGCTGTTGATATGAGTCTGCATGGATATTCTGCTCTCTACAGCTCTCTTGCAATAGGACACTAGATATCAGTAAATTATTTTGGGGGACGACAACGTCATTTCTTCAAGTGCTTTGCAACAGAACTCTGGTGCAACCAAGAACATGATGGTTCAGTTCCTTTCTAACGTTTAAGCGCTGCCCACTGTAGGCTAACGACAGTCAATTCACAAAGTGAAGTCAACAAGCTTGCTTGTTTCAACCGGTGTTGTCAGTTGCTGCATATCTGCCCTGCTTCAATGGTGAACTTCACCTGGTTCACTGATGACAAACTGTTGAATTTTTACTCTTGCCGCCTCGAGAAATGGCCAAAACGATCGCGTTTATGTGCAGATGGAACATCGGTAGACTTCAGATGAGGACAACGTCGTTTATTCAAGTGTTTTGCAACGGATGTTTGATATTTGAAATTTTCACCGCACAAACCACAGCAAAACATTGGCACATCCGAGTGACTGTGCTGATGATATCGCAAATGACTAGCAGCAAAAAACGCTTTTGGACATTGCTCACAGAGATATGGTCTCACGCCTTCATGCTGAAGTAAATGTACCTTAAGGTTACAACCGTGGGCGAACTTCTTTGCACAAATGTGACATACCAACCAAGTACCTTCATCGTGTGACTTCAGCAGATGTAACTTAAGAATGTCGAGCGTCTTAAAACAGTCTGAACAATGTCTACATGAGTACGGCTTTGCACCGGTGTGAAAGCGAACATGACAGTGCAGCTGTTGATTACTTTTAAACATCATTCCACAGTAACGACACTCATAAGGTCTGCTGTTGCTGTGCACACGTCGCTTATGTGCCCGCAAGTTGCCAGGTAACTTGAAACGTTTGTCACACAGTGAACACTTATATGGTGTCTCTCCACTGTGAACACTGCGGTGCAGAACAAGGCTACGTGATGTAGAAAATCGTTTGCTACAAACGGTACATTCAAACTGCTTCTCTGCAGACCGTTTCTTTGTAGAATGAGTTTGTCCGTGTGCTGTTAACTCTTTGTTGCTAATACAACACTTTCCACATTCAGTGCACTTGTATTTACCTCTGTGAACATTCTTATGTGAAATCAAACTAGTCTTACTCAGATAACATTTCTCACACTGAGTGCATGAATACAACTTCCCATCCATTTGTATATGTTCGTGTTTATTCAATATTCGTTTCTCTGTAGAATGAGTTTGTCTGTGTGCTGTTAAATGTTTGTTGCTAAAACAACACTTTCCGCATTCAGTGCACTTGTATTTATCGCTGTGAACATTCTTATGTGAAATCAAACCAGACTTACTCGTATAACATTTCTGACACTGAGTACATGAATACAACTCCTCATCCATTTGTATTTGTTCGTGTTCATTCAATATTCGTTTCTTTGCAAAATGAGTTCGTCTATGTGCTGTTAACTCTTTGTTGTTAATAAAACACTTTCCACATTCAGTGCACTTGTATTTACCCCTGTGAACATTCTTATGTGCAATCAAACTAAACTTACTCAGATAACATTTCTCACACTGAGTACATGACTACAACTTTTCATCAGTGTGTATATGTTTGTGTTCATTCAATATTTGTTTTGTTGTAAAACGTTTGCTGCACACTGTACACAAATACGGTTTTGGCCTGCCATCATCCGGATGCTCATTGACATCACTACTATCAGCTTCAATCTTCACCTCAAACGTCATTCCTGTATGTACACAGCAAACTTGTACCCATTGAAACAAAACATCAAATGATTGTCACATCAGCAATGAATATGACAACTAGATACATCCATAAGACACTGACTAAGAAAGGCTCAACTAAACTTACTAAAGAAATTAAACAAGAAACTAAGACAAACACATAAACAGTATTTCACACAAAATGGCAAATAACAGGCAAAAGGTGACATAATTTCAAGTCAGTGAAAAGTAAGGATGTGAAAATAATTTGAATATTCAAAATTTGCTTGGACTATTCGAACTGCAAGCAATCTAGGTTAATCAATAATTGAACCACTGATAATTTACATGCCAATACACTAAAAACACAATAAGCAACATTTTGCTGCAAACAATCATGTGTGTTTGTTGTTTATTTCACTCCACGCTCAGCATCAGCAATGTAACAAGACAGTGAGTATCGCTTGGATCTGTCTGACTAATTGATGCCAGCATCATGCATGCCACTGTTACACTGCATGCCACTTCAAAAATGGTGTCACGATGGACACAATGCACAAGGTGCTGTAAATATCCATGTCTCATCATCCATTGGAGAAGCCAGTCTATATCTTGCATGCATTTACACTACATACATCCACAACATCGTCTGGTAGTCTATTCCATGCATCCATAACCGTTTGACTGAAGATAAGTAATTATGACTGTTTATCCTAACATTCTTTTTATATAATTTAGAAATTATATATTTGCACCTTAAAGGTCCATGGCCATGGTCAAACTCACTCGCGCAATTTCTGTTGATTTAAATTAGACATTTAACCTCGCTTATATAATATGTCGATTTGAGTTTCATAAATATATGAAATTAATGTGTGATTTCAAACAAAATGTGGCATTATGTTATGCGAAATATTCTAATCTATCAGTGCAAGCGATGACGTCATGACCCTAGCCCATATAGATTATGAATATTAATGGCCTAGCCGACAACGTCATCATTCTAGGCTAAGCCATTAATATTCATGACATCTATAGGCTAAACACATGACGTCATCGTGGGCCATCATGGCGGCGCATTTTCTAAGTTGTTTTCGTAGATCGTCGACTTCAAAGGCAAATTTTTCTGTGTTGACAAAACGCTCGGCGCCGATATTACTGTCAAAGTTATCAGAAAATTCTGCACTTTCAGGAAAATGGATAAAATGCATATGCTAATTTTGGTGTCCACGGACCTTTAAGGCATGAATATCGCCGATGCTATTCGCAACTGGAAACATGTCATTGGCTACGTGACAGCTAATCAGTTCTGCAGGATGCAAACAGCATCCACATTATCCGCACCCTAGAACTGCGTACCATGCACACAGTAAATAGGATTTGTTGCGTATGATGTAGGGTTTGTGATTGGAATTAATTACAGAGTTAGTGTTAGTATCAATATGTGTAAAGAAATGTTAACAACTTAGAAATAAGTGCTATTAACCTTTTAGCAAACAAATTTCAATGTATTTTTGAGAATTATGTGACGATACATAATATTATAGCCTAAAATTTAAAACCGTTTCCTCTTGTTATGGCAGACAATGCTGGAGTGAAAAACTTACTACAGTCTACAGTATCGAAACCGTGAACTATTTTATAAGTCTCGGTGATAACCCTTGTACTGTTCTTTTGCCTTAATTGCAGCCTGTTACAATATAAGACATTGTTTATATTATAGAACACCAAACAAAAATAACTGCAATAAATATTTACCTATCTCTGATTGTAAACAATCACCATGCTAACGTAAACAAAATCTGTTGACCAATATCCAAAAAGTTGGCTAATTTTGTCATCAGGAACAGAACATGTTCTATGCTGGATGCTAAAATCAGACAATTTGATCAGCTGACAAAAGCAACCAATTTTTTTGAAAAAGTGAGTTGAAATTTTGACTGTCAAAACTAACCAAGTTGTTATACCGTGTTGGATACTCATTCACAAAATTACTTGCACAGCGTAGCAAAATGTAATGCATACCTGGTGCAGATGTCATTATTGGGTTTAAGGTATCTGCATCATGTGATGTTTGTTGGGTATTGGTTGGAGCACTGCCTGATATGTTCTGACATTGGTCTGCATAGGAATGCTCTGCAGCAATAGAAGAGATATCAATCTCATCAATTGATGCATAGCTTTCGGGCAAAGCACTGTTCGATGTACTGACCACGAACTGTAACATGTCCACAGTCAAATCCTTAGTGTCAGAAGGTGTGCTGTCAATGTCGTCCGGTAAATCCTGAAAATCTGCCAGATCACTTCCTATTGCATCATGGAGTGTGTCGGCATCGTGTGTCTGTGTGGGCTCCAATACTGTCACTGCCACATGCAAACCTTTACGCCATCCATCTGTTAGCTTTTTCACCACTTCCAGTCTTGCACGGAACTCATCATTGGCTTCTACATCAGCCATAAGACTTGCCAACTGCGAAAGTTCCCTCAAAGCCACAAGGCATCTCTGCCGTCGTGATAACACATAACTGGAAACTGCAAAACAAACACAGACTCATCAGCCTTAGCTTTCTGCTAGTTGACGTCTACCTTAGCTGTACTAGATACGACTAATTATCCATACCAGATTCACAGCCATACACTTCCTCACGTAAAAACAAGCAAAAGTTGAAATTCATGCTGCAGTAGCAGCATCAAGATCAGACAGTGCGGCCCAACAAGGTGGCAGATTAGCAGCCTATCGCAGGCTGGCACTGGCCAGTTACCGCTACTAGCAGATAATGTGATAATGTTAATTAAAATAGTTTATTTTTTTCATTAATAGACGTCGCACATCGTTGGCTCAAAAAGCATCAGCGGATCTTATGATAGTGAACAGGGTGCTAAAATCTGAAAAGTTATAGTTTCATTTTTTTCAACGCTTTGTGGTAGTCATTCACAGTATTCTGCGGTGTCCTGAACCAAAATTTACCAACTGTTTCTCAGATCATTGCATTCTAAATTACTTCTTTGCATACTATTTCGCCTTAAGAGTCGATATCTGAAATAAAATTCTTAAGTTTTTTTTTTATTTTTTGTTAACGTGCAATTTTCTTACCTTTACGTGCACTGTATTCTGTGTATACAGCTTGGAATCAATATGGCGGCGTCGTTGAGAGTACTTTTACTGAAAAAAAGTAAAATGCACAGTATCTTAAGGCCAAATGGTCTCAAACAACCTAAATTTTTTAAAGACATTTTTAAGACTTATTAATTTTTCAGATATAAAGAATTAACACAACTTCGAACTCAACTTTGTACTACTACCTGCAACAATCGCTGTGGGTCTCCGCATGTCGCCAACAGCCCGCGGTTCATACTGGTCCGATATTCCGTTAACTACAACAATATGCTTTGCTGCACTTTACGATACAACAACTTTTACCGATTATGTGCTAATGATGATCAACAAAGCATGAATTTAAATGAGGTATTAAGCAAACGGAAACCAATAAACAAACGAATACTAGAAATTTGGGGCAAAGCCCAACGTGAGTCCGCCCGGCTCCCTAAGTCCGATTGGAAGGAGATTAGGGGTGGGGGTAAAATTTCCTCGGCACCAAAGTCACGTGGCCCGAACTCAAATGCATTGGCATACGCCGAACGCGCATTGTCGACTTAGGGCAGGTCAACATGAGCGCTTATAACTTTGTTTGTAGTGGACCGAATTTCACAAATTTTTTTTTGTTCAACGCCGAAAAGATCCTTCTCGTCAACGCCGTTTAGATTTTGTCGCTATCTTCATCGATTCCAGAAATATTTGCGGTCAAACTCGAAAGTTGTCGTAAAACGTACTAAATTTTGGACATTTTTTGCCCTCCCAAATTTTAAGGGGATGGTGCCCCCAAACTTCGTACTTGCGTTAACACCCCAACCTAGAGGCGCGTCAAGTGCCAAAGTTTCGTCAGGCTACACTTCTTAACTCCGAAGTTATAAGCGCTCCTTTATTGCATTTTAAGCCAAT
>Ga0209367_1011959_pt1 | contig 11421 bp, 4 predicted proteins | sample WorMetLIZISLAND2_FD_187412 | JGI IMG/M metagenome (GOLD analysis project Ga0209367, IMG submission 187412) | Marine gutless worms symbiont microbial communities from Max Planck institute for Marine Microbiology, Germany - Olavius geniculatus... ... | reverse complement strand
GGTCAAAGGGCGGTGATGCCCCGCGGCTGGGAAGGTAACCGTAGGTCTGGCGTCGCACTGGCCATGCGTCACGGACTCAAGTGGTTTATCCACCTACGGGCTCAACGGCCGCGAGTGGGAGATGAGCGTCCCGTCTACGCCCCAGCTGGGGCATGGCTGACTTTACCTTTTACCTTTACCTAACAATGGCACAGTTTTCTGGTGGACACGTAGGTGTATGGGGCCGCACTCACCTGAACGGCGAAGACGCAGAGCAGAACGTTGATAAACTTCTCGTCCTGGATCAGGTTGTGAATGCACGCCATCGGGACTCGTTTCTTCTTGTGCTTGTGCAGCAGAGAGTTCTTGCCGGACTTCCAGCCGTCAGTCCGCGATAGTGCGACGCGCGTCTTGGAGCCGCGACAGTGGCTGAGCAGCTCGCGCATGCGTTCGAAGCTCGAGTCGTCCAGATCCACGCACTGGAAGTTCGCCATGAACCATGCCACTTTCTCCACCTTCTTCGGCTCGCCGCTGTTTACTCCCCTCCGAGCCGACATGGTGTAAACTTGACTACTATTATAACTGATTATCGTTTCGTATCGTTCCGCCAACGACTTGACGACGTATGTAACTAATTCTCTTCCATCGCAGCAACACGAGCAACGGCAATCGCACCTGTCTCTTTTCGCCGACTGAACTCATAAGCTGAAACGCCGGTAGGCTATCTACAAAATTATCAAACATCCATCCATCAAATTACAACCTTTATTACTTGTTTTGTTCTAATTTCTGACGAGTCTTGCTCGTGCAGACTTTTTTTGCTGCAAACGGTTCCTGTCCGAAACGTTAGCACACTATTTACACTAATAAACGACGTAAATTGACAAATTTGTACAACGTATTAATTAACGATTTTACCTAGGCTATGGGTATATTCATACTAATCAAAACTAAACATCTCTTATCTTCGAATATAGGCCTAGGCTCTACTTATAAGCGGAAAGGTAACTAGGCCTAATTGGTTAGGCCTATACAAATTTACCAAATTAGAACCAATTTTTATAAGGCCTAAATATCACGCCTAGTTTGTAAGCGTTTCGGCTGAAACCGCTCTGCCTTGTTTTCCGACATGTACAAATCCTAGAAACTGGGCAAGCAAACAGCCGACATCTGGCGAACAGTCGTTCCGACTAAGGCAGCAGCAGTTGCCGAAATGTCGACAATCTGATATTAATAATAAAGGTTGTAATAAACGACGATTTTATATAATAAAACATTTTACTATAATCGTCCGTAGTCTTTTTAGTGTTTACCCGACAGACGCAATAATCTACGCCGGTACCACGCAAATGATTCAGATAGCGCAGAGCCGTGTGGGCTGCTGCCGAAATCAAGCCCAGGAGCTCAGCGCACACATAGTTCTATAGAGTTTCTACCTGTGTATTATATGAGCCGTGCAGCGAGTGAGGCCATGGACCGTGGCCATGCAGCCGAGCTGTTATGAGCAGAATCAATAACTGCGTAGGGCCACGTAGCCGGCGATGCAATCACGCGTATTTTAGTTCTTAGAAGATTTAATGAAATATGCATCTTTATTCGTCGAATTTTTAGTATAACGACACACACATCATGCATGCAACTAAAAAATAAAATAATAATGATAATAATAATAATAATAATAATAATAATAATAATAATAAAGCAATAAATATTATCTGGCAGTGGTGCCATAATTGCCCCACAGGTGGCAAATTTAACATCAAAAACATTTTGCGCGATCAGACCACAGTACGCTTGGCAGTTTACTGTCTTGCGCAATGTTCTGAAGAAAATAATTTGTGTTTTAGGCAGAATCGCTCTTGCGTCTATTCCTACACATTTCTGTCTGTATGTCTGTCGTCTGTCTATCACATTCATGCTCCTGCTTAAACCGTTGACGAAATATGCTATTCGGCAGTCTAATGATAGGACATTATGTTAGATGGGGGTTAAGCTCTCAGCTTAACGAAATTTTGGTTTAACCCCAACCAGCAAAAAATGCAAATTGCAGCCAAGCCGTTAGTCCTATGCTGCCACCTGACATATACAAACAAGGAGTTGGATGTTCGTGCCACAGTGATTCCACCATTTTCCAAATTACGCTGATCTTTGTAATAGACATCGTGTTTTTAAAATTCCAATTTTCACTTATTCTCATTAAAGTTGGCAATAGCAGATATGTCTTGACGACGTGTGAAATGGTCTCGCTAACAACCGAGTTAGTAGCACTGATGTTTGTGCTCTGTGCTACGAATGTTTCTACATTTTAGTGGCTTTTACGCCGTAAGCTGCTGCGTTATCAACTATTTAATTGGTTTGCATCGCAGACATTTCGCGTTACTCGTTCTGCCGTAAGTAGTGTCGGTTTCACTCCTTTTCGCTTGCCGTGATTTTCATTTTGTTCAGTTTTCGTTTTTGCTTCAACGCAAAAATTTCACTTCGCATCACTGTGATGTTTAGTTGGCGTAGCAACGAAGACCGATAATTGTCGTTCTCGTTCTCGTTCTAGTTACTGAAATATCATTGGATGCGAAAGGCGCCTTCGACCTAGTCGTCGTCGTCGGTTACGCCACATCATCTTATCTCCTTCTTCTTGCATCTCCGCACGCATGCAGTCGTGCGTCAAAAATCGCAACGGGGCCTACTCGAACCTGCGATCTTAGAATCGTATCTTTCATACGACATTGTGTAAGTTACACGAATGCAAGTCGCTGCTTCGGCTAAAGAAATCATACGCGCGTCGGACAGCCGTTACGCATGATAGCACACCTATAGGTCTACCTATGCTCCTACACAGTGACATAGGCCTACAATGTAGATGTATTATAGCAGCGACGTCAGGCAGTCGGGGCAGACTGCCAACAGTCGTCTACACTGCAGAGACGCCCTGCCAGCAAGCCGTCACATAAACGCTGCTGCGACGACCACCAGACATGTCGCCTGACGACTACCTTCTAGTTGATGTTACTGATGCCGGTAACCTGACGTCATGTCCACGTCAATCAGATCAACTGATGCCAAAACACCTCCAAAAATGCATTCGGTATCTCGTGCAACTCATCGTTTACTTGCGGCTGGCGGATCGAGCATAAAACATAAAAACATAAAACATAAAAACATAAAAAACATAAAAAACATAAAAACGAGTTTTTTTTACTTTTATAACATACATAAAAAACATTAAAATACATTTGGCAAAAATTAGCACAATAATATGCTAAAAACAAAAGTCTACCATTTGTCAAGAGTAAAGACCGACATGTGCTGACTGTTGTTATGCAACGGTTATTATGGTACAGATCGAAAACAGGGCTAAACGCAGTTTGCCAGTGAGAAATGCATCATATAGTCGTAATTCTGTAAATACCCATTTATTAAGAAACGTAGATGTCCAGTTGCACAATCGCGTATGCAATGTTTTCTGCTCATCCACAACCCCCACACAGTAAACCAAACGTCAGTCAGGTATGCAGAACGTTACTCAATCGTTGATATAATTACTGCAACCCCCTCCCCAGTACCCTTACCCACTCAGTTGGCATTCCAGCCGTTCTTGCTTTTGTGTTTTGCCCCGTCCGTCTCTGTGTGTGCATGTGTGATCAGAGCGACTTTTATATCATATTGCATTCGAGACAGCAGTTAGACCTTCTTGTTACGACGTGGACAGTAAACAGGGCAACGCTACCGCACGCTGCACTTTTGCCCACGTATGATTAGCACCATAGAGTAGCGTCATGATAAACAGCGTGACAAAAAGCCATGATGAGTGAATTATGTCGATGTGTTTGGCTGGTAATTCATTTTCATGGTTATGCAATCTGCAACTTTTTCGTTTTGCGGCCGAACGCACGTTGGAGCCACCATGATATATCTCGTTTTCTTGCTTTAAGCTTTACGTTATCCAGAGCAATGTTTTATACCAATGTTAGTGTAAACCAACCGTCTGGCAGCGCGTCATCCGGTCAAGTTCACAACCGTCGCCAACCAATGGGGCTTTCCCGGCTGTCGGCCCACAAACCTGAAACGAAAACGACGTGATGTCTGCCGAGTGGTTATCGAGCTTATATATACAACTTTATTCACCATAATACAATGGTAGCACAGTTAAAAAAATAAATCTTAACTAAACTTAATAATACGTCAGTAAAACTGTCAGTACTCAGTAAGCATAATCATATTAAGCTTAAGCAACGTTCGTGTCGGTACAATTTCGCTGGGTAGTCTGAAATTAAAATACATTCGACATCCGTTTACAATAACACTGTTTGACGAACAAAATAATTTCATTAAAAATCGCGTCACCACAAATTCTAAACTTCGGTAGTCAGTTTTAGTTAATGGACAAACCTCCAGATCATACAGCAAAGCCATGATATATCTCGTTTTCTTGCTTTAAGTCAGCGATTAGAAAACTTACTTGTTCACGACATCACTTTAGTGAATTTTTCCTGAACGGACTGCATCTATACCCTAACTCCAGTGGACCGAGTAGTAGTTTGTATTAGGCCTACTTGGGTCGTTTTTTACGCGCGAAAGCAGAATGCTTCGCGCGTCTTTGCCATCGTCTGGGCGTCCGTCCGTCCGTCCGTCCGTCCGTCCGTCACACTCGTGAGCTGTATAAAAACGGTGCAAGCTAGGATCACGAAATCTTCACCGTGGACTGCCCCAAGGTCTCTAGTTTATCGTGACAAAATTTCGTGCCACTGGGTGCAGGGGTTCCCCTCGAACGATGGCGTCGAAGAGGGGTACCCCCTTAAAGACGTCATTTTGCCGTTATTGGCTCGAATAATGTGAAAACGGTTGCAGATAGGTACATACATGCTGCTTATCATAACAAGCACTGGTGACAGGCTTTTGGGATTTATCAACATCGATGACCTTGAACGACCTTGAACCCCTCAAAAAGGGGTTTTTAGTGAATTTTTCGCAATTTTTGGATGCAGCGCACATTTCAACACTGAATTGCGACGAAATGGCTGGAGATAGACCAGAACAACCTGCATATGAAATTTTCAGCATTCAACGTGGATTTTAGCTGTCCAAGTACCAACCCCCTAGGTTCAAGGAGGCCTGCGCAGGCGGGCGTCAAAGACAGCTACCCTCCTAAAAAGTGGTTATTTTACCGCTATTATTGCGTGTAGCGTGAACCTGGTTGCAGATAAACACAGATATGCTGCTTATCTAAACAAGCACTGGTGACAGGCTTTTTAAATTTATCAACATCGATGACCTTAACACGTAAACAAGCATAGAAGCGTTGCGTTGCTTGTCTTGCACTAACTGGAAATCACGCATTAGTTACCCTGAGTATAGCTAAACTTTATACGCTTATTGCAAAATAATGTTCATACCATCGATCGAATGCATGCATATATGCACATTTTTACAGCCGTTAGTATAAATTGCTATGCGTAAACCTGTAAAAAAGTCCGTTCGTCTGTCCGTCTGTCACATCTTTCTTTCTGAAAAAGCCCCGCATGTATATGCAGAAAAAGTAGGCCTATGCCTATGCCGACGTAATCTAAAGTTTATGCTGAGTGATTTTTACGTTCGGGGTTAAATGGACTGTGTGGTAGAAAAAAATGTGCAGAAAAAAATTATGTCGTAAGCTTTTTACGACACATTTGGCGTAATTCTAAAGATTAGGAAGACAAGGTAACTAATCAGAGGCCGTAGCCGGGATGTGAAAAAAACGAAGAGGCAGCGTAAAGGTCTGGGGACAGTCCCCCAGCGGGGTCCAGGGGCGGAGCCCCGATGGAGGGTCTGGGGGGGCGAAGCCTCCCAGAAGCTGCAAAGCTGTCAAAATTCACTTAGCTGAAACTCTTGTTTTTTTTATATAGAAGCCTACATGCTTGACAGTCAAACACTGAAGGCTTCCGTAGCTCTGTGAGCGGTTTGCTCCTTAAGAGCTATATTCTGACCTTTTACGTTTACCTTTTACAGCTGGTTCTGTCAGTTGTTACCCTGCTTCAATGACAAACTTTATCTTGTTCACTGATAAAAAATGTTTATTGTATCAGCACTAAGCAACATAGGGGCATATAATCAGGCGTCTTGCAATTTCGCAAGCGGTGCGTGCTAGTGCACTGTTTTGCTGTAATTGTAAAAGTTAAGCTATCCGCACAAGCGTGTGAAAGTGATTGTTTTGGGCGTTTTTTGGCTACAATGGTAAAACTTTAACAGTTTGTCATCAATAAACCAGATAAAGTTCGCCATAGACGCAGAGCAGCTATTCAGCAAGTCTGTCAGCACCGGTTGCGACAAGCCAGTTTGTACTCGCGGCACACTATGACGTCAGCATTACGTCACGACTAGCAAAGAATATTTAACACAAAAAGCCATATTGTGTCCAAATATTTTGAATTATAGTGTTTTTCAGCTACATGTGGTAAAAATTTCGTTAATATTGATCGTCATATGACTAAATTATAAAAGAAAGACAAAGGCGGCCTTTTTATGAAACACCGTGTATATAAAAACAAGTAAAGAACAAATTATTTATAGCACTGTTAGAGGATAAAAATGCAATACTGGTTTGCATTTTATGCAAATCCCAACTAAAAATTTTACATAAATATTGTTCCATGAAAATGTTTACTGCTTGACATTTAATCGAACCATCACGGTGCCAATATGCTAAGCGAATTGACGCTAGACTGAAAAGGAATAAGAAAACTACAGGGTGTGCCAAAAATGACATAACTTGTTTTCGTCAGAACTTTGTGAAATATCTTCTTCTTCTTCTTTTCCAATAATGCACATAATTCTTTTTTGCACACAGATAGCCAAAACGATAGAAATATATAAAGTACACTCATTGTCCACCACTTCACCTCACCTTGTCAACGCACTACCGTGTAAAACGCAGATGCTCCAAATTGTTGCATAATGCTCAGTTGTTGTCCCTGTAAAAGTTAGAATGACTTATCAAGCACACAAGAAACTAAAATCTGCTTCATTCAGCAGAATTATAAGTTTTTGTAACAACTTGCTTCCAAGTTATCAGAATTTATGTCCAAAGTGTACACTATGGCTTAGACGTGATGCAGGGACGTCAGTTAGGGGGGCTAGAAGGGTCTATGGATCCCCAAGGATTTAAGATTCTAGTTTTTTCCCTGCAAATCGTGCTTCTGAAACAGAGTTACTGCTGCAAAAACAATACGTTACACAGACTTAGACCTTCAAGGATCACTGAGACCCCAACGATTTACTGAAATGACGCCACAGCTGACAGCAGCATTAACGATCAACTGATCAAAATGCACAACACTCATTCATAGATAAAATGTGTTTTAAGCTTATCAATCAGTTATTTTGTTGTCTGCTGTTTTCAGCGTAAAATGTTTAATACCACCAAGATATTAAATTCTATGGTATCCTTTGTGGAATTGATAATGCACAAGTGAGCAATCTGATACTGATAATAACCGCGTAATGTAACAATTTGGAGCATCTGCGTTTAACATGGTAGTATGTTAACATATTACGTAAGGTAGACAGTGAGCGCATCTTACATATTTCTATCATCTTGTCTATCTGTATGCCAAAAATTATCAAATTTGGCGGAGATTTGACGAAGTTCTGACAAAAACAATTTGGGTCATTTTTGGCACACCCTGTATGATTCTCGATCTCTACAAATAAAACAAAACGACATTGAATGTGGTGTATTTAAACAAAAAAAATAAATGTCAATTATTGACAAAAACACATTAATACACCATGAGCTCTATTCTATCGCTCTCTGGACACTCGCTAAAACATTTTCAGGACACAACATTATTCTCAAAGTCTTACCTTACATTTCACCATAAGTTCTTTTTTACAGTATCATTCCAATTTTTCCTGTTCATTTGACGTTCCTTTAATTTTTTTAACGCGTGTTAATTTTTTTAACACGCGTTAATTTATTAGGACATTAACGCGATACTGGAAAGTGCACGGTAGGTTACTCAATCAAATAAAGCATCGCACATTTAACCACTATAATTTTTTCCAGTAGCAAGTTCCCTCCCATGCTAATGCCTGCCAAGCAAACGTCATGCATGTAAATACTAGAGCTGTCAAATTAACGCATTAATTAACGCGTTAATGCGTTAATAAATTAACGCGCGTCAAAAAAATAACGTGAGTTGAAAAAATTACCGGACGTACGTAAATTTGTGTTAATTTACTATATTCTGTAAAACATAAGTTCCAATATTTCGTTAAACTGTGGTTATTTGACAATCGAATAATTCAAGTAACTAAAAGAGAGAATTTATTTACCAAAACCACAATACAGTAATAACCATACAATAGTTAATAACATAGGAGGGTGACCAGAAATGTATCTACCCATCAAATGCTGGCCACCCATTGTTACTAAACTGTGGTTGCCGTTCCATCACTACTGACGACAGGATAGTTTTTATGCTAGCTATGACGTCAGTTATTACCTCCGCCAAGGAGGTAATGTTTTTGCCGGTTTTTGTTTGTCTGTGTGTTAGCAAGATAACTCAAAAAGTTATGGACGGATCTTTCTGAAATTTTGAAGGTATGTCGGGCATGGCATAAGCTACAAGTGGTTAAATTTTGGGAGTGATCCGGCAGGAATCCTAGATTCTGGATCACTTTGAAATTTTCGTTACCATTGCGTTAAAGGGGGCATAAGCGGAACCGCTGCAAAACCGAAGATGGTGACGCCGCCTGGCGAATAGCATTGCCTTGGCGGAGGTAACTGCGAGCTATGATTGCTTTCTAGTTGTTAATTATACGTTTTAAAATGTGTTTCTAACTTTCTATATTGTGCAGGCGAAACCCCCAAACGTCGCGGGGCCCGTGGTAACTTACCCCCTACTCTCCCTCTCGATGGGCCTGGGTGCGTTAATAACACGTTAATTAATGCGTTTAAAAAAATAACGCTTCGACAGCTCTAGTAAATACAGGTAAATGATGTGAAATGTACGTAGAAATACGTCAACTTGCTATCGGCTTATTCTGACACAATCGTTTGAAACCATACAACTAACAAGAAGCTCAGCAGTCATTGCAACGCAAGAGTCAAAAATACCATGTAGGAGCTACAACACGCAGTGTCGAACCGACATGTTTTGAAGGATCGACTGGCCAACAAAAGAAACTCGCTGGGGCATGCGGTGACAACTGTGATAGGCTATGCACAACTTTTAACAGTTTATTTGTTTTTTTCACGATGCAAACTTTAATACGCTACACGCATTCAGTTAACACTATTTTTGAATGTTTGAGCGAAATTTAACAACAGATTAAGAAGCACACTTTTCTTTCATATATTTTAGCTATTTTAACTAAAAGTGTTTGAGACTCAAAAAAGAGCTTCCTGTCAACGGCAGTAGAGTGAAGTGTTTGATTCGGCGCTGAATAAATTAACGGAGAATGCCGGAAAAAAATTTAAAATATGTTACGCATAAAATCAACCTAAAATCGCCGCCGTTGTCACGAAAAAAATTGCAGTATAAAACTACCTAAAATATTGTACAAACATACAATGCGGACATATCGATAACAATAACAGTAATGATAATTATGGATAACAATAATCAGAAATATTTTGGTTTGTTATTACTAACTTCGAACTGATGTTAAATTCAATAACAAAATGTAAGATCCAAATGAACCGTGTGTTGTAATTTTTAAGAACCGACGAAAAACAACACTGTCTTTTGCTAACAATTAACCTCAACAAAAAGCCAGAAAAAAGGTGATTTATTTGTCATACAAAAACACGCACTTGTTAAAAAATAACAAAAAAAGAAAACATCGTATTTGTAACGTTTTCTAGCAATGATCTGTCGACAAAATTGTTCAAAAAATAATTTAATGCAAAATGTCAAAATGTTGAATATTCATCTCATTACAAAATAAAATATAGCGGGAAACGCGTATGCTATTTATCTAAAACTGCAAAACAGCTTTGAAAACACTGGGAAAAACTTCGTGTAGACAGTTTTTGTCGGTTTTCTCAAAATGTCATCGACAACAGACAGGATATTTTGCTATTCCGGCTTCGACACAGCGACGTCAGACAGCTGACGGCGCTGCTGTGGTCGAATTCGCTTGTTCTGTCCTAATACCGTGGTCCAAGTGAAATATCGCCAGTCCCCAGGTGTTGATGCCGAATATAATGACGACTATGCAGAGCAGATTTAACACGACGCCGGTCCTCGCCTACTCAAGCCAAGCACATAAACACGCTTGTGCCATTTATAGGCTAGTTTCATAGATGTAAAAAACGTTCCAGAACAAAAATTAAAAAAACCTTAAAAAACGTAAAAACGTGGCAAAAATAAAAAAAAAACGTTTATAAACGTTGACAACAAACGTTAGCCTTAATTTGTTCGACTTCTTGCCTAAAACCTAATGCTGTAATTGCATTACAGCTAGAACTAAAGAAAGAGATAAAATTTTATTCCATTTCAATTCAACCGTGTAGTCATAAGACCACGTATCACTAGACTAAGTAAGTAAACTACCACCACTATAGCATATTAATTCGTTTATGTGGCTTTAAAAGCCCTTCTCGACGTTCTCGGTAAAATTTTCAAATTTTGATGAACGTTTTTAAAAAAAAATAAAATAAAGTTGAGAAAATAAAAAAAACGTTAAAAACGTAAAAAACGTAGTAACAATAAAAAAACGTTTTTTACATCTATGGCTAGTTTCAATACTACTACTAGCTATTTTTAAACATAAACCAAACAAAATCATCGTGCAGTGTTCACTACGTCGTCAGCGCACTGTTATACGGTCGACTTAATAAGCCGTATTAATTACTTGTGTCGCTTGTCCATCTGAAAAAGTTATCCCTAGCAAACCCGAAATTAGAGTAAACGTTTTGCAAGACAGAAAAACCAACGTGCAAATTTTAGTTCAAAAAAGTCAAAGATCAAGGTCACCGGCGGTCAACAAAATCTTCCATAAAATGGCGCATATCTCGTGCAATTTGTGCTTGTTTGCGGTAACGTCAGAGGCAATGAATAAGCGGTTACAGGTCACTAGTCCGAAGGGGCAGTAGTCCGAAAAGGCACTAGTCCGAAGGGTCACTAATCCGAAGGGGCAGTAGTACGAAGGGGCAGTAGTCCGAAGGGCCATTAGTTCGAATTTTGTCCGCAGTTTGAATTTCCAATGGTCTGAACATGAATGCGTCTCTTACGTCGGCGGAATTCCAGTCGAGTTTTTTAATAAACTAAAACACACGCAGACGAGTACGAATGCAAAAACAACAAGATACTGTTCAAACGAACACGGAGTCTTACAAACTGCCAGCTAATAGACCGTAAATTGCGCTTTTAAATCGTCCTTTAAATTCGGCCCGTGTCGATGAAGCTGAGTCGTCGACCCGGCCTCTCGCTACTGACGCCAGATTCGGACGGTGGACCGGGG
>Ga0209367_1011958_pt1 | contig 11421 bp, 6 predicted proteins | sample WorMetLIZISLAND2_FD_187412 | JGI IMG/M metagenome (GOLD analysis project Ga0209367, IMG submission 187412) | Marine gutless worms symbiont microbial communities from Max Planck institute for Marine Microbiology, Germany - Olavius geniculatus... ... | reverse complement strand
CCAATCGAAAGCCAGTATACGATTTCCTATTGGTGATTAATAGTAACCTAGGCCTTATCTCGCACCGTTACTGAGATACAGCGAGTTATTGGCCAAAAATCGCAAATTTTGACCACCCCCCTCTCACTTAGCGACCTCGTTCGGGGGGGTGACCCCCTTCGAGTTTACGAAAAAGCTTTACGGTTCCTGAAACTAGAGTCTTCCAGGCAGCCGATGGCGAAAATTTGGAGATCCTAGCTTGGACCGTTTTTGCCTGATCCACCCGTGTGACAGACAGACGGACGGACGGACGGACGGATAGAATTGCGATAGCTAAGACGCGCTGAAAGCATAGCTGCTTTCGTGCGTAAAAAAGACCAAGGTACACTAAACCAGAACTTGGGCGGAGAACTTGGATCATGTGTCATGGGCGGGGGCCTTAGTTTATATTTTGGAGATGACGTATCAGTATTCGATACAGTATACTGTAGTTACAAAGAGTTTTGCTTCTATCACATTTTCGGTGCAGACTTTGGCCGTTTGCTATATGTATGGCTAGATATGAACTGTTTATCCAGCTGATTTACTGTACATCTCAAGCCGATAATGGCGATATCAACAAACGCCCTGCAGACGTTTTAAAATAATATATTGTGACAAACACAAAATAATATGCAACAAATTACAGTTTGCAAATTTACCTTCACATTTATACGTAAAATGGCTGGCTAACTATACATTTAATCGTTCTGTATTGTGACAAAGCAAGCAGCTTAGCAAGCTAGCATATGCATATGCCTGAACTGCTGTTGATGGCTGTCGTCAATTCAAATTCTCCAGGCTTCTGTCATCATACGTTCGACGTCCAAACTATTTTCTGATGTCGTCTGTTGTTGGCTGAAAATGATCTCAACGTCAGGTCATGCAGTGCACTTAACGTTGTCCCGGAATTACCCCAAAATTCTTTGTTGTCGACAACACCTTCTTGCCCAGTCAATGAAGGTTTCGTGACCACATGCTTGAACCGTCAGATTTGATTCAGTCAGCGCATTCAACATTCAACGTAACCTCTCTGTTGGACTACGACCACACAGTGGTTTTCAGTATCTCAATACTGATTCTCACACGAGAAATATATCGTTTCTCACGCAAAAATCAACATTTATGAGCCTATCAATAGCTCGTAACTACCAGTGTTCTCATCACTTCAAATCATAACTTGTAACTGCCGTTGTAGTAGTGATGTACGGATTTGCAGTTCTGCACACATTTAATTCTGGTAATGTTCCAGTGTTGTGGTTGATGCACAGGAAGCAAGCAAGCAATAAAAATGCGTAATAAAATCTATTTACTACTATCCTATGCCAGCCTTGCTATAAAATATTGGTGGGCACATTTCACAACCTTACATTTGGTGTATTTTTATTTTGCAGGTGGTGACTGACGGGGGTGTACGATGTTAGCAGAACACAACGGGCAGGATTTTCTTGGGAAGATCATCAGTCTAAACAGCAATGATGTCCCAGAATTACATTGCAGGTCTTCAAGACCAGCATGGAATCCAAATGTAAGCGTGTTAGAGTTGGCTTACAAACTGAAGGAGGCAGAGCGTAGCGTGTTTGGTCATTCGTTTGGTCACCGTGGTAATCAGTCCAATTCGCAGACTTTCCCAGTTACATCAGAAGCTGGACAATGTGGGCATGCCAGTACATCAACAGGCACTGCCATTAAACCAGAGCCAATGGATGACATGGAATTCAATGGATCTAGTACTCTTCAAAACAAAGCATATGATCGTGTTATGCTGAACAGTTTTCTGCATAACAACTCTCGAACGCAGCTACCGATTTCCTCATTGCACTCAGATTCATTTCCAGCTGGATTAGACAGAAATGTTATCTCAGGTAGTGCAGATCGAGTGTTGGGAGGATTGGGTGATGCTTTCATGCAAGTTGATTCGATGCATCAGTTTGTATTGGGCGAGTTACAAACTGCCCGGGAGTTGACACCACCGCCGGCACGTCACCACTGCCAGCAGTGCGCTTACACCACCAACAACCTACATCACATGCGTCGGCACTGTGCCACTATGCACACTGAGATGAAACCATACCAGTGTTACGTGTGTAACCAGGAGTTCAATCGCAGTGAGAAGGTCCGTGAACACTTCATCAGCTTCCACCCAGACATTGCCTATGATGCAAAACTGGTGCGTAAGTTCTCTCTGGCACCAGGTGAAGGCTCCAAGGATTATCCACCCCCTGGCGATATTAAGACTCGCATTCGCGCTCTGTTCCAGGATGTTGAAGGAACCGATATGGAGTATGAAAAGGACAAGGATCGGCCATTTGGATGCCTGAGGTGCAGCTATGCAACACGGGATCTGTGGCACTTGCGTCGGCATGTGTTTGATGTTCACAAAGCCCGCAAACAGCACAACTGTCGTATCTGCCGTTATGCGACGAACAGGTCGCTGCGGTTGCAAGCACACATGCGTGGTCATGGTGAAATGTTCTGTGAATACTGTGATGATTTTTCAACCCTCCAGCCAGAATATTTCTCCTTGCATGATAAACTCTGTGGTGCATTAGCAGCCGTGAATGCAGCGGGATTTCGATGCAGAGCATGTGGCAGTGACTGTGGGGACCAGTCTCATCTGAGATCCCATTCCATCGAGCAGCACACAATTGCACTGGCTGCTTGTGACGAGTGTCCATTCTATGCCTACACCAGTGATGAGTTTCTGACCCACGTTGAGGTCCACGAGGCCATCAGCCGAACGTGTGGGCTTTGTGGGTTGACGTTTGGCACGCGTGTGGAACGTGACCAACATGATATTCTAGCTCACCTTATCTCTCGTCCAAGTGCTGATGGAAGAGACCTGGCATGCGGAGTGTGTGGTGAAGTCAGTGAGCCACGTGGCAGTCTTGAGCCAGCAATTCTCCATGTCAGACGGCATGTACCAGACAAGGTAGCCTGCAAGGAAGCCAACTGCAAGTTCAAAGCGATTCTGCCTGAGTCTCTAGAGATGCATGCTCGTTACTACCACGCCACAGGTGCACCAACAACCACCGAGCCTGGACCACTTCCAGCACGACCAAAGGTAGACTCGGTCACACTGAGCAACATGGCATTACCGAAGGATAAGACTGCAGATAAGACACCATACCGTATGTCGCCGTCTTTGACATTTTCAACACCGACGACATCACTGGTTGGCACTTTTGCCTGTACCATCTGCGGACCAAAGCGAACGCCGTTCAAGTACTGGAGAAGTTATGAAAAGCATATGGCACAGCATAGTTTGGAAGCAGCAGCTGGACGCCAGTTTCCCATTTTCCAAATGCCACCCGGGACATTTTAGTGTATATGGGATGCTTTGTAGATGACATTGCTTTTGAACAATCTGGCTCTTTGTAAGTGTGGATGCAGTAACGACAGTAAAGCAGTTCATTACACGTACAGTAGCTGTGCTAGCCAATAGCTGATGAACTGTAGATTTTTTGCATGTTATTGTTTTTGCTAACTTTGCTTTGTGAAGCTTGTAGACAGTAGTTAAGCATGCCATTTTTATATCACTGTGTACTTCATCAAGAACAACAGAATCGCATTGACATACATTACAAGTCTGTGTTAGCTGCCATAATCATCGAATGAGATGATGTGAGCTCGGATCACGACAGATTACGACAAGTGGATGATTCATAGCTGTATTATATTATTAGACTTATAGTGCTTTTACATCAGACATTGTAGCAGCTGTAAAATGTACAGGGTGGTCCAAAAAATGTCCCAACTTGTTTTTGTCAAAACTTTGTCAAACCTCCACCAAATTTGATAATTTTTCGCACACAGATAGCCAAGGCAATAGAATTATGTAAGATACACTCATTGTTCACCTCACATAATTTATGTCACCACACTACCGTGTAAAACACAAATGCTTCAAATTGTTGCATAATGCTCACTTGTGGTCTCAGTAAAAGTTCTATCACCTTAATTAAGCACACAACTAAAATGTCATTTATTCAGCAGAATTATAAGTTTGTGCTGGTAGTGACATTAACGATCAACTGTCCAACATCACAGCACTAATTCATGGATCAAATGTGTTTTGAGCTCAGTAGTCAACTATTCTGTTGTCTGCTATTTTCAGCGTAAAATATCCAATACCACAAAATTATTCAATCATATGGCGTTCTCTGTGGAATTTATAATGCAAAAGTGAGAAATCTTATACTAATAATCACCACGTAATGTAACAATTTGGAGCATCTGTTTTACACGGACGTGCAGTGACAAAAATTATGTGAGGTGGACAATGAGTTTACCTTGCATAATTCTATTGTCTTGGCTATCTGTGTGACAAAACTATCAAGTTTGGTGGAAATTTGATAAGTTCTGACAAACAACTTGGGACATTTTTTGGACTACCCTGTATGTTAGTACAGGGTGGTCCGTTAAAAAAACTTGGCACTTTATTTTTGTCAATATCTTCACCAATTATTGACTGATTTTCAAAATTCTTTCACTGGCACAGTCTGGGGACAATTTGCAATGATGTGGTTATTATATATTCCACGACACCATAAATGTATCTCCACACTACCTTGTGAAATATAAATGAAATCTGAATGTATAACGCTAATAACAAACAAACATTTTGGTAATTGGACAAAAAACACTTCAGAACAGATTGTGGTTAATGGTCTGTATGACATTAAACTGTGTGGGTCTAATACAGTTTAGTGTCATATGGATCATTTACCGCAATGTTGGTCTGACATGTTATTTTCATTTAAATAAATGTTTGTTAATATCTTTGGTTTTTTCTTACATTTATATTTCACAAGGTAGTGTAGAGATGCAGTTATGATGTGGTGGAATATATAATAACCATGTTATTGCAAATTGTCTGCAGAGTGTGCCGGTGAAAAAAAATACGAAAATCGGACAATAAGAAGCGAAGATATAGGCAAAAGTTAAGTGCCACATATTTAAGTATGTCACTTCACACTGTATGTTGTCATAGATAATATATATAGCATGGACATATTGTCTGATGTATGTGTTTGACCAGTTTTTACGTGCAAAAGCAGGTAGACTGCTTTAGCGTGTCTTGCGAGGGGCGGGCAAAAAGTTTTGAGTCTTGATATATTAGACCCAAATTTTTGTTATTGTTTATACATCAGTAAAAGATGCTTTTCTTTTGTACTCGTGTGGGCGTGTTGGAAATGTGACGTCACTGTAATTTATGACATCATAGAGCTTTAAACTGAAATGATTTGGAGTGCTAGCGCAAAAAGCGGAAAATCAGGCTTGCTGTTTCATAACATTTTTTTCAGTCTGTAGTTGGATTTACCAAAGCAGAGCCCCGTGTCATCTGATTTTGTGAAAGCCCTAACAAATACGTTTGTGAATTTTTTATTTGCATATGAGAATATGCGATAGCCTGAATTTGTGTTAACCGCAAATAAGAGCACTTGACTCAGTGACGACTTCACGCAAATACGGCGGGTGATCAAAAAGTTTGGAGCCTCAATATATTATACTAAAACTTTTTATTGGCTGTATATCAGTAAACGGTACCTTTCTTGTGTATTCGTGTGAGCAGATTGTGAAGTGATGTCATTGTAATTTATGATGTCATAGAGCATTAAGCCAAAATGATTTGGCACGCTAACGCAAGCAGTCTGAATCAAGCTGGTTGTTGCATGAAACTTTTTTCAGTCTGTAGCTGGATTTACCTAACGGAGGCTCCGTGGCATCTGATTTTGTGAAAGCATTGACAAATAAGTTTGTGAATTTCTCATATGCATTTGTGAATATACGACAGCCTAATCTGTGGTAGCCACAAATTACAGCATTTGAGCCAATTATGACATTATGTCAATATTTGATGGTATCAGAAAAAATTATTTTAAAAATTAACTGTTAATTATATCAGTTGTGTTGATGGACTATTCAAAATATCCAACCTGTTGCATGGGGCCCTTGATGAGCAAAGGGCTGGGAGTAAGCCCCATGCACCCTCCCTCAAATTTGGCACTGCAGTCCAGTCCTACATCTACTAGTACCCAGCCAGCTGTTCATGAGTATATTTTCGTACACCAAGACCACTCTGTAAAAAGTAACGAACAGACCCGCAGTGACTATTATTTGTTTTGAAATCTAAAGTCTGATTATTGTGGTAGCCACTACTCGTGATGATGAACGACTTGAGACGTTTTTGTTGACGCTTTGAATCGTTTCCGTTTAATGCCCTGTGACGTCATAAATTACGATGACGCCATATCCGCAGCAGACTCGTAGGAGTCACTGAAGAGTGCACGTTTCACTAATATAATGATTGTGAAAAAAATTGTAGTCTAATATGTTTGGGCTCACAGAGCTGGGCAAATTACTGGCTCAAATGTAATTCAATTACAAATTACTGACATGAATGTAATTGAAATTACAAATTACTTTGGAATTAGAGGCCAAATTACAAATTAAGTAATTTCAGTTACTGAAATTACAAATTACGTGCAATTGCTAATCTTGTTTCCCAATTAATATTACAAAATTAATGATAAATACATTCATAGGTTTAACAAACTAGCAGCAGTACACCAGTAATGCGGTCACTATTTATTATCAGACCAAAAAAATTACCTGGTAATGTCAACTACTGTCTACACTATTAACAAGCACAACTTACATTTAGAACTGTAAGTTACATCATGTAAATCACATGAAAGTCTATGTCACTTTAAAGACTTGGGAAAGGAGCAACTGCAGAAATGTTTTGACTTGACAACGATCGGTGATGCAGACTGTTCAGTGTTCATTTCACGATTAATGAAATGGAAGGTCTGCTATCTACAGTCTACGCTCGTTGCAAAAACAACTTGCACAGAAAAAAACAGTTATAACTGAAAACGTAAATCACATGGCAAAGTGTAGTTAAGAAAGATCGACATGGTGCTTAGTTTAAATTTAGTAGATGTTACCGATTGAAATTTTCAAATGTAATTAAAAACTGCAATGTAATTTGAAATTACAAATTACATGACCATGTAATTGAATTACAAATTACAATTGTAATTTGTAATTAAATTATGTAATTGAATTACATGTAATTTCATTACTGCCCACCTCTGCGGGCTCAAAACTTTTTGCCCAGCCCTCATAGTTACCATTTAAATTATTCAAAGATAAATGATAAATTTACTGGCATTTTCACAGAATGCATAGAAAAGTACTTCTTTATGTGAATTACAATGTACAAATGACTGAGCATTTTCGAAAAATCTGAAGCTTCACCAAGTATTGACAATACATGAATATATCAGGGACCTACTTCACTCTGTGGTAGTTCTACTCTCCAATGGTACACACAATCTGTGATCACATAGAGCAGAACTTTCTATGTGTCAAAAGTCACAACAACTGGTGGATGATTAATGGCACCAAGGAACTTCTCAAAATCTGCCGGTGACATGCCAGTGGTAGCACTGTTCACCATCGGATGGAAATAAACACGCTCATTTGCCTTGTCCAGTAGCCGGGCATCAACAACGCAGCAAACTGCACTTTCAGTGTCATTGATTAGTGCTAGTGGCGTGACGCAGCCCCGACCGACACCTAACTTGGTGACTAAAACATCCTCGTCTGCTAGACGCAAGCCACCAGCAACGCTGAGCTGGCGTGCTAGGTCTGACAGACTGATTGTAGCATCATGCGGTGCTGTCAACAGCCAGAGACCTTTCTTCTTCTTGTCTCGAATAAGCAGGTTCTTTGAAACAACTCCAGGAAGGTGCGAGACAAACGGCATCATTTCATCAACTGTGAAAACCTGCAGTACCACATCATTATTGCCCATAAACACAAACAAAAAAAAATTCACTGATACTTGGTTAGTATAACTAAACAAGTAATTTGAGCTAATGCTCACGAGAAGCGCGAAAGCCTACAGCAGTTCCGGTTCAGTAGTTTAGCTGAAAATTGAGGTGTTCATGCTAAGTTAATATACAAATACCAAATTCTCTATCTGGATCGCATAACGATAGTTCCGTACATGGCGCCACCTTGTGAATGATATAGACTTGTGCAGCCCAAAATCGCCAAAAAAATCCATAAAACCCCTATTTTGGCGTTCAAGGTCATTCAAGGTCATAGAATTCGGCGCCAATCGAGAACCAGTGTATGACTTCCTATTAGTGATTAATAGTAACCTAGGCACTATCTCGCACCGTTACTGAGATACAGCGACTTATTGGCCAAAAATCGCAAATTTTGCCCACCCCCCTCTCATTTAGCGTCCTCGTTTGGGGTGACCCCCTTCGAATTTATCCAAAACCATTACGGTTCCTGAAACTAGAGTCTTCCAGGCAGCCGACGGTGAAGATTTGTTGATTCTAGCTTGCACCGCTTTTGACTGATCCAACCGTGTCACAGACAGACAGACGGACGAACAGGTGGACAGACAGAATTGCAATAGCTAAGATACGCTGAAAGCAGTAGCTGCTTTTGCGTGTAAAAATACATCACGTGAAAGTGTTTTTTTGATTTTCTTGAAATTTCATCTGAATCAAACAGAATGCTTTGCCACTCTGAAAATTTGGTGATCCTATCTTGCACTGTTTTTGACTGATCCACCCATGTGACGGACAGACAGACAGACGGACAGAATTGCGATGGCTAAGACGCGCTGAAAGCAGTAGCTGCTTTCGCGCATAAAAATGATGTCATGACTAGACAAGTAGTGGCTGTCACTTATTTCACAAGCTTGTTCCTACTGCAGCTGAAATCCAATAGATCTTTCTTTATGTCATGTCTTTCCTTGGTAAAAAGCTGGTTCATAATAACTCACAGCAATGTTGTAGACTGAAAACTACACAGCATAGCCTCCTTGATTCAATCTATAGACCTGATTAAAATGACTATGCAGTGTGGTGTATTTTGACTTACATCGGGATGCTCAACTGACAAAGTCTCGATGTTTAACTCCTTCAATTTTGCTATCAAACCATCACGACTGACATGTGTCATACTGTCAGCAGCAATATGGCTATAAAATGCAAAACATACATCAGTGTATTTTCTCACATTTAAAACAAATAGTTCTGTACACTAATGAGTACAAATACATAAGTCTACAAAGCAAATGATCTGATAATGATTTAATGAAGCATAAATGAACAATTCACCACAGAGTTTCACCATGAACATAAAGAAAAATCACTGTTAGTTTTATCAAAATTTTTGACAAATGGAAAGTAAAAAATAAAAAGCAACTTTTCATGGCATTCTCACCCTATCTATGACACAATTTCCCTGTGGTCTGCCAACTGTCATTGCTAGTGGCCTGTAGAATAGTGCAGATACTCGTAAACGGTAAAGATATTTCTGTCTGAGAAACTGTACAAAACCTCACACAATGTGGCGACATGGCGTTATAAAAAATAAAGCAAGAAATGAGCGACAATGATAAAACCTTTTTTAAATGCTTTAAAAGCAATCATGATGTACACACGAGCTGTGCACGGGCCAGGCAGCCCGCGGCCGGGCCTGAAATTTTATTTTTTTAAGGGCCGGGCCTCAACTCCAGCGGGCTGGGCAGGGCCGTATAGTGTCGGCCCGCCCACGCCCGTGCAATCAAAAATGGGATAAGTTTTAAAGTCCAAATTCTAAATACAAAAGATAAACAATATGTCCAGAGCAATTACAGATGCATGATATAACAGATTCCATCCTGCCATGTCATCACACGTGTGCTGGGGCGCCTGCACAAGTGGGGTGGCTGGATAGAATCTGTTCTCTTTAATGCAAGCGTCGCACGACTGGTCGGAGGCCGGGACTCAGCAGCAGCACAGCAGAGTGCTGGTCGTTCTTGCGCTCATTAACAGTTAACACTGCGCCGAGCTTGTCACCGGTGTCACTTCTGCCTTTAAGCTGGCCACACTATCCTGGTTTCAGTTAGTCGCGGTCAAGTGGTAACAGAGTTGTCTGTGTCTGACTGCTGCTGCACTTGATGAACTTGCCGTAGCAACGTCATTGGCGTCATGGCGTGTCATGTAGCTTCCTTATCTCCCATTGGACTGCATCTGTAGCCAGTTGCACTGCACATAGGGGCCTATTGTTTACTCTTCATCTGTTAATTTTGTACGTGCTTCCGACATTAAAATGCTATTAATTAAGACACTGCATGCTTGTCAGCACGCGGTTACCAGTTACACAGAGAGTGACAGATGCAGGATACTGTGAGTCTAATCGATGTAACTTACGTCACTTTGCGTTACATAGGTTGCAATGTGAAATCTGAGTTGCGTACGTTTACATCGTTGCGTTTTTACGCGAAAAAGCAGCTACTGCTTTCAGCGCGTCTTAGCCATCGCAATTCTGTCTGTCTGTTTGTCTGTCACACAGGTGGATCAGTCAAAACGGTGCAAGTTAGGATCACCAAATCTTCACCGTCGGATGACTGGAAGACTCTCGTTTCAGGAACCATAAAGCTTTTCCATAAATTCAAAGGGGGTCACCCCGAACGAGGGCGCTAAATGAGAGGGGTGGGCAAAATTTGCGATTTTTGGCCAATAAGTCGCTGTATCTCAGTAACAGTGCGAGATAGGGCCTAGGTTACTATTAATCACTAATAGGAAGCCGTACACTGGCTCTTGATTGGTGCCGAATTGAATGACCTTGAATGACCATGAACACCGGTTTTATGGATTTTTTGGCGATTTCAGGCTGCGACACAAGTCTATATCATTCACAAGGTGGCGCCATGCTACTATCGTTATGCAATCCGGATAGAGAATTTGGTATTTGTATATTAACTTAGCGCGAACACCCCAATTTTCAGCTAAACTACTGAACCGGAACTGCTATGGGCTTTCGCATGCCTCGTCTGCATTGGCTCAAATTTCTTGTTAAATTACATGGCATAATAGTGTGTGTTTGTATTTACTATTTGTATTTTCTTTGACGTACATGACGTGACATGCGTTCTTACCGGTAGCACTAACTGCTGAATCGGCACCGATGGAACATACTAATTACTGATGGAGTAACAGTAATCAATGAATTGTCTAGTTTTATAGGTTGTTTATGCAGCTAATTCAGTTATAAAATTATTGTGCTCCATCGGCGCTGATTACTGAATCGGCCCACTGCTGCGTTCACGGCCACCTGAGTCGTCACGCGTTACTGCACGCGTCGGCTGAATCGGTGCTGATGGAGTAACAGTAATCAATGAATTGTTTAGTTTTATAGGTTGTTGATGCAGCTTATAAAAGTATTGCGCTCCATCAGCGCCGATTCAACTGCTTAAAAGTTGCACCATAGGCAGCAGTAATTAGTATGCTTCATCGGCTCCGATTCAGCAATTAGTGCTACCCGTTCTTACCATGATGGTAGGCCTAACTATTAAAATTTTTTACTATGTGGGCGGGGCGGGCC
>Ga0209367_1011957_pt1 | contig 11422 bp, 7 predicted proteins | sample WorMetLIZISLAND2_FD_187412 | JGI IMG/M metagenome (GOLD analysis project Ga0209367, IMG submission 187412) | Marine gutless worms symbiont microbial communities from Max Planck institute for Marine Microbiology, Germany - Olavius geniculatus... ... | reverse complement strand
CCGTCATAACCAAGGGCCGCCATAGCCACAATCCCATAGCCAACCAGGGCCGCCATAGCCAGGGGTCGCCATAGTTAGGGTTACGGTTAGGGTTAGGACCCCACATTCCTATAGGCTTCCCATAGAATCCCCGCTTGAGGAAAGGGGTGGCCGTAGGGGGTCGCCGATGGTACGAATCGCTAGCTCCGCCACACTTTCCTATAGGCTACTAGGGTTAGGATTAGGGTTAGGGTTAGGGTTAGGGTCAGGGTTAGGGTTAGGGTCAGGGTTAGGGTTAGGGTTAGGGCTAGTGGGGTCTTAACCCTAACCGTAACCCTGACTATGGTGGCCTCTGGCTATGGCTATGGCATTGTGGCTATGGCGGCCCTTGGCTATGGCGGGCCACAATCGTTCTGACGGTCGCTTTTATATCCGACAACGTGCATGCGGATATTGTTTATCATGAGTTTTTTCATCCGACTGCTGAATATTGGTTATTGTGAACTTCTGCATTTTTATTATACTAGTAGAATAAAAATATGTAAACGTGATTCGCAGAATCCGTTACGCTTTTGGCGCAATACCAAATTCTACAATCGCGGAAAATTTTTTTATGCAAAACAGTGTATGAACTGTGAATCTGCCGGATTGTCAACATGTGGAATGCTCTCCCAGAAAATATTGTTGCAGTCACATCCCTGGCAATGTTTAAAGCTCGACTAAACGATTTTGACTTGGCTCGGTTTACAGTTGTGTTTTAACTTGGTTTTATTGTGTTGTCTTATTTGTATGTTTTGGGGGGGGGTTCATGTAATAGGCTTTTGTAGCCCTTTGTGCCCTTGTTCAAGCTCTTTCATTATTCATTTTGTCAACGCCTTTGTACTTGCTTGACTAAATAAATGATTTGATTTGATTTGATTTGATGAAATCAGCCCCGGCGCCACGGGGGGCGGGAGCTTTGAGGGGCTAAGCCTCCCCAGTTCAGTCGCTAAGGCCCCAAAAGCCAGATCATCCAGCGAACAATTTGTTAACAGTTAATATACGGACAAAGTGGCTACAACACTGTTTCGGTAAATACTTTCTGTTAGGCCATGATCCCTTTTTTTCATGATCTCTTAAAGTTAACTTTGACAGTTTTGGAGCAGGACATTTCTCGGGCTAGATGCCTTCGGTACATGGGAAACAATGTCAGCAGTGGTATAGCGTGATGTAATTTAGTTTAATGTTTCCGTAGCGTTGGTGCTATGTTAATCATTTTCAGCAAATTGTTATTTTTGCTTTGCCTTAGAGATGACCATGGGAATGGGATTCCCAATGAAAATGGGAATCCCGTGGGAATCCCATGGGAATGGGAATTAATGACAAAATTGGGAATGGTAATGGGAAGGAATGGGAAACAACCTGTATGGGAATGGGAATGCCCCTTATTCCCATGGGAATACATTCCCATTGGCGGATGCCGTGTCTGGTTTATTTTCTGGCTAGAAAAAGAAAGATACCGTTTTTTACGCGCGAAAGCAGCCAGACTGCTTTAGCGCGTCTTAGCCATCGCATTTCTGTCCGTCCGTCCGTCTGTCACACGGGTGGATCAGTCAAAAACGGCGCAAGCTAGGATCACTAAATCTTCACTAGAAAACTCTAGTTTCAGGAACCGTAAAGCTTTTCCACAAATTCGGAGGGGTCACCCCGAACGACGGCGCTAAATTTATAAGAGGGGGTAAGAAAAATTTGCAATTTTTAGCCAATAAGTTGCTATATTCCAATAACGGTTCTAGATAGGGCCTAGGTTACTATTAATCACTAATAGGAAGTCGTACACTAGCTCTCGATTGCCACCGAATTCAATGACCTTGGATGACCTTAAACGCCAAAATAGGTTTTTTTGTGAATTTTTTGGCGATTTCGGCTGCGAGACACATTTCAAGAGCGAATTGCGCCGAAATCAATTAAGACAGATATGGAGAAGCTGCGTATAAAAGTTTTAGCATTGAAGGTAGATTTCGACGGTCCAAGTCTCGATTTTCTAGGTTCAAGGAAACCTGCGCATGAGGGCATCAAAAAACGGTACCCCGTAAAAATCGTTATTATTACCATTGTTGGTCAGTCTTTCGTGAAAACGGTTGCAGATAGGCATGGGCATGCTACCTATCACAACAAGCACTAGTGACGAGCTTTTCAGCCGTATCAACGCCAATGACGAAATGGCTGGAGATAGACTTTCGCGAACAGGAACTGCTATAGGCTTTCGCGCCGCGTCTTGTGAGCATTAGCTCAAATTTCTTGTTCGTCAAAGTCGAATGCAATTCAGCATATATTTTCTGTAGTTTGTGATGTTTAGTAATGATCACTTTAGTTCGACAAAATGTCAGACAAAGCTAGGCCTAGACAGACAGACAGGACAGATATATACACAACGCATAGCCAAATATGGCACAGTATGACAGTAGGACAATGTTAAATATTAATCACAAACGTACTTATAAAATCGAAAATAGACATTCTCAGTAGCTTTATCAAGAGGGATAAAAACAGCACTCATGCAATCATCGCTATTATCAGATAGTAATGATGACTGTTGTGACAAGTTTTAGATTCAACGACAAGCGGTGCACATCGACAAGTAATAAATAATAAGTAATATAATTAGCAATAAATCGATAAGCAATAAATCGGCTTATCACCGTCAACCCCTCCCAGTTTTGATGCAAAAGATTTAGGGAACATTGGTCTACTAACAACAATGTTTAGCTGTCTCATTTCAACCTGCCCAAGTTCAAAGCATTGCGCTTGCTATGTAAGATAATGCAATTGCTTTCGGGTCACGTGGCTTTGCTGCGAATGGAATTTTAACCCCCTAACCGCAATCGGACTTACGGCACCGGGCGGCCTCACTCTGAGCTCTGCTCCATATGTCTAGTTCAACTCTAGTTCTGTCGCTTTGTATGCTCATGTAATGCGATATGATACAGCGAAAAGCTAGGTCTATATCGTCGCTACTTAGTCTTCTGAACGACGGACTTGCAAAAGTCTTATTCATAAACTAGCAACGCTGACAGCGACTTCAATCATCAGCTGTTCATTTTTTGTTCTGCAGGCGCCCGCCTTGAGCCGCGCCGCGCGTGGGCGGGCGAAGCGCCGGGACGGACCGACGACATGCGAGCTATAAATAGCTGACAACTCGAGGCCACCGACGACACGGCGACACAGAGACCGGTTGCAAGACGGAGCAGAAAGTTCGAGTTCATAGCAGATGCGCTGCTAGTTTTAGCTCAAGCTTATTTCTAATCAATCATGAAGATGAGGTTAGTCCTTTATCTGCTGGCGGCGTCTGCCGCCGCTGCGATCGCAGAAAAATCACGTGATCGTCGGGCGGAACTGGAACGAACCGGACGCAAAGTCTGGCAGACTTCTACTGGAGCGGCGCTGATCTGTGGAGCCGCCGGCGACGGCGTTGAACAACGAGACTCGTCCGAACAAGAGCCGAGCCTCGAGGTTCAGCTGTCGGGTGTGCTGGACGCCATGTGCCGGTACTTGGAGGACGTGTCGTCGGCAGATGTCGGCAGCGTTCAACCGTCGGCACAGTACGACGACATCTTTGCCGAAATCAGCTACGACGACGATCCGGTGAGGACCTTTACCTTTACCTTTACCCGCGGGGAGGGTGACCACAAAAGCGGCCACCCAGCGCTGAGGCCACTTCATGGGCCCAGTGCGCAACCCCGACAGACCTCAAGGTCGACAGAACCTCTTAAAAGCTTTCGCAAACTTTAAGAGGAGAAACCAATGGATATCACTCAAGGTGTCTAACGAAAGAGTGTAGTCTCCAAGGATATTCTTACGGAGAAGCATTAAAGCACTGCACTGGGCAATGAAATGTTAAGATGTATCCTCATCTTCTTGACAGAGAGGACATTTGGAAACGTGACTTACACCCATAATAAATAGGTGTCGATTAAGATCTGCATGACCAGTAAGTATACCAACTAGGATCCGTAAATCCTTCCTGGGAAGTCTAAGAGCATACCGAGCTCGTGAAGAGTCAACTCCGTGAGGACACGACAACGCATTACGACCGTCGATAATTTTGTACTAGTATACTTCATCAACTCAGCCTGGCCAACCTCAGTGGGTAGGCGCAATAAAAGGGAAAGCTAAAACGTACATAGGCACACCGGGCGATGCACTAGCCCCGTATCTGTGGTCTTGCAGTGCAAACTAGAAAGCAATCATAGCTCGCAGGTACCTCCGCCAAGGCAATGCTATTCGCTAGGTGGCGTCACCATATTTGCTTTGCTAGCGGTTTCGCTTATGCCCCCTTTAACTCAATGGTAACGAAAATTTCAAAGTGCTCCAGAATCCAGGATTCCTGTTGGATTGCCCCCACAATTGAATCACCTGTAGTTTATGCCGCGCCTGACGTACCCTCAAAATTTCAGAAAGACTCGTCCATAACTTTTTGAGTTATCTTGCTAACACACAGACAAACGGACAAACAAATACCGGCAAAAACATAACTTCCTTGGCGGAGGTAACTAATGTCTGGCTGAAGGCTAAAGAAACGGACATCAGCGCTGCCCTACGGCAGGTATGGCTTGCGAAAGACTACGTTTTTTACCGAGTTGGTCACAGAAAGGCACTCCTATCAACTCCGTCAATATAATGCCATAGGCCTACACGACGCAACGCCGTATATTTAGTGTTTAACGAACTGTAACATTTGCTGAAGTAATTATTAACAATTTAAGTGTGCGCATTTATTTGAAAACATTTTAACTACGCACTGATCAGTTGATAGCCTATGCAAACGATCTGTGTAGGCCTATACGTCGACATTCTGACCAGTATACATGTTAGGTGTCCTTGCAGTTACTTTACGACGTAAACTAAATCCGTACCATTCATATACCGCGTACTCGCTTACCCATTCCAGCAGTGCGGTGATGATGATGATGATAAAGGACGAATTAACTTCAGCGTGGCGTCAAGTCCTAAGACTACAAGGACACGTAACAATAAGCCTAAACAGTGAAGTCACGTAGGCCTGATAGTAAAAAAGGTTAAAGGTCGCATATAGCTCCTAATGAGCGAACCCATCTCAGAGCTACGGAGCGTCACTTGTCATATGGGATCACACAGTGTCACCTGCCACCCGACAGAGGTGAACGCGCCCCGCCTTAGCCCCAGCCAGATAGGCCGGTACTCGATTTACCTACCCCGGAGGGATGGAAGGCTGAGTTGACCTAGTAGTCAGTTCAATGAGACGTTGTTAGTCATGACTGTAAGACCGGGTAAAAAGGGGGCATCTTTACGTAGTTAAGGGTATCTAGTATTAGCATGTAAACTTATCGATTTTTACGCCGAGATGTCGGGAGTATACTAGTTCTGTCGCCGTTTACGTGACCGATCGACGGAGCATGCAACTTTTATGACAATTTTATGACTATACGTACGCGCGCCGACGTAATTATGTAACTGTCAAGTTAGAAGCGCTAATGTGCGTGATCAAGCAAATGAGATCCGGTGGCTGCTACCAGCACCTGCAAGTTTTAATTGCACCTTTCAATCACAGCACGTCTTGAATAATTATCAATACAATACAATATTCGTAGACAGACCGCTACGTAGGTTACATATAAATTACGCTGGTGTTAACAATGTGTATGTTACAGGATAAAAGTAAAGCGCAGTAGAACATAATATGCAATTTAAAAATCTGAAAATAGTAAAATAAAATAATCAAAGAATAATAAAAATAAGTGTACTAGGTGATAATTCTAATAAATGTCTTTAAAAAGCATCCTGGATAAAAAGTTTTTATCATCTGTTTTAACATGTAACGTTAGATCATGCGGTCATGCCGTCTTTGCCTAAGGTTGTATTCATGCGCAGTTCTGCCTGCTTTAATTGCACCTTTCAATCACAGCACGTCTTGAATAATTTTCAGTCCTATTGCTATAGCAAAAAGTTTGTCTGCTATAGCATGGGGTCCACAGATTATGAAATCGCTTGCTGTCACAATGTCACGCGGTCTTTCTGTCTGTAAGGACTATCACGGCCGCAATTTTGATTCGATTTTGATGATATTTTGCACAGTAATCTGGGGCCCGAAAAGTAATTCGATGACTCCTCTCCTACTTTTCCCCAATTTTTACGCGCGAGAGCTAGCACATCGCGTATTAGCTATGGTAATTCTGTCCGTCTGTCTGTCCGTCACGACCCGGTACCAATTCAAGCCCAGATGAGATAGAGTTCGGCTTTCATGCCGCTGGGTGAGCCCCCTCCCTCGAACGAGGGGGAGAAAGAGGGGCTACATGAATTAGAACAAATGGCGAAAATTACTAAATATAGCACTCGTTAAATGCGGTAAATAAGGATTTTGGTAATATATATATATATAGTTTTTATGGAAACTTAGCGAAAAATATGAGATCGATCATCGGCGATCGATTACGGGGCCGTAGCTACATTGAAGCACTTGCATCCTCGTTCTTAGACGCTTGCATAAATTGCATCACAAAACAAGAGTTTCAGCTAAGTGAATTTTGAAAGCTTTTCGGCTTCTGGGGGCGGGGGCTTAGACCACACACCGGAAGTGTTACTTTTTAGTTAGCAATGGATCTTCAAAGCCGACCAGCCCTGAATTTCATGTTTGGATCGGCATTTTCGCGGCTAAAGTCCCGGCTTAGCCGCAATTTTCTCGGCGGCGGAGGCGGCTTATCAAAAACTTTTGGCGGCTGGCGGCTAGAGGCCGGCTAAGTTGGCGGCTTAGGGCAGTGGCGGATCCAAGGAGAGAAGGGAATGTGGACGTGCGCCCCCCTAAGCCCCCATGCATAAGTAATCACTTCATATGCTTTGCCAAACTGCTAATTAATAAATTCATGTATGAGAAAAAATGATTAAAATTATTATCGCCAACAGATGTTATATTTTAAGGCTAAAATGCAATTCGATTTCAACTGGGGATCTGCCACAGACCCCGCTAGGGCCCAAGCTCCCTAGCTAAATTTTAGGGGTACTACTATTTCAAAAGAATGGCGGAGAGAAAAGAAAAACAAGAAAGGAAAACGAAGGAAAAGTGGCGCAGGAAAGACGGGAAAATGAAAGTGAGGGAGAAGAGGAGGAGGAAGAGGGACATCCCCCCTTGGCTGAAGCCTAGATCCGCCACTGGCTTGGGTCTAGAACTTTAGCAAGCAAGTAGGCTACAGACTGATGTAAAACGGCAAAAATCAAAAAGTATTAGCACGAGCTATATGCTTAGACATTTCATCTGTTTTCAGCAGCTAGATATAAATGTCTAAGCTAATGCATAATGTTCGTGCTTATACTTTTTGATTTTTGCCGTTTTACATCAGCGCTTATACAACATTAAATAAATTGCTTGCAGTTTTTTTATATATAATATTTGTGGTTATATTAAAGTTTGAAAGGTCCTTGAACAGTTACTTTGTACACAACAATACACAACCACAGCTAATAGGCCTATTACTACCTCCAACGTTTTGGATTTTGTTATTCGTTTAATATAATGGCAAGCCTGTATGTGAAACTGCAAATTTAGTCTACATACCAAATTTCATGCAGATGGGTGAAAAAGCAGTTATAGGTGATGAACGACATTTAAAATGATGACCGCCGCCATCTTGAATTTACTACTTTTTCAATTTTTTTTTTAGTCACATGACTTATTTCCAGTAGCAACTAACAACATTCCTGCAAAATTTTATAAACCTTTTTCAGTCGGCAGCTGATTTGTTATGCTTTGTGTTAAAATACAAAATGGTGGCCGTCGCCATGTTCAGTTTCATTTGTGTTCGATTTTATGATATAACTACATGTAGAATGTCAAACTTAGCTCGCATATGAAATTTCGTGCAAGTACGCGCAATAGCAACTAAGTTCTGAGCAATAAACAAAATTTAAAATAGCGGCCGCAGCCATTTTGAATTTATTATTTTTGTCAATTTTGGTCACACAATCTACACTGTGTCTCAAAAAACATTTCCGACATTTTTGACTGTAACTTTAAAATTAATTACCAGATTTTGATAACTTTTGGTACGAATATTTCTGAGACAATTTGCCATCAAATGGTTGTTCACTTTCCCACCTCACCCAATGTATGCTTCTGCACTATCTAGGCAAATCAGATCAAGTGAAATATGTGTTGAAATAAACAGAAAACATAAAAAACATCCCCGACATTATCGATCGTAACTTGAAGAAAAATTAGCAGAGTTTAATAATTTTTGGCAAAAAAATGTCTGACACCACGAGCTATTAAATAAGTGTTTTAGTTTCTACCTCATCCAAGGTCTGCTTTTGCACTACCTGGGGAAATCAGACCAAGCACAAACAGCAATAACTCAGCCACCGATTGACGTAGATAAATGAAATTTTGCAGTAATGTAGACGGTTGCTACCAAAAATAGAACATTTGACCAAAATAGACAAAAATGACAAATACATGATAACGGAGGCCGCCATTTTGAATTTCATTTATCGCTCGTTTACTGTTGCATGTATTTGCATGAAATTTAGCATGTGTATTACGTTTGATGTCCTACATTCATGCATGTTAAAATATTGAACAATAATAAAATCCAAGATGGCGGCCGCCGCCACCTTGGATTTTTGCACAAGCAACAATACCCCAGCCGCCGATTGACGTACATTAACGAAATTTTGCACTAGTGTAACCTACTGTTATTGGAACTTGGTTGTGTGACCGAAATGGGCAAAAATAATAAATTCAAGATGGCGGCTGCTGCCATTTTAAATTTTATTTATTGTTTATAACTCATTTACTATTGCATGCATTTGCACGAAATTTGGCATGTTTATCAAGTTTGGTGTCCTACATACATATCTGCCAGAATATTAGACATAAAAATGTAAAATGGCGGCGGCCGCCATCTTGGATTTTTGCACAAACAGCAATAACATAACTTAGCGGCCGATTGACGTAGATTAATGAAATTTTGCAGTAATGTCGTCGGCTGCTATTATAAGTACACTGTGTCTCAAAAAACATCCCCGACATTTTTAACTGTAACTTAAAAACCAATTATCAGATTTTGATAGTTTTTGGTACGAATATTCCTGACACAACTTGCCATCAAATGACCATTCAGTTTCCCACTTCACCCAATGTATGCTTCTGCATATCCTGAATATCTTGGCTACACTATGGACGTCAGTGGCGTAGCCAAGGCGGAGAGCTCAAGGCGCCCGCAGGCCCCCCAATCATTTCCAGACAAGACAAGCACACGTTTAAACTGAACTTTCGGTATGACCGCTACATGCGCCACCTTGCGAATGGCGATTGCAGCCACAACCCAATAGAGGCGCGTTAGACGCGTTTAGGTGTTGATGGTCTATAAAAATCCACGTTCTAATTAGCCACCTATTCACTTAGTTATTTACAAAACTCAGTGCTGGCAGTAAGGAAGTAAGTAAGTAAGTAAGTAAAACTTATTTAACACGACTGACAAATAACGCATTTCAGAAATTTCTACCCGACCCGACCCGCGGGTCGACCCGACCCGTGTCCGGGGAAAAAAGAGTTTCAGCTAAGTGATTTTTGAAAACTTTTCAGATTATGGGGGCTTCCCCCACCGGGCTCCGCCCCTGGACTCCGCTGGGGGACTCCGACCCCCTTTGCTGCCTCCTTGTTTTTCACATTCTGGCTGCGGCCCTGATTTTGTTAGCTCCCGCTTGGAAAGCAATGCAGTAGCTATTTTATCAGTTCTTAATGTCAAACTGGCAATTTCTGAATTTGTCACCGAACTTTGTTCTTTTCTGTGGCTCATCTTTAATTATGAAAGATTTGTACGAAGCAACGGAAGGTTAATTTAGTGCCGACAGTACGACAGCACCATAGGCGTAGGGGGACTTTTTCGCTTGGGGGTCAGAGAAGGTAACTTGCTCAAACAATTTTTCAGTCGCTGGCGAAGCCATAACAGAGAGATGCCGGTATACGCGAACATGTGATCGCATATGTGATTGGATCACATATTTTGCAAAAACCCACATATCACATATTTTTCGCATATGGCATTTTCAAAATTGCATATGCGGAAATTATGCCCATGTGCGTAAACTCGCATATATGCTGCATATTTTGCATATTTCGCCACATTCTACATATTTTTTTCGCAGAAAGGGACACCGAGGGAACATGGCTTTTAGGAGACCAGAAGCTGCAATCATCTAAAGTGGAAATTTAACCTAATTTTCTTTCAAAAGAGTTTCTAATGATGTAAAAGTCAAACAATTTTCTGTAAAGTGTTGTACCCCTTGAGTACCCCCTCTGGCTCTGGATACATCACTGACAGTGTTCTGAGTAACATTAAAACACGAAATACGGTCAAACTGTTTCTTATATAAACAGTCTTTTGTCAATAAGGTAGAATGTGTAATTTGAAATTGCGAAATTCACCAACACCAATCTTTTGTCGGTTCCACGTGTCCGCACAACCTTTGCCTCCCGCGGTTTTAGCATTGCAGCCCCCACAGTCTGGAACTCACTACCCTCTAGCATCCGTAGTTCTACCTCTGCAGACACTTTCCGTCGCCTCCTTAAAACCCACTGCTGCCTACTGCTCCCCCTAGCGGCTCAGCCAAATGCCTCAGATTCGGCCACTGGCTGACATTGTGCACTCTAAATATGCACGTGCTTACTTACTTACTTACTTACTTAGTGACTCACACGCAGACATGTGGACCAGCGAGTGTAAGGTCTATATGAGAGGTAGTCGAAGATAGGACTCTGAAAATAGAGAGAGGAATGTAGCTTAGGAAACTTAGCTACAGTAGGTTTAGCTGGATAGCTGTGCGAGCAAAGGTGTAGGAATGGAGCAGAGTAAAATTAAAAGGTCGTCAATTTGCATAGCGCATCGTCGCAAACACGCCTCTAATGCGCTTTCGTCACTGACCAGAGCCGCCTGCCGCACAGCCACCGTGTGCAGCCTGCAGACACAGGCTGGCGCAGCGGCCGGCTAGGCAACCCCAGTCAGCTGTATTAAGGTCCCCACCTTGCGTAACCCATGTAAATGAGTTACTACTCATTTTACCGTCCCACGGAGGGTAGAAGGCTGAGTCGACCTAGAGTGCCTAGAACCGAAATAATCTGGAGTTTAGCCAGTAGCTGTGCGTAAGAGCGAGGGCCAGCTCTTTGCTGTCTTCCGCTTCCTTTTGAGGGGACGGTTTTCATAGCTGGGAACGCTACTACTATTACCTCCAGCATCATAGACCAAGAATGCGCATTTTACGAATTTTAAAAAATTCGTAAAATTCGCGAATTTTTACGCATTTTAAAACGGCCAACGAATTTTAAAATTTACGCATTTTTACGAATTTTAAAACAGCCCGAAAATTACAACATTTTGTACTTTATAAAACTCACATCAACGCATCAACGTATACTTGTGTATTGTGCTAATAG
>Ga0209367_1011956_pt1 | contig 11423 bp, 5 predicted proteins | sample WorMetLIZISLAND2_FD_187412 | JGI IMG/M metagenome (GOLD analysis project Ga0209367, IMG submission 187412) | Marine gutless worms symbiont microbial communities from Max Planck institute for Marine Microbiology, Germany - Olavius geniculatus... ... | reverse complement strand
ATAGAATAAAAGCAAATTTATCAACCTTCACACACATACTTAAACTTAGCAAATACATCAAAACGCAATGGGCTACAATCTAAAATGTCATATTCGTTGCACAATTTTCTATACCCATTGCTCCGCCGACACCATGACAAACACTGACAAATCACTTGATTCCTACTGTCAAAAAGTCTACTTTAAAACTTCAACCTATGTAACTGATCTCCTATGTAACTTATCTCGGTAGAAAATTATTTCTTTTACATTATTTTGCAGCCATTCAACTCGACCGATCATAGCCTAGCCACTTGGATTTCCCAAGTTGAAAGTAAAACAAGAAATTTGAACTAATGCTCACGAGACGCGGGGAAAGCCTATAGCAGTTCCGGTTCAGTAATCAGTAGTTTAGCTGGAAATTGGGGGTGTTCACGCTAATTTAATATACAAATACCAAATTCTCTATCTGGATCGCATACGATAGTTCCGTGGCGCCACCTTGTGAATGGTATAGACTTGAGTCGCAGCCCGAAATCGTCAAAACATCCATGAAAACCCCTATTTTGGCGTTCAAGGTCATTCAAGGGCACTGAATTCGGCGCCAATCGAGAGCCAGTGTATGACTTCCTATTAGTGATTAATAGCAACCTATAGGCCCTATCTCGCACCGTTACTGAGATACAGCGACTTACTGGCCAAAAATCGCTCATTTAGCGCCCTCGTTCGGGGTGACCCCTTCGAATTCATGGAAAATTTTTACGGTTCCTGAAACTAGTCTTCCAGGCAGCAGAAGGTGAAGATTTGATGATCCTGGCTCAAATAACGAACTGGGACGTCAGTTTGGCCAAGCTAAGCCCTAATTGTATTGTTTTGCCATTTAAAGATGCCAGCTGATTTAATTTTGATTTTGGTCTTGACTTTGGACTTGGGCTTAGACCAAAGTCAAGTCAAGACCTCACCCATTGTGGCAAAACGGTGCGAGATAAGGCAAAAACTGATATTGATCACTAACATGAAGTCGCATATTGGCTTTCAAATGACATTAAAATAACATAACCATTACCTTGGCAGACCCTGATAGTCAGAACTGATTATCTTACTGCAACAGGAACTGTATAGGGCCTATAGGCTGTAGCACGTCTGCCCTAGAGACTCGTTTATGTATTTTAATTTTTCAGCAAAGGGTACAAAAATAAACACCAATTTTAAGACGTCACATTCACCAAGAAGCACAACTGTCGCTAGGATAGCCGACCATACTGGTTGTCAGCGACCTTCAAGGTCATCCAAGGTCAATGATTTCCAACTCGTTAAAAAAATTTTCTCCATTTTTTCCCCATGACCTAAAGCTTAGCCACAATACATCCGTTACAGACAGATGGACAGATGAATGGTTGCCAATAGCTTGACCGTTTACTTAAGTATGGTCGGCTAAAAATCATGATTAAAATGTGAAACAAAATATGATCTATATTAAACTGCACAACCTATAAAAACAATAACTGGAATTTTAGCGGTTTTGCAACCTAAAACTCTTAGGGTTTTCGGACCGATCTTCCACTGCCTGTCAATCGTTAATGGCACAAATTCACTAAATATATACAATTACAATTTCAAGAAAGTAAACAGACACTATGAAGCAAATAAAGAAGTCACGAGTATCGTTGCAATCTGCCGTTTAATTGCAACTGTAAATGAAATCATAATCTGAAATCGATTTTAAACAACATTAATTATGCTATTCAAACACCTACCGTAAACAACCACACTAGTATAGTATAGTATAGTATAGTACTAATATTAGGTCAGAAAAAATTTCTGCACACCAGACATGTGCATGGACTAAGCCAACCATTCAGTTTTCATCCCAGGCCACTCTGCCGACTTTACATCAGCTATATTTTACACTATCAACTTTCACAATTGAGTTACACATCTGAATGACGGGCCACGTATTTGATTAAAATGCACCTCAAGCAAATTTCAGTATTTTGAACAGAATAGTGAGTGGAACCTTGCATCAATTCGGCTAATCTTCAGTGCAACTATCTGGAATTATTTGACGAGGCCCAAACTGGAAATTGGGCCCGAGGTCCACACAGACATCCGACACCAATATGTTTTACACAATTTGCAAGTACCGTACTACCAAGCACCAATACAATACATCTAATGCCAAATATATATCCAACTGTTGTAAACAAAATCATCTATCAAATATCAATAATTATGTGTATAAAATTTGTTTAAAGCATATGTGTTAACAACATAAAATTAATGCAATATCCAATGAAAGTAAGTAGACTCATTGCAACAAACATAATTTGTTACTGAATTAAACTAGAAACACATCAGTCCAGTGACATACTATGCGGCTCTCCTTCTGATCTTTGGCCCTTCTGAGTCAAAAATTGGCACTCCGGTAACTTTTTCACCTTCAAGTTAGGAACCCACATCATAGCTTTGCATACTGGTGCAATATAAATATGATTAGTATTAGTATTAGTATGGAGAGACAGGCAATGGCAGTAAACTGACCTAACAGGAGGGCCGCATACAATCAATAATAGTTTCAATAATTATACAACAATATTATTCTAACATGAGATATAAACTTTCATTTAATTGTTTTTGGCTTCTGTTGTAATGATTTTGCACACAGCAATCACATACATGTACACACAAAAATACCATAGCAGTAAATCCTAGCAGAAATTCACAACAGACTGAAGAACTTTGTCTAAAAGCTCACACAGGTAAGTATATATTATCGCTATGGAAAAACGTGTGGACTACCAGTACACCACTTAGAAGTCTGCTAACTCATTTGGCTTTGGTAGTAAAATGGTTGACGAACACAGTGCACAAGATATTGGACCCACAAATCAGAATGACTAACAGATATGTGCTGTGAAAAGCAAAAAAACTGTTTACAAGCATCAAACGCATTGTACAACAAATATTGCAGTAAAAACCTAAACTGCATAGAAAGTGAAGTTAACAAAATACTGCCTCAGATATTAGATAGTACAGTAATTTGTGACTACACAGCGAACAGTATTTCACTTAAAATTCATCTTGAAATTCATTAGGAACACTATGATTATCAAAAACATGCTTTTATGTAGTAAATAAAAACAAAAATCACACAAACTGAAAAGTGCATTAAACAGATTCATTGACGTAACCATATTTAGAGTGCAGAAAATGTTTGAAAAAAAACAATACAAACAAAACATAAAAATAAACAAAATCACAAATTCTACGAAATTCTACGGAATTCTGCATATTTAGTGGAAGTGTTAAAGCTTTGCAAAAATGAAACTGCTGCAAAAACGAACGTAAACTGTTGGTCCATAGTACTGGAATTATCGAGCCTGTAGATTACTTGTAAACTATTTTCTAAAGGATTGGGCTTTAGTCTACTCTTTCCAATGTGGTCAACGGTGGATCCAGGTGGACTAGGCACCCCCACCCCTCACTGAAGAATGATAGGGGATGGTTGGCACTGTTGAATTTTAGCCTCTTTCATATGTAAATGAACAAAATCTGCTCTGCCACTGAACCCCAGTGTGCCCCATTATCAGCTTGAGCTATGGTCCACTCCCCCTCCTCTCTTTGCACCTTTGGAAAATCCTGGATCCACCATTGAACATTCTCAAGTCATCTAAATCACGAACATAAACACAGATTCACTTTCGTAAAGCTAACTGATCAATAAAGTGCATAGGCCTAATAATTGTAGTTATGCACAAGTATGACTCTCCATAAGCACCCAAGATTTTGACAGAATGGCACTACATACGCTTAAACATTATTGATTACTACACCGTGTCTCAGAAAAAAACTGTCAAAATTGTTTTTGTCATAACTTTGTCAAATTTTCACTGAATTTGATAATTTTTGGCAAGAAGATGGCCAAGATGATGAAATTATGCAAGGTGCACTCATTTTCCACCTCATATAATTTATGTCAACGCACTACCGTGTGAAACATAGATGTTCCGAATGGTTGCATAATGCTGAGGTATTATCCAGGTAAATGCTGTAATGACTTAATTAAGCATAAAATAAATCTCAATGTAAATTATTTAGCAGAATTATAAGTCTGTATAACAACTCGCTGCAAATCATCAAAATTTATGTCCAGATTGCGCCCTACATACAAAGACAGTGGCTTAGATGCAACGCCACTGGCTGATAGTGGAATCAACGATCGACTGATGAAACGGCATTCAGTTATTGATTACCGGTAGACGTGTTTTAAGCTCATCAGTCAGCTATTTTGTTGTCCGCTGTTTTTACCATAACAAATTTAATAACACAAAATTTTTAACCCACGTGTCGAATTGATGATACAAAGGAAAGCAATCCGATACAAATAACTATCGCGTAATGCAACAATTTGGAACATCTGTGTTTCACATGGTAGTGCATTGACATAAATTGGGTGAAGTGGTAAGTGAGTGCACCTTACATAATTCTGTCGTCTTGACCATCTTTGTGCCAAAAAGTATTAAAGTTGGTGGAAATTTGACGAAGTTGTGACAAAAACAATTTTGACTGTTTTTTTTCTGAGACACAGTGTACATTATTAGTGACAGAAAGCAATAGGCAATATGCTGAACAATATTGCACCACGGAAGATCTGAAAGTACAGCAGCTTTTGTTCAGCAGAACACTAAACTGGTCAGAAATAATGAACACTGCAACATATGAACATACCAACGCTTAGCACACAATTACTGACTGTATGGTTAAAGCAGTCGAGCACCGAATTTAGCTACCTATACTCGATAATAAAATAATTTTCAGGTGAAAAGAAACAAAAAGTTAAATTACGCAAAATATTAAATTACTAGACCACAAACTACAACTATTGACAGACCAGCTCACAGCAAAAACTAACAGTAAAGCTTATACAATACTGCTCAAATGGGCCATAATTAGCTGCTAGTTAACTTTTTTATGCACCATAACAAGAAAACATTGTAATAAACTGTCACAGAAAGCAACACTTCTGCTTTATGCATCATTCAATAAACAATTAGATAACAATGAACAATGATTATTTATACTATTCTGGACATGAATACAGCTAATGCATCTATGTGTAATAGTTCACCGGATGAATGCCTTATCATTAATAACAAAAATACTAACAAATAACTAGTAATTAACTTTGGTGGCCAAAAAAATCAAAGTGTGTTATAGAGTATGTACATATTTTCACAGAAACCAATCTCGGAGCTACAGAGAATCATCTGCCACAGGAGATCACCTGCCATCCGATAAAGTAAACATGCCGTGCCCTAGTACTCGATTTACCTAGCCCAGAAGGATGGAATGCTGACTTGATCTCAGTGGTTTGTTACCTGTCGGCAGACAGTTACCCATCCAAGTAGTAACATGGCCTGGCATAGGGCAACTAGACCGATTAGACACATGCTAACCACCAGACTATGCCATTACTAACACAACAAGGCAACTCTACATCATGTAACAGTTCACTGACAACCTTCACATCTCGGCTTAAGAATTTCCAAACAAGTTCCCTTTCAAGCACCAACGATGAAAGTGTCTGAAGTACTTCAAAGCGTTTTGCAATTAGAATTAGCACTAATATTATTATTATTACTATTATGCACAGTTTGCACATTTGCGGCTAGCATTCATTGCTTGCATTTAGCAGCCACAGATTACTTCTGTTTGCTGAGCCACTGAATGCTAGTGAACATTATAATTCTGCCACAACAGGAGAAAATATCAACTGTGATTTAACATACTAGACAAAAAGTGGACATTTTGCCAGCACGCAAGCTTGGATCATACGAAAAAACAATGCTGAAATATCCCCTAGCAAAAATCAGCAGCAAATGTCGACCCATTAGAACAGACATATTTGTGCGCATTATTTACACAAAGCAAGAGTAACAGAGTCTGACAACACATAATTTGCTAATGTACTGTATCACTGTGACTCTCTGAATGTCCGCCACTCGGCAGTGTAACAAACGTCAGCCGAGAGCACAGCGTGACACACTTGTGCATCAATGAAACCAACAAATTCAGACATGACATCCAATGACAAAATTTCTAGGGCTGGTAACCATTGAATTCTCCAAAATGATTACATGTAACTTTACAAATATCGACAACTAATTAATTGTCAGTTTTGTTTTTAAAAAATTAACTGTGCACGTTTTCACATAGCAACCTAACAGTTAATTCAGCCAACTGCTCTTGTAAATAACATACTGAAATTTTCCCGTTTTCCAGCAAAAAAGATCATTGCTCATTGACAATATAGCAGATGAAACAGATGTGACAGGTATGCACAACACAGTTAACGCCAGTAAATAATATTAAATGAATTGAAAATTAATCGACAACATTTTAAAACAATTAATTACATGGTTAATCATGATTTCTGCAGCCCTAGAAAATTAGAAATTTGCTAGCAATATTATGCAAGTAGAGTTTAAAAAAATGCACTTGTGACAGAACAAAGACGGACTGCATCAACAGCCAACTCAACTAAAGATAATTGCATAGACTACTGGATGGTGCATAAAAAAGTGGAACATCCATTAGACGCTTTATGGATATATTAGATGACACTGGCAGATGCCTCAAATGGCCAAGAGCATTGTTGTTGTTGATGAATAATCTGCAGTCAACAGGATCAACCCGGCACCCACAAATCTCCCCGTCGAGAAATTTAACATGCAAAATTGGCATTTCTCAACAATAAGTTCAGTGCATAGAGCAACTGGAATTCCAGCTAAAAATATTTTGTCGTCAGATTAAAAAACAAAACTGAAATGCTCCACTTTATTCTTTTGCACCACCCTGTATGGTGTGAAATTCAGCTAGTGATTGGTTTGTATAGCAGCGTCGTAATGTATTTCTTCCGGTACCGATGAGTCGTACTTAGCACCATTATACCACCCTACATGTACCAGACACAACATAAAACAGTACATTACTACAACAAAGTGGCTGCAGTTTTGGGCCAAAAATTCAGAGACTTTTCAACGACTTTCAAATACCTTTTTTTCCAGATCCATTCCTGCAATATTTTACCAAGTCGTGTTAGACGTTTCCGGCATCATATAAAACAAATTTTCACCTGGCGGTCATAATAACTAAAAGTCAGAGACTTTGAAAACCCTCCGAATTCCAAAACTTTCAAGAGCCAATTTCATATATTCTATTTGATCCGTATAAAAGGCTGAATAATATTCGTATTCAGCTAAATAGATGTGCAAAATATAGACCAAATACGAACAGAAAGGACTGCGATGCCCACTTGTTGCTCAAGATTATATGCATCAGAAAAGTGTAAAAAGCATCACGGGGGCATGGCAAATGAAAGACAAAATAATGGTGACCGGTAAGGTTTGAGTTAATGCAAATCCGACTCTAGTATTAATCCCATGCTACTACTAAGTAAATAATGAAAACACAGCTGGTGAACTGCTAACCTTACAATTACAGATAAAAGAAATTTGAGCTAATGCTCACAAGACGTGCGAAAGCCAATAGCAGTTCTTGATCGCAAATTGTCTTAGTCTATCTCCAGCCATTTCGTTGGAATTCATTCTTGAAGTGTATGTTGCAACGAAGATCGCAAAAAAACAATAAAACCCCTTATTTTAAAAGTTCATGGTCTTTCACAGTCATCGATGTTGATATGACTAAACAAGAAATTTGAGCAAAGCTCACGAGAAGCGCGAAAGCCTATAGCATTTCCAGTTCAGTAGTTATAGTTTCGAAAATCGCATATCATTTGGACTCGGCCCATCGGGACCATAGTACACTTCGGCCATAGGAGCGTGTGGCGTCAGCGGCGTGGCACCACCTTGTGAATGATACAGACTCTCGCAGGTGAAAGTGGCCAAAAATTAATAAAACCCCCTATTTTGGCTTTCAAGGTCATCCAAAGTCATTGAATTTGGCGCCAATCAATAGCCAGTGTACGATTTCCTATTAGTGATCAATAGTAACCTAGGCCTTATCTTGCACCGTTACTGAGATACAGCGAGTTATAGGCCAAAAATCGCAAATTTTGCCTACCCCCTTTCATTTAGCGCCCTCGTTCGGGGTGACCCCCTTCGAATTTATGAAAAAACTTTATGGTTCCTGAAACTAGAGTCTTCTAGGCAGCCGACGGTGAAGATTTGGAGATCCTAGCTTGGACCGTTTTTGCCTGATCATCCACCCGCGTGACAGACGGACAGACGGACGGACAGAATTGCGATGGCTAAGACGTGCTGAAAGCAGTAGCTGCTGTCGCGCGTGAAAACTTGTCACTAGTGCTTGTTGTAATAGGCAGCATGCCCATACCTACCTGCAACCGTTTTCACAAAAAAATGGCCAACAGCGTTAAAATAACGACTTTTAAGAGGGTACCACTCTTTGATGCCCTCATGCGCAGGTTTCCTTGAACCTAGAAAATCAAGATTTGGACCATCAAAATCTATGTTCAATGCTGAGAATTTCATGTGCAGCTTGTCCTGGTCTATCTCTATTGATCTCAGCGCAATTCGCTCTTAAAATGTGTCTTGCAGTCCAAAATCACCACAAAATCCATTAAAAACCTTTATTTTGATGTGCAAGGTCATCCAACGTCATTGATTTCGGTGTTAATCAAAAACCAGTGTGCGATTTCCTATTAATGATTAATAGTAACCTAGGCCCTATCTCACACCGTTTCTAAGATAAGGAAAATCACAAATTTTTTCCACCCCCTCTCATTTAGCGCCCTTGCTGAGGTTGACCCCTTTCAAATTTATGGAAAAGCTTTACGGATCCTGAAACTAGAGTCTTCCAGGCAGCCAATAGTGAAAATTTGGTGATCCTAGCTTGCACCGTTTTTGACTGATCCACCCGTGTGACAGATGGACGAACAGAATTGCAATGGCTAAGACGTGCTACAGCAGCACCTGCTTTCGCATGTAATAATGTACAGATGATAAAAAAGCTATGTCTGCTACCTAAATACCTTACCTTTATAGACAACGTGTATAGATGGTTTAAAACGACATGATTGGGTTCAGCCAGCATCATCGGTTCACACTGACAAAACATTCACACATAGCACAACTGTTAGCACAGTCATTCTGAAGCATAAAGATTAGGACACAGACAAACAGTCCATTGCGTGGGAGCTCATGTCCTTTCTGGCATAGTGAGCTAGCAACGGCTAAAGCCAAGTAAGCTAGCATACAATCGAAGTCAGCAGGATAGCCGGCCATATTAACAGTCAGCGCCTTTACCCGACTGGTCAGTTTGCTAGCAGTCCCAGTAACAAGGCCTGCTGTGATGCAGAAGCCACTTCTCCCTTAGCACTCATTTCGACTAACAAGGAAGGACGGCAAGGCTAGACTTCCAAGAAAATCTCATGAAATGGTTGTCATTGAGTAAGCTGACTACTGAACATTTCCTGCTAAGAGTAACAGTAAAAATTTTGAAAATCAGCCAAAATTTGGCAAAGAAATAGACGACAGTTTTGGCTCTAGTTCTTACGACTCACAGCATGCATAATCAGTGCTGTCAAGGTGTTAATTTTTTAACGACTTTAACACATGTGTTAATTTTATTAACGCATGCATTAACGCACTAATTAGTGCATCTGACTGGAATATTGACTGACTAACTCGTAGCTGTGTCGCAGGACAGTCACAGTAATTTATTTTTATCTATTTATTTATTTGTATCAGGCAACAAGGCCCATAAACATCATAAACACGAGCAGAAAAAGACAGACAGAAACACAGATAATCATGAAACAGCAACAGAACAGTTTTAATTACTTAAATATCACCGAATTAAGTAAGTTTACATATGTGGATCAATTTTCTTAACACGCGTCAATTCTTTAAAGGGTTAACATGTTAAGTTTAACGTGTTAATTCGACAGCTCTACACATAATGCAATGAGAAAAAACAACCAATGTCTAATATGATGACTTATACATACATGCCGTGGCACATCCTTGTTGAGGATAGTGTCTAACAGATGTGGTGGTAACAGCGGCGGTCCTAGACGATGGAAGCCTATTCCAGAGTCCTTGGCTGGGATATACTGCGAGTAACCACCAGGTGGAGATGCCGTCCGATCAACTGCAACATTTATAACATTTATGCTGCACATTAGGTTAAAAATCACATGCTGCAGTTAGCATTTCAATACTCTATAAACTGTTAACATAGTTCACTCAATGCTGGGCCTGGTTAGTAATTAGATGGGTGACTGTCAGAAAAAGAAGATTTCACACAGACATCTAAATCCACTGAGCGGGAGAGTACTTTGAGTAAATGAAGGTTAATTAATTAAACCCAATTAAACTGGCTGGCTCTACTGAACAGCCAGCACCATCAATTTACTGTCACCGTATGGCTAAAACATCTTGATATGCAAGCAGTCACCCAGGACAACTCAGCCTGGATATCCTCTATGGGTAGGCACAATGGGTACCAGTGAAAGGAAGCTGGGGGTAAACAACGGTGATGCACTAACTGTGGTCTGAAGAGCTCCAATTCCTAACTGCAGCACAGTTTAGTAGTGAGAAAAAGTACAAAATTTGGCCAATGAGTCTGCTTTTTCATGCTACTAAACTGTGCTGCACATTGCACTTTTTCCATGCTTATAGCCTGCAGATTTTATCAAAATCACACAAAACGTGGCTAAGAATTAACACATTTATCGCCTTAATGATGAGTAAAGATGAAATGATAATATACCTGCAATAGCACCGAGACTGTCGGACTGCAGAACTTGGTAGATATCACAGTCGGAAGGATTTATTGTTACGATGTTATTTTGAGTTCCTAATCCATTGTCAACTTTTGGCTACACACAATCACACATGTATATACATGCAACATTAATCTTTGCAAGTTTAAAAAGTTTTTTTTAAAGTCCAACTTGGTGAGGCTTATTGAGTTTTGGTTTTATTTGGTTAAACATGAATTTTTCTAAAAAGGCTAAACTTGATAGGTTCTGGGATCATCACAAAGTCATAGATTTAAAAGTTCTGAAAACTTAACTGTAATAAAAATATTTCATTATTAGCAAAATAATAAACTAAAACTATACTAGAAATTTGGGGCAAAGCCCAACGTGAGTCCGCCCGGCGCCCTAAGTCCGATTTGGGGAAATTAGGGTGGAGTAAAGAGGGGAGTAAAATTTCCCCAGCATCAAAGTCACGTGGCCTGAACTCAAATGCATTGGCATACGCCGAACACGCGTTGTCGACTTAGGGTAGGTCAACATGAGCGCCTATAACTTTGCTCGTAGTGGACGGAATTTCACAAAATTTTCCTTGTTCAACGCAGATAGGATCGTTCTCATCAACGCCGTTTAGATTTTGTCGCTATCTTCATCGGTTCCAGAGATATTTGCACTCAAACTCGAAAGTTGTCGTAAATCGCAC
>Ga0209367_1011955_pt1 | contig 11425 bp, 12 predicted proteins | sample WorMetLIZISLAND2_FD_187412 | JGI IMG/M metagenome (GOLD analysis project Ga0209367, IMG submission 187412) | Marine gutless worms symbiont microbial communities from Max Planck institute for Marine Microbiology, Germany - Olavius geniculatus... ... | reverse complement strand
TGTACGGATGTTGCTGTTTGCTACGTGTCGCACTTCAGCACTAAGTAGTTGACATTGACTGTCTTGAGTCTTGACTTAGTGTAGTAAATATTCGTTGTTCTGAAATTTCTTCATTTGCAATAGCGCAGCACCTCGAAATAACGTCTGTGGGGCCCGTGAATTTGCGAAACTTTTTCCGTGAATTTTCCGTGAAATTTGACACATTTTAAAAATTCTGCCGTGAAATCATGCATTTTTTCCCCGTGAATTTGGTTGGTCCCTACGCATGAATAAAATGACACGAGTGCCGCCAGGACTCATCTCGCCTGCTCCTATCACCACAGGTGTTATCAGCTGAGATCACCTGCAGTGCTGTACGCCCAAGGTGAGAGGGAAGGGTGAGGCTTAGAGTGTTTGAATGAATGTAGGAGACTGTAGGTGAGTTACTAACAGGGATGTTAACGAGACCAAAATATGGCGAGAATGAAAACAATTAAATGAGGACGAAAACGAGAATGAGACCAAAAATAAATTTCGAGAACAAGAACAAGACCAACAACCATGAGAACGAGAACAGTGAAAGATTAAAATTTAACATATAATACTTGACATAACCATCGGCATAAGGTAATTTTATAAACCAACTTGATTATCAACTGATGTGGCTACCGCATGAATCAGATGCACAGAGACCACAATTATGCAGTATCTCTATCATGTGCAGCACCGAGATTAGGCCTACCAGAACCAATCTGAGAGTGTCTAACAGTGTCTTGCCAATATAGTCTGTTCACTGCAGATTTGCATTTTATGCACAATCGCTCATGGTAAAGACAGTCTCTATAATTATGATTAAACAAGACCTTGATTTTTGCTAAGTTTTGTATTATTTACTTTGCACAAACGGCAACGACACTATATGTATATGGGGCAATAAAAGTACGGCCGATCGCTGGTCATTTATTTTCACAAATCGGTAATTTTGGCATTGCAAAGTAGCTTAACAAATCGGTGATTTTAGCATAGAAGGTTAGAATCACCTATCGGTGATTCTAACCTTATTGGTTATTTTTACCGATCGGTGATCGTAACCGACCCCCAACACACAGCAGAAGTGAATACTCACCACAAAGCAATAGCCGTTCTTGATCATGATGTCTCTGATGCGACCATAACCTTTGATGAATCTCTCCACATCGCGATCACGAGCATAGTTTGAGAGACGTCCAATATAGATACGTGCAACAGACATCTTGCTTTACCGCTGAAACATGATAATACAAAAACTGTACCAAGCACGTCATTATTAACACTTGATTATCTACAGAGCAAATATGTATTTGCCAAGAGTTATCAATCTGTCCTCGGATAACTACATTTTAAATTATTTCTTGCATACTACTTCATCTTAATAGTCGATATCTAGAACAAAATTGGCAAAATCACATGGTCACTTACTCGCAAATTTCCGATTTCACTTACATTAATCAACTGCCAAAGATGTCTAAAGTCCGAAAATAAAGAAATATTTATGTTCATTTCACGCTTTCCTAACTATTTTACAACAAATCGTACACGTGCACACAATGCGATCTTACTACATCATGGCTGTTTGCTTCAAGTATCTATCGACCGAGAACAATTATGACACTGATCGTACTCTATTTTGGTTATTTTATGCGACTACAAACCCTAAATTTAACCATAAAACTAACCTTAATTCTCCGAGAGCGATTATGACACCGATCGTACCTGATTTTAGTTATTTTAATTGCTACTGAATGCATTACAAACCTTAAACCTAACCTAAAACCTATTCCTAACCCTAACCTTAAAACTAACCCTAATTCTACACCTAAGACTGAAAATCTAAGCATGGTCATTCTTGGTTTTTAGACGCCCGCGTGTCTGATGTACATAATGTTTGATGTTATGTTACGTTATATTAGCGGATGTTTACGACTGTCATGGGCCCATGAGAGTCCAGTGCGATGTTTACGTTAATACGTTGATTTTGTGCGAAGTTCATGTTGAAGTTGTTAAAAAGACTTACTGTTCCAGAAAGTTAGTGTGTCCGGAACTCGAATGAAATCTCTGATAACAAAGATTCATGAAATGTGCAATAAGATATGATTACTGCAAGATTTACGAGTAAGTGATCATGTAATTTCGTCACAAAATTAGCGGGTTTTTTCTTAATTTTTGTTCAAAAGCAATCTTCTTACCTTTATATGCATTGCATTTGTCAGTAAAATTCTCATAACAACGCCGCCATATTAACCATGGTTTTAACAGATTGAAATGTATGTAAAGTTAAGAAAACCACATGTAAACAAAAAAATAAGGAAAACCCAACAGTTTTATTACAGACATGTAGTCGTAAGACGTAAAGATTTGCAAAAACGCTTTTAAATAATTAAAATTTGAGGACAGATTGATAACTTTTTACCTATGCATTTACGGCTGAAAATATGTGGATGAAAAAGTCAACGTAACCAGCAAACATGGAGTATGGTGGTTCAGAAAATGAAATACAGTACTGCGCATAGAAAAAAACACACAACAAACGTAAACTCAAAAAGTAAACACCGCAAAACCAGCTATAAACGCAAGAACAATATATTATTACATACTGGAAAGTAGTTTAAGTTTCAACCGTTTTTGCACAATTTCAACAACAAAATAAACAAAATGGCGGAGCAATGAGCAGCATAGATAAAAACCACAGACCAAATAAATATATAATAAGTATATCTTATCTATGATAAAAACCATTGACATAGATAAAAAAACTATTCGTGTGTTGGGGATGGGTCCATAATCAATATACCTGGTATCCAAATATCAATTTTCCGGTATCGTTTCGATTTTGATATAATTGCCGTATTGTATGCAACTAAATAAATACATATATAAATATATTTACTTTGCGGATTCTGTTCGGCGTAATACTCTGTATGGTAAAATATTATTTGTTGTATTAGTGACAAGTTGATATAACTTAATATTATTGAGAGCTGGTAACTATTTTCTCATCAACACTTCAAACACTAATAATCATTAAATTTGATCTTTAAAACTCTAATCATTGTCCAAACTGTGGTCTAAGACTACTTAAATTAGACAAAAATATCAGTGGAAATTGATATCGCCAATAGTCATTCACAAGGAACAAGTGTTCATCATCATCATACATACGTGATTTAATCAAAAAAGAACCAAAATTGTTAATGATTAAATTTTTTAATCACTAATTGCATGATCAATCATTAATTTCTGCAGCTCTGGACAAAAAGTTTATTAATTGTTTTGCACTTGTAATAGCATATATACATCTTTATTCACCCAGAAGGTAGCAATACAACAGTACAGCACACACAAAAAGAGAAAAAAAAACAGAAAAAAAACAAAACATACGACACAAAAAAGCAATGTTCAGGAATGATAAACCTACAGAATAAAACACACGAAAAAAGCACAATAAAACACACAATTATAATTGCACCTCAGAACCAAACTTAGACCAAACGGCCTTTAGATAAACAGCAAAAACAGAAAATTCAAGTATACCATAATCAGCCATTAAAGTATCAATTGTACGTTTGCTAGTGGCGGTTAGTATGTGCCATACAATGCTATCAATGTGTATATATGTTTATACAGGCTAGTCAGTGTCCATGAAAAAAGTATTCAAATCAAAATTGTTGGCTATCCACTTCAAAGAACACAGAGAAAAAAACTGTGTCACGTTATTACCATTGATGATTTGTGTCGACATCACTGCTGCACATAGAAAAATAATTTACAATTTGAAAATTGGTCAATAATTGGTGAAGATATGGACAAAAGTAAAGTGGCACGTTTTTTATGGCCCACGGCATAGATTGTCTCTACCACTGCATTCTGGTACTACGACAACAAAAGCAGCAGCAGCAGTAGTAGTAGTAGATCGTGTCACGTGCTACTGAGCTGTCTGTAGTCAGCTATCACTTGTTCCAGTACAGCGAAACAGTCAACAAAATCATTCTCTTCAAGGCCGCATTTTGTGTACTGATGAAGATAGGCACGAGATGCAAACATGTTCCATGCACGACTGACAATCTGATCCAGACCATCAACAATTGACGACTGGCCATTATTCAGCAGTACCGCTGACTTCTCTCGCTGAGCAAATGCCCGCGAATGACTCCATACCGAGACTGGTGGGTCGATAACTGGTGACGAGAGACGCCAGCAGTAAATGGACGGGTCATGGAAAGCTGATGTGTCGGCCGAAGCTAGATCCTTGCCGCGCAGGATTAACAGATTAGACAAAGACACACAGCATGCATCTGAGCGTGGCTTAACCTGCCAGTTGACACCTGCAGCACCAGACTTACATTACTGACCTCAACATCATGACACAGAGACCAGAGACAAAAAAGCTGAATGAGCAACAGTTCTCAAGAAAGATATATTGATTAAATAAACAATAATACACATCAATTTTCCCACAAACAAGGTGAATAGGTGACAATAATAATAATAAACTAATTCATATAGCGCCAGTGTGTCGATTGATTTCAGAGGCGCTGGACGGACAGTTACAGAGGTGCTATACAGTTAGTGCTAGGTCTAAATGTTTGAGAAACATTTTAAAACTATGCTTGAACAGAGCTAGAGAACTACGATAGAACAAAAAGTGTCAGTGTTAAGAAGAGGGTGGCCAATCTCCAGTCATGATCAAATTCCCTGACTTTTCCAGACATTTTAAGGGAACATAGACAGAGTATCGCCCCTCGCAACAGTAGCAATATGACATCTATTGGCAACAATTTTAATTATTTTCCTGAGAATTAACTAACCAAATTTAGTTCAGTTTAAACAATAAAGGCAAACAAAAGCGGCTTACTGGCACCGCAAATTTAAAAGTATGAGAGTACAAGTCTGCGAGCAAAGTGAGTAGAAAAAAATGAAGTTGAACGCAAATATTCAACCAGTAATGAACAGTTTTGGGACACTTTTCCCTGACAAGATTTTTTCCCCAGTGACATTTCCCTGACATGTTTCAAATGCCCTGACATTTCCAGGTTTTCCAGACAAGTGGTCACCCTGTAAGATAGTTCCAGATGGCAGCAGCAGAGCATTGGAACGTGCGGTTGGCAAAGTGAGTTCTAGTAGTCGGTCTGTGAAGCAGTGGTATGGCTGAAGAATCAAGGTGACGTGTAGATTCCCGAGGTCTGATGTGATGGCTGAGGTAGACTGGAGTTGATGTGTTGCGGATCTTGTATGTGAGGACGGCGAGTTTGTAGTCGATGCTCTGACGAACTGGTAGCCAGTGTAACTGTTCCAGTAGTGGTTGAGATGGTGACTGTCGCAGAGCTGCAGAATGATTCGTGCCACGGTGTTCTGTACGTGCTGCAGCTTCTGAATGCTGCTAGCTGGGGCACTGAGCAACACACGGATAAGGCGAACTGGGTAAGGCGAGATGTGCTGAAGCTGCTGGACAGAACTATTTTGCACGCAGAGAAATCGATGCATGAAAATCTTTACTAACTACAGTTTGTGTTAACTCCATGCCTAGTTTAAAACACCTGCTGAATTTAAAATGACATTGATATCTATGCGCATCTGTTACCAGTCACATCAACTGCATTGTGTTCTTAACTTTTGAGCATGGAGAGCTGTTAATGTCACGCTAGTGCCTTGTTGGCATCTAGCTATAACGTTAGCATATAGACTAAGCAGAAGTATTTGGATTCACCTCATGTCCTTTTAAGCAATGGTTTAACTTTTCGATGATCTAACCAATGAGCAAGCAAGGCAAGTGCCACGTAGTCACAGATGCCATTACTCTAATACATTACTGCTTGCCCATTGTTCAGCTGGTCAAAAACTAAACCATGTCAGTTCAGTTCAATTCAGTTCAGTTCAATTACGTCACTCTCTCTGTACACAAGCCTTTAAAGCAAATAAAAGAACATAAGCAGACCTTCTTCCATGGTGGCCTTGGCAATGAGCATCTGCCTGAGGTGCTTGAGTAGTGACGGCCACTGATATGAAGTGTAATCAGCAGAACGGTCACTCACATGCGGAATGCAACGTAGTGTTGCCAGTTTGTAGGCAGGATGTGACACTAGCTGCTCCAGCATATCACCTGACAGCACAATGTTCACACAATTACTACACAGATGTGCAGCAACTTAGTCTAGTGCTTAACTCCATTGATTGCATGAACAAAATTACATTACATTTAAAATGGTCAGTACTGGGTATTAAACTGTTCATGTGTAAAAGGTAAAGGTAAAGGTCGTCAATTTGTATAGCGCATCGTCGCGAGCAAGTGCACGCCTCTAATGTGCTTTCGTCACTAACCAGAGCCGCCTGCCGCACAGCCACCGTGTGCAGCCTGCAAACACAGGCTGGCGCAGCGGCCGGCTAGGCAACCCCAGTCAGCTGTACCAAGGTCCCCACCTTCCGTAACCCATGTAAATGAGTTACTACTCATTTATATACTCATATGTATACCATATTGGTGTCTAACCAGTCCACCCAGGTAAGAATAATGAGTACTAAAGATGGTTACGTCCACTGCTAGCAAAGAAACACCAAGTATAGCATAACAGTGGCTTTGTAATTAGAACTGCTGCCATACATGTATAAAGTCTAGTTGATTAAAAGCACTGGCTGTTAACAGAGCCTGCCATCTGGATGACTTGGGTTGTATGCTTTGCCTTTGCTAGCTTAAGAGGGATAAGCCCCCATGGAACAGACCTTGTGCCTATGCACATAACTTCTTCTATTGCATAAATCTGCAGTATGCAGCACAAAAAACCCATATCACGTTAGAAATGTTGTTACGATATGATTATTCCGATTTCAATTCAATTTCGAATCGCTTTTGGCCAAAAATCGCGATTTCAAATTGATTCGATTCTAGGCATCAGTTAAAAGCGCTACTGTAGAACCTACGATGATCGACCACGCTTTGTTCTATCAGATTGTCAATTGGTGCACGGAAATCGCGATTTCAATCCGATTCGATTTCGAGCAAAAATCACGATAAAAACAATGAGTGAAACCTCACCAATATGACTCCGTATCAAAGACCTGTTGTTGCCTGCACATGCTGGCACCAATGACAATGCCAGCTGTTGCGCTATTACCCGGTTGATGTCGTAAAACGAAACTTTTGGAACTGCCAGCAACCGTGTGCAGATATTGTGAATGGCATCATTTTCAACAGCGAATACAATGTCAGCTGACTGATACAGATGTGCAAGGGATAATACAGCATTGTAGTTCTGAACAATTACTTCCCCTGCACTGTATGGCCATATCACCTGTAAATCACATAAACAGTCTGTCACTGCACCTGGAGAGATGGCCAGTCTAAGTAACCCTGCATTACAAACAGACATGAACCAGAGACAATATCAGTATTACAGTTCTGAACGGTTATTACCCCAGCATTGTACGGCCAAACCATCTACAATCACACACACCTGTGATGGTCGTATTACATGTAATCACATCATAAACATAAACTGAAGTGAGAAATGCCCAATGCCAACTAATCAGAAGCAACTGACATTGGCAAAATACTTACATTTATGCAAGAAATCAAATCCAGCTAGCAGATCCAAATGGTTGAGCCAAAACATCGTACATTTACATTAGAGCTTTCAAATCAACACATTAACTAATGCATTAATGCATTAATAAATTAACATGCATTAAAAAATTAATGTATGTTAAAATAATTAACACACATAAGTAAATTTATGTTAATTTACTAAATTCCATGAAGCTAAAGTTCCAATATTCCGTTAAACTGCGGTTATTTGACAATCGAATAAATTCAACTAACTAAACTGTAGTTGCCATTTTATCACAACTGTAAATAAATAATTATTTTGATGACAGGTTAATAGATTTCTATATTAACTATAATGGCAGTTATTCTTGATTATACGTTTAAAATGTGTTTTTAACTATCTATATTCTACAACCAGGGCCCGCAAATGTCATGGGACCCGGGGTTACTTACCCCCCTACTCTCCCTCTCGGCGGGCCTGGGTGTGTTAATAACGTGTTAATTAATGCGTTCAAAAAATTAACGCAGTGCGTTAATGCATTTAAAAAATTAACGCTTTGACAGCTCTAATTTACATGCATGATCAACAAACCAATTTAATCAGAAAAATATGCATGCAAAATACAATAATCACCTGAAATTTGTAAACCAGCTTTAGACTGCACACCATACATGCAATCAGCAGTGAGCTAGTGACATACACAATCACTAATTCATTAGCATTCCTTATTTTTGTGCATTTAACCTAAACAAAATTCTTTGAAAATTTGACTATCATATCAGTTATCAAAAATGTCAAAAACAATGTAGTACTAGCACCTGATTGATGATAAAAGAATTTGGATAGTCATCGCGCAAGCGACGAGTTAGATACGCGCCAAGACCAGATCCAGTGCCACCAGCTAGACTCATGTGAATCACAAAACCAGTAAAACGATCACAACTTTCAACAGCTCTGCGAACTGCCTCGAGGGTAGGAGCAGCTGCCCTCTGACCATGTATACAGTAGCCACATGCCCAATTGTTGCCTGAACCTCGTCGCTCACAGATGTCACTGCGATTGGCATATCTCCATCTCCCGGAATGACGGGCATCAGCTACAGTCTGTGCTATTACCTGCAAATCATTAAGTCATCATTCTCAGAACATGGACAGTTATGGTGTAAATGCTTGTATGTGTGCAGTAGTTGGTCAATGTCAACGATGAAATTATAATGTTGTGGGATGCTAACAGTACAAGATTAGTGCAGGAGAAGATTATAGTGAAGAGCTGCTGCACTTTGAGCATTTCTCGGCATTTTGTAGCAGTTCTTCTGACTGAAAGGAACATCACTGCAACCAATGTTCCACTTGCCTCTCACAGAGCAAACTAAACACATAAGATGATAAAAAAACAGAACAAAGAGCAAAAATATGCTATAAAACAAACAAATAAAAAAAAATGATTATGAAGCACCACCTTTGGCTCTGTGTCTAGCATAACAGCCCTAGCTGTCCACTTCCCGCTGTCGCCAAGTGAAAAGAATCTGCCAAAACACTCCTCTTCATAATCATTGAAAAGACAGCTGTTCTGCAAGCTCTGCAAGTCATTGGCAACCATGTTGAAGAACTGGCTGCCTATCTGATTACCGCATTGTCCAAGTTGTACTGTGACTATGGACATGACTGGCAGTTACATAATCTCACCAGCAGAAATCAAACTACATACAATACAAACAACTCATTAGCCAACTTTAATTTGCTTGATTCAGCATATCAAGGTAGACAATTAAATTAGTGTGTAGTAAAACCAGATTACCCAGGTGGTAGCCTAGCATCTATGCTGTCCACAGGACTAATCTTTAAGACGAAGTTTTTTGTCTACCCGGGTGGGTACTGTTCACCATCAAATTTAATTTGTTTCATTCGGAATATAAACCTTTTCTGAGTTTAAATTGGACTGCTGCTGTACTAAAACAGACATGGCAAAGTTGGAAAAATGTGTCAGATTGATCCCCTCCCTCCGCATCCTATCCTTTCCCTGCCCTTCCATTTCCTCCCCTCTCCCCTTTTCTCAGTTTCCCTTTCTCTCTACCTTTTCTTCTGTCCAGTTAGAGGTTCTGCGAGAGCACAGTAAGTTACCTCCCCCAACTTGCTACTGGGTGAGCTCCAGATGCCAAATTATGCAATATTGGTACACATTCTTAGGGCACGAGTAAAATACGGACCTGCAGACTTGCGGACCAAACCTGCGGACCAGGTCTGCAGTTTACCCGTTGGTTGGTCCGCAGGTCTGCATTATCTATAACTGCGTTTTGGATGGCCTAACAACCATGAACAAGTTTAGTGTGCCATGAATAAATGTATTATAAATATGCTAATGATAATAATACTTTTAATAGTTTTAATACTTTTATCTAATAGTTTTAATTTCTGTTTGACGGCATGGCAGATGAAAAATTTGAAAGAGTTTTGTTTTGTTGTATTGATGCATTATAGGCCTACTAGTAAATTTGTTTTTTCGTGCTTCAGCACAAAGTATCTAATTATCCATGGTGCACTAAACTTGTTCTTGGTTGTTAGGCCATCAAAAAACACAGCTACAAGAACCAACAAATGTCTCTAGCACATTCCCAAGTGTAGAGGTTAATGAAATGGGTCTCAGATCAGATTCAATGGACTGTGGCGGACTGGCTTTTGGCACCGGTATGATATTAGCTTCTTTCCATCGTGTCGGTACAAAGCCTTCACGGATCGATGCATTGAAAATAGCACACACGGGACCCAACAGGTAAGGACAAAAGTCACGTAAGACCCAGTTCGGAATACTGACACCATTAATTCTGCCACGATATTATAAAAGTTTTGGTAAACATGCAGTTTAGCGGCCTAAACAAAATACACAGTCAACTTACTGCCTATACGGGCCAAAGCGTGCATGCGGTCAGTTAACCCTAACCCTAACCCTAATCCTAACTCTAACCCTAACCCTAACCCTAACCCTAACTCTAAACCTAAGCCTAACCCTAAGCTTCGCCTGTATATGCTCACCTCGTAGCTCACCTGGTGTGGCCACACCAGTTTGAGAGAACTTGTGTAGCCATAGGGTTTGTCGGACTTAGTCCTCGAAGAAACCCATCCTTTGTCGCCTCATTCGATCAAGTCCTTTCTTAAAAACATTCACTGACTTTGCACAGATGATATCCGGATCCAAACTGTTCCACCTGTTTACCAGTCGCTCACTGAAGAAGAATTTCCTGACATCCAGATGAGATCTGTTCTTCTTTAATTTCATGTTATGTCCTCGAAGGTTGTTAATACTTGACAGTTCCATAGATTCTAATAGTGGAGTTGAAATACCAGAGATCATTTTAAATGCCTCAATCAAATCAGCGCGATTCCGTCGCTCCTCAAGACTCCAGAGTCCCAATGACACAAGACGATCTGAGTACTGTAGATTAGCCAGCTCCGGTATCATCCTAGTAAACCGATGCTGGACTCTTTCTATAAGAAACTTGTCTTTCTTGTATGCAGGAAACCACACTGGCACACAGTATTCTAAGTGTGGGCATACCAAACTTTTGTAAAGCTGTAATAAGATATCCACCGACTTGTGCCTGATAGTTTTTTTTATCATTCCCAACATTCGATTAGCTTTGCTGCAGGCTTGTATGCACTGACTGGACACCTTCAAATCACTACTGATCAGAATCCCCAAATCTCTTTCGACATCCACAACTCCCAGCTGTCTACTGTTCATACTATTCATACTATATTTATAATGCTGATTATTCCTCCCAAAATGCATAACCTTGCACTTGTCCAAGTTAAATTCCATTTGCCATTTTACAGACCAATCAAATAATTTCTGAAGGTCCTGCTGCAAGCACT
>Ga0209367_1011954_pt1 | contig 11426 bp, 12 predicted proteins | sample WorMetLIZISLAND2_FD_187412 | JGI IMG/M metagenome (GOLD analysis project Ga0209367, IMG submission 187412) | Marine gutless worms symbiont microbial communities from Max Planck institute for Marine Microbiology, Germany - Olavius geniculatus... ... | reverse complement strand
GTCTCAGGGCTAGGATCTGTTGTACTGTACTCCTGTCTTTGCGAAATCCTGCTTGTTCGTCCGCCATGTGTTCTTCTATCTGTGACCTTAGTCTTTCTGTTAGGATCATCATTAGCACTTTCCCGAGATGGCTTGTCAAGGCAATCGTTCTGTAGTTGCTGCATTCCATAGCACTGCCTTTCTTATGTAGCAGAACTAGAACTGATTTTTTCCATTCTGTAGGCGCGATACCCGTCTCCCACGCGTATCTAATCCCCAGGGGGGAAGTAATTTTAACGGCCAACAATTTGGTGCTCAATACCCGCCCATGGAAGGACAACCCGCAAACCGACGATGCCAAAAATGTGGCGGCGGACGACATACTAATGTCCTACTCTGTCCTGCGAACAACAGAATGTGTATGTCTTGCGGGCGCTTCAGACAAGAGAGACATTTTGCCAAAGTTTGTAGACAGTCCCGGATACAGCAGGCATGACGGAGCCATAGGGCGCCAGAACCGGCAGGACGCCCTGGCAATGCATACACGATGTCCGTGAACGAATCACACCAATACATTGTTTTCAAGGCAAAAGGTCGCACCGTTTAATCATTGGTAGATTCCGGTAGCCCTAAAAGTCTTATGTCCCAGAAATTAGCACGACAGTTAAACTTAAACATTTTTCCTCTTGAAAATCAAGGATTTTTAGTATCAGCCACGGGACAAGCTCTCAGATTGCTAAGTAAAACTAGCGTTCCTTGTAATATTAATGGATTATGCATTAGTCACACTTTTGTCGTAGTCAAACATATTTTTCCCAATTTAATAGTCGGAACCGATTTCTTATCCCAGAACCAGGCTGTTATTAATTATCGGAATAACGCACTTGATATTTTGGATGGATTAGTCTCAATGCCACTGCAAAAATTTCATTCACTTGACAATTGTGCTGTGGTGCATAGAAACACAGTTATACCCACATATTGTGAAGCAATTGTGCCTGTAAGGGTCCCAAGAAAATTTATTGCAGATGAAATATTGCTTTAGCCGCTTAAAAACAACACTACGCCAGTTTTGGTAGCAGGGAGTTTGTCCACGATTAATAACGGAATAGCCCAAATTTGAGTTTTAAACATTCAGCCCAACTCAGTTGTTTTGAGAAAGAATTCGAAAATCGCCAGTTTAGCTTTTCCAGCCACTATAAACTCTATAACTAAAATGACCATTCCGACAAGAAAAACAATTGAAGAAAAACCGGAAATAACACAGGAAACCTTAAACTTATTTATTAAAGATTATTAAATTCAAATTAATGACCAATTAAACCCAGATGAGAAACTTAAATTTCAACAATTGCTTTACCAATACAAGGATATTTTTGCGAGAGATATATCTGAAATAAAAACTTATCAAGGATACCAGTTGGAATTGCATCCCAAAAGCTCATTTGTTAAAAGTTACACTAGGCAGTATAAGCTGAACGAGGGCGACACCGAGGAAGCCTGTAGACAAATAGTTAATTTGCATGAACAAGGCTTCGTTGAAAAAACAGTTGATTGTAGTTTTAATAGCCCATTGTTTTTAGTAATGAAAAAAATCAGGAGAGAGTAAAATGGTTGTCGACTTACGACGTATAAACGCCATCTTAAAACCTCTAATTGTAGCTCTTCCCAAAATTGACGAATTATTAGCTGATCTTGTTAAAAATAGGCCAAAGTACATATCAAGTGTCGATATGTTCAAGGAATATTGGAGTATCAAATTACACTTTAAAACTCGCCATTATACGTCTTTTACGGATCCCAAAACTGAGACAAGTTATCAATATTCGGTCTTGCCGATGGGACTAAACGTGAGCGCGGCAGCTTTTGTCTTAGCCATGGGGCGAGTATTTCAAGACAAACAGTACTATCATTTCCTTTATAATTATATCGACGATATTGCTATTGCATCCAGAACGTTTCCAGAACACTTAGCTCATTTGGAGACTATCTTTAAAACTGTCCGAGCCAATAACATGCGTTTAAACCCGACTAAAACTAGCATAAAATTTCACGAAATGGAATTCCTAGGCTTTGCGATAAGCGATAAAGGAATAAGTATATCTCCCAGTAAAATGGAAGCTATTAAACGTATAGCCCCGCCCTCAAACAGGAAGTCATTGCAAAAGCTAATTGGTTTGGTCCAATATTTCAGGCGTTACATCCCCAATTTTAGTACTAAAATCGATAACATGCGACAGCTTCTAAAAAAGGACCAAAAGTTCCTCTGGACAGGAAATTGCCAGCAAGAGTTAGACCACTTGAAAAAGCTTTTATTGGAGGCACCAATCTTGCAACCCATTAAAAATGATCGCCCAATTTACCTGTATATAGACGCTTCCACAATCGGGGTCGGCGGAGTAGTTTTACAGTTCGGAGATGATACTAAATCACCGCACGTATGTGGTTACATATCTTTTGCGACGACAGATACCCAGCGGAAATGGAATCCGTACCAATTAAAATTTTTGGCCTTGGGACTATGTCTTAGACAGTATGAGACAATTTTCTTGCAGTCTGACCTAACTGTGTTTACAGATAACGCCGTGGTTGCAGCAATACAAAATTACAGGCCCCTAAACAACAGGGAACGTCGTCTCATCGCTTACATTTTGCAGTTTCCTATGACTTTACGTTACTTACCTAAACGCAAAAACACAATCGCCGATTGTTTGTCACGTATTGGCGAAGACCTTAAAAAAGACGATCTCGTGAAATTCGTTCCACCCCAAGAATTATACGATGAGGAGTTTATTCTGCCCATAAGCGAAATGGAGGATAAAAATTGGACGGTTTACAGTTTACAGCCCACCCCAACCGACGCGGCAGACGTAAATCCGTTGCGACGCAGCAGTCGTATAGCAGAGCGACGAGCAAAACTAGAACAATTAACTAAGTCGACAAAAGATTCCGTTACCAATAGGACAGACGAAAACAATATCCAAATTAATGATGATCCCGCCCCAGATAGACGAGATTTAGAACCAGCTTTCACACCGACTTCCATATCAATTTCTAAACCAAATTCGGAAACAGCTCCTACATCAATTCCCACTCCAAATTTCGGGGCCCCTTCCCCAGATAAAACGACCAACGAAATTTTCGATGAGTTGCGAAATGTAGATCCCTTGCCAAATCAGATCAACGTTAAAGAGACCGCAGAAGAAATTCAGAACATGATTGACATGCCCATAATCACGGAAGCGGATTACTTGGAAGATGAATTTTTTCAGCCCATTCATCAATACTTAAAAGCGGACAAATTAACGGGCAACAAAGAAATTGACAGGAGAACGTTGTTATTAGCAGAGAATTACTTTCTTGAAAACAGCCTGTTATATAAACTGTCATTACCAAGGACACAAAAAGAGCAACGAGAAAGAGGTAAAAATTTCCAACTTTGCATCCCCAATAAACATAAGGACAGACTATTAATGGAATGGCACAAATTGTGCGGACATTTTAGTACTGGTAGATTGCTACCCACGATAATTTTCAGGTTTTATTGGAAAAATATAACTCAAGATGCAAAAAATGTCTCAAAAACATGTGAAGTTTGTCAAACCTCAAAATAAACCCAAAACAGCAGAGATCACCGTTATACCCTCTCCCTGTGCCGATGTTCCCTTTCCAAGTCATCTCATTTGATCATAAAACCTTAAGTAGAAAAACAGCTCAAGGCAACACCCATGCTTTGGCGATTATATGTCATTTTAGTAACTGGACGATTTATAAAGCTGTCTGCGACGAAACGGCGCAGACAACGGCTATGGTAATTATTGAGGAAGTTGTTGCTAATTATGGCCTCCCGTCTGTAATAATCAGCGATAAAGCCCCGGGCTATACAAGTCTTTTGTTCTCCACTATAAACAAAATTTTAAGCGTCAAACACAGGTTCACGGCAACCCAGAGCAAGCGATCTAACGGCGCAGCTGAACGAAGTATTCGTGCGTTAAATAACGGACTACGAATTTTCAGCACTGACGAAATTGACGACACTCAAATTGAACTGATTTTACTAGCAATCCAAATTTCCTTACGAGCTTCTGTCAATCCTGAAACGGGTTTATTACCTTTTGAAATTCTCTATGCTAGGAAAATGCCACTACCAAGTTATGTATCCACAGAGGACTCCGTCCCGAATTTCTGTAGTACAAACAGTCGAAACTACGTAAAATGGCTAAAAACGGCTCTTAATTCAGTTAAGACGGCATTAGGCGCAACAAGATTGAGAGTAAATTGACGATGAAAGAGAACTACGACAGACGGTATAAAACCAAATAGGCCGATTATCGTGTCGGCGATACGGTTTTGTTACGAGATAATCGAATAGAAACTAATTCGAACAGGTTGTCGACGAGAAAACCGTATTTAAATGACAAATTTACAATAATCGAAGTAATACAGCATAGCGGGATCGGCCCGGCTTATAAAATAATGAACCAGAGGACTGGTAAAATGGTGAAAAACCTAGTGAATTTCGATAAAATAAAAAGGTTTGTTATGCCAAATGCAGGTACTTAATCATGCTCATTGAAGAGCACACGCGTCGAGCAAATGTGAATGAAATATGTTTTATTAAACTATGTGCCATTAATTATGTGTGACAATCGTTTCGCAGCAACGCGAATTTGATATTCGAAGCAGGTGATGAGCTCTAGATGACAAAAATGAAAACAGGAATTGAACGATGTATGTAGGCCTACAATTTTGGGAAAAGGTCACCTGATGGGCCGAGGTCTACCATAGTGGCAGACAAAAATGAATCGCACTACGCCATCTATTCGTGCACGATGTGGGTGACAAGAAATTAAAAGAACTATTTTTGTTAGTGTTTTTTGTAACAGAGTCGAAGAAGACACGGAACGATGGACAAGAAAACAGCTCTCGCGTGGATGACAATCATCGCCGACTGGATAGCAAGCTCTGACGCGACAGACGAGGACAGATACTTAGCGAGGACAAATCTCGGATACACCATGAAATTGCGTAATAAGGTACAGCTTTATGATGGATACGTCCGTTTGATTTATCACTATCATCTGCCTGATTTTACTTTTCATAGGAAAGAAGCGTTGACAGAAGAAATGGACGAAATGAAGAGGTCAAATTATTTTACAGGCGAAACAAGCAAAAGATACGTAGCTAATATTGCTATTAAACTGCATAAGATAAAAAAAACATAGTTATGACACTGCAAAGTCGAAAATCAAAAACAAAGGAACTGCTTTTTGAAATAAACGCTACGGCCAGAAGACGTAGAGGTCTGGGTAGTTGGCTTGGGAGCGGAATAGCCCATGTTTTTGGACTGGCAACCACCGAAAATTTAGATGACATCAAACACTTGCTAACGGAAGTACTAACAGGCACTAAAGGATCGACCTCTGCATGGCGGAAAGGACAAAATTTAATGACAAAAAATAACAAGTTTAACAGGCAAAAGATTGGATCATTTTGCTAAACTAATGCATCGGACGAGACAGACCTTGAGGGACTAAAATCTAAGATTACAGATATTAAACCAAGAGGCTCAAACAACCAATAAAGTCATTGGAGTCATAATAGAGGAAGTTCATATGGCTATATTAAACTTATATAAAATAGACAGTATTTTTATGGTCTTGCATATACTGTCTAAAGGTCGTTTATTACATCAGCTGGTCAACAGCACTTCTTTGGCAGCTGGTATAAGAGATATATCAGAGAATTTGGAGCGGACATTCTCTGAATTTGAGCTTATTCACAAGACCCCTAATTATCACTACACCCAGGCTAAGGTGGGAGGAGCAATTCACAAGGAATCCAACACTCACGTTTTGCTAATAATTATCCAGGCTCCCATAGTCCTCAAAAGCGCCATATCTCCACTGAAGGTTTGGGAATTCACTTATTTTTTTCTTCGTTTCCCAGACAATCAGAAATTTTACTCCATTCTGTATAATGCACCAAAGTTCATTGTTTATTTAGAGAATAATCCATTTTATTTCACAGCAGCTGACGTAAACTAGTTGCCTTTTCACATGAGTAATAGTCCGAAAACTATGCAGTTTGTTAGAATGTCTAGTAGTGATGTTCAATTACGAACGAAAAATAAATTAACATGTTCTTTGGCTCTGATAACTGGTAGTATGGTTAACATTAAAGCACTGTGTGAGTTGCATCTGTTGTATATATTTCTGCAGCTAGCAGTCCATGTCATCGCTGACGGTAAACTATTGATCAGTAATGTTACCACAGTCCACATCAAACGTAAAGGGAGAATCGTTCAAAATTCAACGACCCATATAAACCATATAAAAGATGTAAGAGATATTGACAGAACCTTGGAAAATCTCAGTCCACAATACATAGTCAATCTGCCATGTGAATCACGAGCTATAGTTAATGATGTTTTTTATTTCACTGAAAGACATTGTAATCCGGAAATTGCCGAAATTGACATTAACACTGCGTTTCAATTAAATATGATGGTGTTGAAACATTACTTTTCAAATCATAGCCTATTAAGTGACTTAAATTCTGCTTTGGAATTGAACCAAAGTTTATTTGCAGAATTACCACCGTTATTGGTACAAGGCGACCAATTACGACAAAATTTTGACTAAAAAGGACGAAGCACGTTTTAACTTTAATGCGGCCTTGAATTTTAGTATTCAGCAAGAAAAGATTTACAGCGACTTATCTACTGTTTTGTATGGAAAAATAATTACAATAGGCTCATCCATTCGCAGTTTTAATCCCTTTAGGCCCGAAACATGGTGTCTTGCTTTGTCAATGGCCGTTACAGCTGTGAATTCTTGCATTATCATTTGGCTAATTATGCGCATAAAAGCTTTGTATTTCATGGCAGCCAACGTGCATCCGGCAAGAGCTAATTTCGTATTTACTTACCCATTTACCACATTTAGGCCTAAAAACGTATTAGAATCTGGGAAGATTTGGCATTATATTCAAGAGTCGTTGACAGAAATTTGGGGAGTTGAGACACTGTTAGTGCTTATTTTATTAATATTTGGCATTATGCTGATATTGTTGATCAAGAAAGTAGCCTTGAAAAAACCAAAATATCAAGCTTACGTGCGTCTAGATTTGCAAAACGCCAACTACTGCTTGCAGACAATCATTTGCAAATTGCAATATAGCCTGAAATACTACAAAATTGACATTTATCATGACGGATTTCGTGTAAAGAAAATCTTTACATTTGGAATGATTAAACTGGCTGATAGCATCAAAATTAGTCAGAAGGTCACAGAACTAAGAATACCAGTCAGGGAGACAGTTTATTTACTGCCTCACTAAGTACAGTACATGATTAATTTATTGGCTAATGATCACGTTGCTAATCTGTCGATTTTTAATTATAAACACCGGTTGATCGATGTGATTCGTTTAACTGACGGGATGAGGGCCGGTAAAATGAGAGATCAAACTATATCGACCTTGACCTTAAACGAGACGAGTGCAAGTACAGCAAGGCTGTATCCAGACTTGAGACATTAATAAGCTGGTCGCATTTTATGGACTGGAAAACGTGAAGAGGATTGTATATAGGCCTTAGCTAGTTCTGCCGTAAAATACGTGTTCGAGCTAGCGGCGAAATGCTGTTTAGAATGTATATAAAAAAATCATTCAAAATTGAGACCAGCTTATTCGAAAATAGAGTAAGATTGGCAATTACACACACTTTGTTATGTTGTGACTAATCGTACATTGTGCTGATTGTACATGCTTCGGGGTTCGTGAGGTGACGGAGAGGGACCTATCCATCTTGATGGGTCATGAGCTATACGCATATGCTGGCGGAGACCGCATGATTAGAGCCAAGAGCCAAGCTGAGGGGACCAGAAGGGCGTGTGACTGTTCCGCCTTGTCACCCTCTTGCCCCCCCAGTGACATGGCCTCTGCCCTGTCACACGAGCCGACAAGATTGTTATCCAGACCGGCCATTCGCCCAGCGCCGGAGGTGTCTAACTGACTATACAGCAGGCGACTGCCTGTCTGCTGTGTACTGTCGGCGTTGACGACGATGCAAGCTAACAAGCATTCATACATCACATTGTGAGTTGCAATTGTTTAGCAATGTAATCCGTCTATTCATAACATTGGCTCTATATTATTAAAAGCACAATGCTTTTATATTGTTTGCGTGTGCTCAAAAAAACACTCCGTCACGTTCACGTGCTCTCATTATTGTTAGTATAGCTTTTAGCGTTATTACCATTGTTTTAAATATTTATCACTGAATGACATGTAACAATTGTGTAATTAGTATATGGTGCACTTTGTTGTATAGAGTGCACAAACATTTGTATAATATTAAGCTAAAGATTCTAGTCTTGAAAAATTGGAAAATTACATCACATTTTAGCGCTAAAATAAATTAGACTAAACCTTGCTTTTAGCTGAATTTCTTAGTAAGAAACGAAAACTCACGGATTTCATCAAAACTAGACTCTGTTTAGTGTTAGGGTGTTTTCTTTCTGCAGTGTGTGCGAGTGCCTTTCACTTAGTGTTCCTTGCGAAATGTTTCTAATCAGTTGCCTCCTGTAACTTCTGTAACTCTCCTTGGTACACGTCATCAACTCATCTCTCATGATTACCGTTTGTGTCTTACCAAGCAGTGGGAACCTGGTACCCAAATTACTAACCAAATTGCTAGCAGATCGTCGAACGTCAGATTTTCTGTCCACACTAAATCCATTTCCAGCTCCTATGCTCAGGAGTCGGAAACAAATTAAAAAACAGCACCAAAACAGACAGCTTCAGCGTTTACAGTTTTCAACTAGTCGTCGTTCGGCATCCTGAAAATTGTCAGTATGCTAAAAACACCTAGGGGATAAAAAAACTAACAACTAAACTGTTAAAAGAAAGATGACACTAAGTCCAAAAGCTCACTCATTAGAAATACCCCTTACTTGCCATGTAGGCACACGAGCTGGGTGTGACATGTCTTGGCTGAACATGCGGTTACCTACAAACCGACGCAAAATTTTTGTTAAACACGCAAGCACTTACCTTTGCGCATACGTCTGGCGTGGTACCTCCACGCTAAGTCCTTGTATTGTGTGAGTTCCTGTTTGATATAGGCCGCGTAATCGTCGTAACGCTGCCACTCAAAATTATACAGGGACGTATATGAAAAGACCAGTTAGTCATCAAAATTCATGCACTGTCTGTGACAATTGCTGTAGGCCGATTTTTGTACTTAACTATGACAAAACGATATTTCATACGTAGGATTTTCAATAGGCGTAATATACCCAAAACATTTTACCCCATACGCCCAAAATTTTTAATATCGTTTCTTGTACGTTCACTTGTTTATAATAATCTATAAGTAGGGCCCCTGGCGGAAGATCTGGGCCCATTGACGTATTTGTGATCTTAAAAAGAGTTTAGCGATCAAATTATAGTTGAGGGATTTGAAGGGAGACCTTGAAGGAAGCCTCTCACCGTTTATAGAATAGTTTGAGAGTTTTCGTTAAAAATTGCGGCCAAATCGCTGCAGACGGTCGCTGTTGACAGCCCACAGAAAGTCGCTAGTGCCTTATACGATAGTATACTCTACGACTTACCGTTTAGCCACAGTATCACGCGACTGGGATTTGGCATACAATAGTGTGTTATAACCTTTCAAGGTCACTCAAGATCAGAGGTTTTTATGCCATTTAAAAGTCAATGTGCGAATGTCTGTTGGTAGCCAATGGCGACCTAGACCTTATCTTGCACTATTTAACCCCAATACATTTGTGATGAACAGACAGACAGACAGATTGACAAACAGACAATTGTGTCATTTTTGCTTGATTATTCTGACAGCCTTTTACATGCCTTGTAAATTTTGTACATCGATTTCCAGAGATTTGGTTAGCTTGAAAATTGTAATGTCTTAAACAAGGTCTATCTAAGGACCTGCTGTAAAACCGCGTTTGCTGTTAGTTTCCGCCGGCTGTTAAGCCACTTTCTGTCAGTCCACACCCTTGATTACACACAGGCCGAGCAGAGCAGGCCCAGAGCAGGCCCGAGCCGTCTTAAGACACTGACTGACACTTTTACAGCCGTTGTCAGCAATCAGGCCAGAAGTCTCACTTATAGATACCACGATTATATGGCCATCGTAAAATTTTACCCCCACCCTAATAGCATTAACATTTCTCACATTTTTTCCGTACAACTGTTTTTTTTTTCTTTACATATTATTAATATGCTTTAGTTAACTTAATCCGAAATGTTATGTTCTGCCGTATTTAGTCTGTAAATGTTACTGCTTATTATTCATACCTTGTCTCACGATGCCTTGTTCCCTTGCGGTAACTCATGCCATTATGAACGCTGTATCATTCACTTTGTGTATTTTGCGCTATGGTACTGCGTATTGTGTCGGTTGTTAATTTATACACTGCTTAATATAGTTTTATTTACGACTTGATCACCCTGCAGAGGATGAAAATTTTAGCATGGCCAAAATCGTAGGCACTTTTCTCACTATTTAACGGCGGCGTGCACTTGGACCAGCGAAAACTGGTAGTGTTATTTTGGAGACAGCTATCAAAATTTGGCATCCGATTTGTAAGCATGTATGTCACAAAATTTTATGTAACATTATCTCTTGCTACAAAATTTTAGCAGCTGAAAGGGTTGTACATATATTTCCTTACAACTTGTATCATTTGATGTACAAATTTTGCATAGAAAGTTTATTTTCATGCGAAAATGTGGAACTACGAAAACACTGTGAAGTGACCATGCATTTTTCGACCAGCCCTAGAGTAGACAGCCGCCTCCTATATTGGCTCTGCGGGATAGCAGTGATCAGTTGGGACCACACCGGATGGCCACATATCCATAACGAGTTTTTAATAAACTGTTGATCTACGCCAAGCATGCATATGGCTTGAATATCCACTACGACTGAGGTCTCACAGAAGTTTAAGGGCCTTGGCACTTTAATCCTGTCTTTTTTTCTGTATGCAATTTTGTCAAGTTGAATATCGTGTTTGACTATGTATTGTGCAGATTTAAACAACAAATCGATGTATAAGTTGCTTGTCCATAAATCTGTTACTTTTGTCACGATATAGCTACAACTTTAGCCTGCCCTTAGTATGCTAAGTTTATATCTTGTCCTTTTATTTTACAGTACATTATTTCAGCTTTGTCTGGCCACCTCGTCAGTGTGCTTCTCCGATCATCACCTGATCACGTGTCGTGTCGGGGTAAGGCCCACGCCACCTGTCTTAATGACGTACAGCTACAGACAGATACGAAAGATCGACATTGCAAGGTTCTGCAACGACATCCTGTGTTCCAAGCTGTACACCTGCACGACAACCGACGCTGATGAGTACGCCGATCTGTTTAACGAAGAAGTTCGACGTGTACTAGACAGCCACGCTCCTGTGCGG
>Ga0209367_1011953_pt1 | contig 11426 bp, 6 predicted proteins | sample WorMetLIZISLAND2_FD_187412 | JGI IMG/M metagenome (GOLD analysis project Ga0209367, IMG submission 187412) | Marine gutless worms symbiont microbial communities from Max Planck institute for Marine Microbiology, Germany - Olavius geniculatus... ... | reverse complement strand
TCGACAACGGTCTGCCGTAGGCCAGACCAGACCTCCACCAAGCGCCAAGGAAATAACCTAAGCTGGTACCCCGTTTTATGAAATATCGTAAGCCCGTAACACACTACGATATTGAGTACCTTTTGATGATTTTTCTCAGCTAATCATTATTATTATTAGGCACAGTTTGTTGGAGTTATTTCTAAACGTAATAGGGGTCCGGTTTTTTTGAGACACAGTGTAGTATACATACAAAAACTTTCAGACAAAAACTCAAAAGCCTAGATAGCTGTTCAAAAGAAACCCATCGAAAAGCTATGGGGCATCATCTGCCATATGGGATCACCTGCCACCCAGCACAGGTGAACGTGCTCTGCTATGACCATGTAACCAAAAGGTATTAGATGGTCCACAGGAAAGGCAGAGTTGGCAGAGGTTAAAACCGGAGTCAAAAGAAGACTTGGGATTGAAACTCCACTGCAAGTTGTGGACTATTTGCCAACCGGTAAGAGCTGCCAAGTGACTTCGGGTTGTTGTAAATATTGTATAGGCACAAAAACTTTCAGCCAGAAACTCAAAATAAGTAGAGATGTCGAAAAGCGTTAACTTTTTTAACACAGGCGTTAATATTGCTGATACTGTAGGTAGACTGCATCAAAAGGGTGACTGCAATGAAGCCCACGAAGTCGTGCCTGTGTCATGGGACCATGACAATAGTGATGGAACAGCAACAAAACAATTTTTAATTACTTGAATATTATTCCTTTGTCAAATAAGCGTAGTTTAATGGAATATTGGAACTCCTGCTTCACAGCATTAAGTCAATTTACGTATGTGCGTAAATTTTTTTAAACGTGCATTAATTCTTTAATACGTTAATGTGTTACGTTAACACGTCAATTCAACAGCTCGAAAAAAGTGAATGCTAAACGTGAATAACTGAGCAGAGCGGACCTCCACTGGGTGACATAGTTATTGGTGCATCGGTTGCTGCTACAAACACACTGCAGACATGCAGTGATCGCTGAAAACATTATTCCAAGTTTTATTCCAAGTTTTTCAGTAAGTGAGAGACCTGAACAAAGCCTCTTGATTACACACCAGGGCTGAAAAAATGGTTTAAAAATAGGTTTTTGGGGTTTTTAAATATCTTGAAAAACCTCAAAAGTCCAATTTTTAGGTTTTTTACTTTGTTGTGGAATTTATTACATATAATAATTTATTTTATATTTTAATCATGATTTATGACTATTTCCACCTTACTGGAATTTACAGAAAACAACATGATTATGTGACGGACAGGTCGTAATTTTCTTTACAGTGTGCTAAACTAAAAAAAGCTTGAAAAACCCAAAAACCTAAAAACCAATTTTTAACAATTTTTTATAAACCAATTTTTCCACCCCAGGTACACATACACCCAAAGCAGTGATTATCAACGCAATGTCGGTCTCATAATCTGTCAGTTATTAACAATGCACAAATAGGTCAAAGGCTGCTATAAAGGGCATGGAAACTAAATATCTGCAATATTAGTCGTATTCAGTCCATTACTACCAATATATAGATAGGTGAAAGACTGCTATAACGAGCATGGAAACTCAATGTCGCCGATATCAGTTGTATTCTGACCGTTCATCGTGTAACTCAGTTTGAACTTCAGTCGAATCTTTCGTTCCTGCACAACCAGTGAACTGATGTTCACAAGTTTATGACACCAAAAACCTTTAAGCCTAAAAAACAGTACTTCCGGTTGCAACTGGCGAAAAAACAGACAAGGGGAATTTTTTCCAATTTTTAGTTTTATATCAAGAGAACTAAAGTTAAGATATTGCAGCACAACAAACTGGATGCAAGCTGTTTTTTATTTTCGCAAAAGTTTGAAAGCAAAATAAAAAATACAAAAATATTTTTAGGGTCCAGTAAAAACATCAGAGATGCAGGCTAATTTTAGAAAATGACGGCAACCAAAAGCGCATAATTTATTAAAGATTTGTTGAGAGGTTTTGGGCATTTTAGATATCCAAAATGGACATCTGGCCACGTATATCCATTCTCTGGGTACGACTCATCTGTGCAGGTAAATGACTCACCGGTGCGGATAAGTGACTCAACTGTACAAATAGATGACTCACCTGTGCAGGCAAAGCAATGAGCATGAGTTGAGTGATGGCAGCAGCAGGAAGGATGGGGTTGTAAGCTGGCAAGTGAGTTGCAGAGGCTGGCTGCAATTTTATCCTCATCACCTACACATAGATCAGCAAGCAACACAACAAGAAAAAACATACATCGTGGGACATGAAAAAATGTCCTACTTTACTTTTGTTCATATGTTCGCCAATTATTGGCCGATTATCAAAATTCTTTCAATGGCACACTGCAGAGAATTTGAAATGCCGTGGTTATTATATATCCCACCTGACCGTAAATGCGTCTTTACACTACCTTGTGAAATATAAATGCAAGAAAACTAACGATAATAACGAACATTTAGGTAAATGAAAGAAGTACTTCAGACCAACATTGCTGTGAATAGTCCATATGACATTAGACTGTTAAACCCACACAGTCTAGTGTCAAACACATCATTCACTGCAATGTTGGTCTGAAGTGTTTTTTTAAAATTTTACCAAAATATTTGTTTGCTATTATCGTCATATATGTATATTTCACTTATATCGCACAAGGTAGTGTAGAGACACATTTACGGTGTGGGGAGATATATAATAATCACACAGTTGCAAATTTTCCGCAGAATGTGTCAGTGAAAGAATTTTGAAAATCGATCAATAATTGGCAAAGTTATGCACAAAAGTAAAGTGGCATGTTTTTATTAGCCCACCCTGTATATCAGTGGCTTGGTGGCATAACAGTAGAGTGTTGAACTTATTCTCAAGAGGTGGTGGGTTCAACTCCCTGTCGGGTCATTATCAAGTGGTTACTACAGGCAGAGTTGGCAGAGGTTAAAACCGGAGTCAAAAGAAGACTTGGGATTGAAACTCCACTGCAAGTTGTGGACTATTTGCCAACCGGTAAGAGCTGCCAAGTGACTTCGGGTTGTTGTAAATATTGTATAGGCACAAAAACTTTCAGCCAGAAACTCAAAATAAGTAGAGATGTCGAAAAGGTTGGGCCAAAAGAACTGGATCTGTTTGAGCGTTGATAACTCAATGACGGTTAGTGGTAGAAAGACGTTTGATACATCAAAAAGTTTCAGAATGCTGTAAAGAATAAACTTTGCATAGTAAAGCATTTAAATATTCTTTGCCTAACTTGCATAAATATTCGCCACCCCCGAAATTCTGCCAAATTTGACTGTAAAACATGGATTTAACATGAATATTTGAGCTTTTATAACTTAGCGATGTTCATTGATGGAAAGGCATGTAATATGCCAAAAGTTTCGAAATTGTGTACAGAAGAAGTATACAACTTGCATGTCTCAGCATTTAAATATTCTTAGTCTGATTTACACAAATCTGCCCCACCCCTAAAATCATGCTAAAATGGCAGTAACGCATGAATTTAAGTTGATTTTCCTTCAGCATACAGTGAAATGTCAACAATCATTAACACATACATTGAGTTTAGATGAAATTCGACATAGGCAGTTGCCCAGCTTCTGCATTTATAACCGTCATCAGTCCTTTTAGGCAGCTGATCGATCGCTGGAGTCAATGTGTTCAGGATCAGCTGAGCCCAGCATTCGATTAGCACACGTTTTAGCTGGTCAGTTACTGAAATTTTGTGACCATGCTATCTGTTGCAATGCCCCCACACTGACTAATTCACAGAATTTAAATGTGGACTTTTTGGCAGTTCAATGAACTCGGGCACAGAGTGCAGGCAAATGCCTAATTAACGCAACTTCTGTACCACTTTGTAAGCAGTTAATTGAAGAATGTGATATTATAAAACAAAGTATAGCAATGTCTTCAAAACACTCAAGGAGACGTTTGCTGCTACAAATTTTACTACAAAACCCATTCATGAATGGACAAAATAGCCGACTGCAAATGGTTGGCTGGCTCGTGGGCTGGCTGGCGAGCACTTGCGCTCATTAATATTCATTACGCCCACCTGTGCTAGGCGGAAATGATTAGTGCTGTCCTCATCGTTGCTATGTAACTGTAGTTTACCATTCAGTTAGCTAACGGCCAGTCAAGGTTTTGTTCAGAAACGCGCACAAACTGAACTAAATATTAACAGACGGTTTACTAACTGATCAGTTAAGTAAAAAATCCACAAACCGGCCCTTACTGAACAAAACCTCATCTGGCTGTAAGCTAAATGAGCAGTAAACTATAGTTGCTTAGCAACGATGCGCACAGCACTGATCACACAACGATTTTACGCGCGAAAGCAGCTACTGCTTTCAGCGCATCTTAGCCATCGAAATTCTGTCCGTCCGTCTGTCCGTCCGTCACGACGCAAGCTAGGATTACCAAATTTTCACCGTTGGCTGCCCGGAAAACTCAAGAAACCGTAAAGCTTTTCCATAAATTCGAAGAGGGTCACCCTGAACAAAAGCACTAAATGAAAGGGGGGGTGGGAAAAATTTGCGATTTTCTTGTGAATAAGTCGCCGCATCTCAGTAACTAGCGGACTCATCATGTCCGCACGCAGAGCTAATAACGTTGGATGCTGTTCTTGAGGCACTAGTTTTCTGAAAGTGTAACAATGTAATTTGATTTGACATGTCAGCGAGATTAGTACATGTGTAGTCAGAGCTTAACAGCAGCTGAACTTTGCGATCTTTGACTACACCATTTGTGCACTAGTATCATCACCATCATCATCATCAGCAGCAGCAGCAGCAGCAACATCATCACTTTTTACCTCCGGCAAGGAGGTAATGATTTTGCTGGTTTTTGTTTGTCTGTTTGTTTGTCTGTGTATCAGCAAGATAACTCGAAAAGTTATGGACAGATCTTTCTGAAATTCTGAGGGTATCAGAATGAATAAAAAACTGCAGTAAAACATACTAAAAGGCCTTCCGGGAACTACCTAGAAAGAAAACCGTAAGCAAGTCCAGATATCCGTGAAATCAACGTACCTTCGGCACAGCGGCCTGAAAACTGAAGTTAGTGACAGGACTTGTATTTGTACTCATTGTGGACAAAGCCATAACTTCAACGTCAGATCGCGGTCGATTCCTGGTGTAGTGTAGTAGGATCCTTATTCCACTGTTGTCATATGCAACGACCGGGCTTAGCGACCCTACAAGGTACACATGACAATTCAACTAATACAGATAGCGTAACAATAGGGTGTTAAACTTATGATTAAGAGGTTGTGGGTATGACTAGCGGTCGAGTCATTATCAAGTGGTTACTACCTGGATGGGTGACTGTCTGTAAACAGGTAAATCATCGCAGTATGTAATCAACCCCAAGGTCAACTCAGCCTTCCATCCCTCCAGGGTAGGTAAATCAAGTACCAGCTTGTATAGCTAAGACGGGGTGCATTCGTGTCATGTGTCGTGTCTGTGTGCAACAAAGAGAAGAGTGATGCATGGCACTAGTGGAAAAACATGATATAGTCACAATTTGCAGAACCTCTTAATATGACCAACAGGTCCAGACAAATGACAAATAAGAAAGATTTGGTCTCCCAGGAGGAAGGTCAAAGATGGGGGGTGAAATATGAGATTTACTGTAAAATACAAAAAGTCTGGCAAGCCTAGTGCCAAAGCTTCTATACAACACTTCTCAATGCAGACAGAAACTCTTCAGATGCTTTAGAGCACAGCTGAACACTGCTACAAGTACTATTATGACCAATGGCGAATATGATAGCAAGCAGCCCTCTGCCCAAATTTTAAGCTGTCGGGAAAGTATCGAAAAACATCTTCTGGTTGGAAAATGTCTGTCCAAAAATGCAAAGTTGGGGCTAAACCCCCATTTTTTTTAAATTAAAAAGGCAAATTGAATCCTAAGCATGCTGTCAGAAATTTCCAGCTGTCTGTTGAAATTCTGTTGGAAATTGGTGACTTGTCTGTTGGCAAACTGCAACTTCTGGCTCCAACCCACAATGCGGGTTAGTAGCTTCTATACCCCTAAATCTGGAATCGAAATTGGGCGCAACTTCCCCCCTCCACTTTCAGACATAAGTTCCCCCTCTTCCTTTATGGGCTTTTTCCCCTTTTTAGGGGGAAAAGTTTTGTTAAGGGTGTAAATTAAAAAACAGGAAGGAAGTAAAAAAATTGAGAAGGTGAAGGGATTTTTGGGAATTGAAAGAATTGCCCGGTAAAACATTGAAGGGGGAGTCTTGTTGAGGATGTAGATTGCTCAGTGAAAAATATTAAAAAACGGGAAGTTTCGATCTACACCAGTGTTTTTCAATCTTTTTGCTGCAGCGGAACCCTACGTAAGTGTGACGATCACTCACAGAATCCCATGCGTTCATGCAATGATCCGTAAGTCCAGCGACGTAGGCGAGGTTGAATTTTCAGGATGTCTAGGGACCGATGTCCCCAGCAAAGCTGAGAGGCAGAAGACCTGTGGGAGCCTGGGGCAAAACCCTCAAACGCTGCCGATAAAGCAGCAAGCAAAAGAATTGTTTAATTTCACCGTATTAGTGTAATATTATTTAGCAATTTCATTTCACTCGTAACCAAAAACGCCAACGGCGCACAAATTGTCATTGGATTTTTAACGTTTTTACGTCCACAGACAGTTCAGGGAATCTGGACCCCAGTCAGTTGCGCTAATGGGCGAAGCTCTTAATATTTATCAAGCAGAATTTTTCAAGCAACAAGAGTCTTTCAATAAATGGACACACGATTTATTAACACTAGCACTAATGCGTTAGTGTTTATTGATCAATGCAAATATTCTAGAAGCGCTAATTTGGAACTAAGCATTTGGTGAATAGTACTTCTATGGCTTGGTCCGACGTAATTTCGCACGCTAGGTTAATTTTTGCTGACTAGCCGCAGAACCCTTAGCAGATGCTCGCGGAACCCTTGGGACCCTTGGGTTCCGTGGAACCCCGGTTGAAAATCACTGATCTACACCCTTAACAAAATTTTCTCTTACTTTTCACTGGGTGCAATCTGTGCCGACAAGGTATAGGAATGAAAGCCTACATACAGGCATGCCAAAATATTGAACAAAAAATAAAATCCAAGATAGCGGCGGCCGCCATCTTAAATTCTTGCACAAACAGCAATAACTACCAGGGTATATGCAACCCACGATGCTGGTTACCTGGTTGAATTGTTTCCAGTGGAACGAAGAGATGAGTGATAGTAGGCACTAATGGCGGTCCAGTGTCATCTGGCAATGGACCCAACAGACTGACACCAGTGCCAGCAGCAGCAGCAGCAGCAGTAGAAGCAGGAGAACCAGTAGTTGTACTAGCTACCACTGACGTCAGTGATGACGACCTAGCAGCAGCCAGCTGGTTCAAAGGCAGCGACCTGACAGACAGACAGACAGACAGGACAGACAGACAGACAATTAAGCCTACACGAATCAACACAGATTTGTCTCCAATCTGTCCCCACTGTGGAAAAGTAAAGGAAACAGCCGAACATTTACTACTTTTCTGCTCAAAGTGTGCAGTAAAACGACCGCAGTACTTTGGTGACTCCATAAACATATTAGATATCTTGCAAAACCTGTCGTTTTTCCTGTAGAGGACGGCAAGAAAAAAAGGGAAGGAAAAGGAAGGGAAGGCACAAAGTCATGCAAGCGTTATATTTCACCTATTTGTGGGGAAGCCCCCCGTAAACGGATTTTCACTAAATTTTGCACATCAGGAGATAGGCTAGACGTAATCATCTGTGCAAATTTTGGTGTGGAAAAATTAAGGGGTTTGGAAAATACAAGGGTCAAATTTTGGAGTTTCCCATTGAAATGGCTAGTCACCTTTACAGCAGTGCTGCACTACCGCGCAGCCTGTGATGGAAGTGAAGTTACTAACTAGCAATTGCAAACCCAGAATCGACCTAAGAAATCTGTAATCCCAGTATTGCATTTTCGGGATTAAGCCCACAGACTGGTTGTTATTTAGTATCCCTACTGGACTGATTTCATGCCCAGGATGCATGTCTCTAGACGTGACTACTACCAGTGCTATTATTATGCGCTAGAGATTGCAATCCCAGGATCCAAAATCCCGGGATCCTGGGATCCCAGCCTTTTTTGCCAATCCCGAATCCCGGGATTGGCAGCGTCCCAATCCCAGGATTTCGGGATCACAAAAATGAGCTAAAATTGTACTTTTTATGCGTTAAATAATGAAAATAAAATCTTTTCAGGCATCTCATGAATAAAATATTTTATGTGCACACATTATACTCTGCGGTATGCACTGTAATTTGTATTTTTACAGTCAATGTCACTCCCTACAGTTCAGACATATTTTCCGTAGGGGCCTATACTACATCCTATGCATGAAATAACTCATTTGGGGATACCAAAATAAAGATCAATCTGTAAACTTAATCCCGAAATGGGACCTGGAATTCCAAATTTCTCAATCCCGGATTCCGGGATTGAGAATTCAATCCTGGGACTGCAATCACCGTTATGCGCCCTGATTCTCTTGTGAGATTTTGGCGTTACATAAATTGGTACTTACTTACTTACTAATACTACTACTTAGTACTGACGTGAGAGCAGATGAGCGAGTTGTCCCGTCAGCTGAGGCTAGAGTCACTTGAGCCAAGGACTGCTGTAACAATGACTGGCCGAGCGCTTCTAAACTATCAGCACCTGCACTACGACTGGATGATAGTGCAGCGTTAGATGCGATTGGAGCCAGCACAGCTGATGTCGACCTCACTGCTGCTGTTGTTGTCGCTGATGGTCGCTGTCAAACGTACATTCACAGGTACATACAGGTAGAAGCCTACTGGGCGACTTCACTTTTTGACTTGGACTTTCGCTGAGACTTTTGCTGAGCCTGAACTTACCTACTTAGACTGAAGTTTGGACTCAGCGAAAGTCTCAGCGATTCGCCGAGTCCAAAAGTACCTACCTAGACCAAAGCTGAGCCGAACTAACCTGGCTAAAGTCGGTTCGATTTGCATGGAAGAGATAGCTTTAGCCCTTTGGGCTGAACTTTTGCTGAGCCTGAATCCACTTCAACTCTTGACTTTAGCTCAGCGAAAATATGGCAACCATTTACAGTCCTATGCGTACGGATAGTTTAGTAAATTAAAGCAGTCTGGTACCAAAAATAAATGCCGCAATGAATATGCAGTGACATCGTATATTACGTAATTACGTTATTTGCATGCGCGGCGCAATTAAATAAGCAAGTCCAAGCGTAAATGGCTGATTTATTTCCTGTTAGGTTTACCGGTTTTTCCACCATTTTTAATCATTTTGGACTGACTTAGACCAAAGTTTAGTTGAACTGTGGTCTAAGTACAGACTTTAGCGCTCAGCTTTAGCTTTCGCTCAGCGAAAGTCTAAGTCAGAAAGTGAAGTCGCCCACTGTCTATGTCTGTCTATGTCTCTGCCTGTATGTCACTGTCCCCTGTGTGTGTGTGTGTGTCTGGTAATGCTGCTGATGGTAGACATCGTCTGCTGTCGAAAATATGCAAAACACAAAACATAATACACAGATAAATACACACAGATACACAGACATAAAAGCAGTCTGTAGCCAGTGTGGGTTCCATGAATCTGACTGAACAACCGTTCCCCTCCACTGCCGGTGGATAAAAAATTTTAAAATTGTCTACCAGAAATTGCAACAACATAATTGTTCCACCCGGGCTGTGACAACAAAGAAACAACTGTCGACAGAGCGACTGTCCATAAAAATTACCAGAGAGAGAGAGAGAGAGAGAGAGAGTTTATTTACCAAAACCATAATACAGTAAATAACCATACAATAGCAAATAACATAGGAGATTGATCAGAAAGGTATCTACCCATCAAATGCAGGCCACCCATTGTTAAAGTCAATTTAACTATATTACATACTCGACACAATAAATGCAAACAAACCAGACTGCAACCAAAATGTAATCCTACCCCACCCCCTTGAGCCGTGACCCCAAGGTCCCCTCTACAGAATATCATCAAAATCTGCTCATAACTTTGACCAACGGTACTAAAATTCTTAAAAGACAGACAGACAAACAAGCACTGGAGGCAAAATGCAACTTGCTTCCTTGGCTGCAGCAACAAATACTGCTGCAATAGACAAGAGGGGCAAGAAGACCAGGGGCGGTATGCATAACAACATCATAACTTTACTTCCAAACTAAAATCGAATTACGTCGGACGTAGTGCTAAGTCGGTACGCATAACGACGACGTAGCACTAGTCAGACGCCTACGTCCGAACTAACGACCTGTCGTAAATATTTAGTCCGTCACTGTCAATGTAAACTAACGTCGTTAAGGAGAAGCTGCAATCACGTCATGCGTCGTAAAGGACTTCTGGCGAGTCAGTCTGTCAAACTACTTGACGTCAACTATGTTGTGACTAGCTAGTCGCTGGCTACAACATTGTTTTGCACGCCGTCGAACGTAACTTTCTAGTTTGGAAGTAGTTAGTCGTGACATAGGCCTTGCGTCCCAACTAATCTACGACGTTGTTATGCATACCGCCCCAGACCATCAGTTCCGCAGAGAGTACATAAGCACATGTTTAAACTGTACTCGATGTGTCAACTAAATCTGTTGATTTCAGCAAATTAATTAATATTATTGTCTCATTTTGAAGCTAAAATGCACCAAATTCGATTTCTAACTATGACACTGAACAAGTTTACGGTAGAATATTACACTAGCCAACTAGAAAGGCGGACGTACATTGAGTGACAGGACGGTAGAATCCGCAGCTGTCAGAAAATCACTGAAATCATCAAAGCTGCCATTTGCTGAGTCAAAGTACACAGTCCACATCACAAGCAATAGAACAGACTGCAATCAGAGTGGCCACAGTTTGGGGTTAAAAAACCACAACAGCTTTTCAAGGACTTTCTAAGGACATTCGAATACTTTTTCCAGACCCATCTGAGCGATATTTTACCATGTCGCATTAAACGTTTCTCCGGCACCATACGAAAACACAGGACAACAGAAGTCTGGATACAAAATGGCTGACTATCTACAGGTTACTGCATAAAATTAGCACAACTGTTCAAAGAAGCACTCACCAACCTCTACCGACATTTGTCGACTACCGGTATCCAAAATATTTTCCAGGACTTTTTCTGTCACGGTCGGTCTATGCCCTCAGTGTCACTTGTAACTAGGATAAGGTATTTTGACCGTTTTCAGTTAATTTTGCCGTGTGGTCATTCTGTTTTGAGAACCCGTTCGTTATTATAACACAGCAGGTTTATTGAGTTGCCACACGGCCACCACGTGCAGCCTGCAGACACAGGCTAACGCAGCGGCCGGCTAGGCAGCCCCAGTCAGCTGTACTAAGGTCACCACCTTCCGTAACCCATATAAATGAGTTACTACTCATTTT
>Ga0209367_1011952_pt1 | contig 11427 bp, 7 predicted proteins | sample WorMetLIZISLAND2_FD_187412 | JGI IMG/M metagenome (GOLD analysis project Ga0209367, IMG submission 187412) | Marine gutless worms symbiont microbial communities from Max Planck institute for Marine Microbiology, Germany - Olavius geniculatus... ... | reverse complement strand
AGTAACTCATTTATATGGGTTACGGAAGGTGGGGACCTTGGTACAGCTGACTGGGGTTGCCTAGCCGGCCGCTGCGCCAGCCTGTGTCTGCAGGCTGCACACGGTGGCCGTGCGGCAGGCGGCTCTGATTAGTGACGAAAGCGCATTAGAGGCGTGTTTGCGACGATGCGCTATACAAATTGACGACCTTGACCTTGACCTTGATATATACTGCCACTGACGCAAGCCGTGATGTCAGGAAGTTGCTCGCTTTGATCTAGGAGGACAGATTCACTTGTACTGAAAGGATGTGCAGCGCTGTGTACATGATGGGCGTGTAATAGCACCTAGGTATATGTATAGGGTGTGCGTGACATGCTAAAAGCAGGAAGTGACCGAGTAGTTTTACGTCTGGCTCCGCGCATTATAGATCACCAGTCGATGATCCTCCACGCAATCACTTGCACTGGTATAGACCTACTGGCAACAAATATCAGCAGCTAGAAACGAACAAACTAGCACCCATACCCAAATAACGGTAATAGAACGACCTGAACCCATTACATGTAGGCCTACACGCAAATTAATCAACAACAGATTCCCACAGACACGACCTAACTGCCAACAGAAAATTAAAACCTGGCTTCTAGGCACTTTTCAGTTTTACGCTGAACAGGAAACGGGTAGGGGCAGTGCTATGTTACAGCTACCACTACCAGGAGCCGTGCCGGGTACTAGAAGCAGTAAGACGTTACGTTAGCTATAGTACTGTATGTGTCCTGCTTTCAGCTGTATCACTGCAGATGGGGTAGACGGTTCAACACAATGGTTCAACACATAAGTCGCAGTTAACAGGGATCACTGAGTGCTGCAGATGAACCGACCAATGTTAGTGCTTCATGCTAATCCTCTCACTCTCGCTATGCCGCCGACAATCATACATATTTAATGACATCAAATCGGCTTAACGCGCCGAATACATTGGGCAAGCGTGCCCACCCACGTTACAGACACGGCAAGAACCCACGGGTGCAAACTTGACTGCGGCGGCAGCAATAGTACACGGCAGTTTTCACCGGGCTTCAAACTCCTGATAATACTTCTAAAGCTTATGGAAAATGCTATGATCCGGTATTTGCCATGACGCTACTTAGATGAGCCAGACCCGTGACCAGAAGCGCTACAATCTCGGAAGTGGCAGCTGATGATACCGTAGCGCACTATGCGGCCATCCATTACCCCAATCAGATCCGGGATGTAGCCAGCAGACATATCACCACCCCGAACAGCCAGTGACAATCACTCTAGGCATTCACCCTCTAGCCCGAAAACTGATATTTATTACCCATCCCGCCGAGGGCAAGAGGCTGAGTTGACCTAAGCACACAATTGGTTAGTAACCTGCTCAAGGTTGCTTGCAATTTGGACATGGGACAGGCAGTGTATTTTAACCAAAATGTCATGTTTTACACAGCAGATGGCCAATAAATAAGAAAATAAAAATAACCTACTACTGAAATCCGTATGATCAAGTTGCTATCATCCAACATTCAACAATATAACACTGCCTCTAACAGAGTGTAATCGAACTAATTAAACACAAATATTGCCAAAGCTGGAATTTATAGCACACACTGAGAGGCTGCCCACAGACTGTATGAGTGGTATTAATACGCCGAAATTAACATCTGATGCTACACGAAAATTCTTGACCTTTTCAAGGAAAAGGTCTTGTTTACATCACTGATTAGAGGAGACCGGGATCAGTGTTGAGGACGACTATGAACACAGACAATGCGCACTGTGCAGTGCTATCTACAAGAGGATACGTTTCTAGGCATTAATGAGACCGGGTAAGTGCACTGGATGCCATGCCATCTCTGCTACTAGAGTCAATACTGCACTGCATGGCGACATACTCAGCACGCCAACAGTACACATCAGCATTCGGTCCTCAATCCTCTACACTGGCCACCCACCATACACCGCCTTACGCAGCATATATATCACGTCATTATTTCTAACAAATATTTACTTCCCATGCCGCCGAGGGCAAGAAGCTTCGAGTTCACCTAAGCAAGCACACAGTAGGTCAGCAAACTGATCAAGGCTGCTTGCAAATTTAAACATGGACAGGCAGTGTATTTTAACCAAACTGCTGTTCTGCACAGTGGATTGCCACTTCTAACAACGGCCAAAAACTCGGAACGAAAAACAGTCTATATGCGCGTCACATATGAATGTCGTATGTGTGTATGTGCAAAGGACCATATCGTCATATAAGCCTAATATATCATACAATATATACTAAATTTATATTGCCTCCATTACACTCCAGTTAGATCATGGCCCGTGCAGTAGATGAAGCCATTTAGATTGAACCGTATATTGACGGCCATAGACACTGAACGGAGTGTGCAATATCACCCACGCGTTTAACGACAGCTCATCCAAAGCTTACACGTATCGGAATCCTATTATAGGCGGATGCTATAATAATTTTGTCGCCGGCCGCCGAACAAACGCTTTCACGCATTGGCAGTCAATGAAAACGCGTCAATACGGCGGGCGGCGTCGGCACTGTACTAGCCTAGTAGTAGTGAGCGGAGGCGAGCGTGGAGGTACCGGTAAGAGAGAGAGAGACAGGAATCAATACCGGGCAGTGGGTGACTGAGTGGGCCATAACAATTACACGGGGCCAGTCCAGTCCAGTCCAGCCAGTCAGTAGCACGGTGTGCATAGAATAGACAGACACACAGATACACACATAGCCAACACAACAGACAATCAGTCGAGCTGACACAGTCATTACTGTACATCGTCGATGCCATGCGGCCGGTGTCCCATTATAGGATCGCCCCCCCCCCTTCCAGAAAAGTCTACCCCGGCCGACAATTTACCGGCAAAAATAAAATCCGCCCCGCCCGGCGGCAGCCAGGGCGGAACGGATTATTATCGGTAAATTGTCGGCCGGGTGGAGATTTTTCTGGGGGGAGCGATCCTATAATGGGGACTTTTATGGCGCCGACGATATTTTATTAAGGGGGAGACATATCAAATCCATGATTATTTCTCTAACGGCGGGTTTAATGGGGAGACATTTTAATGTGACACCGGCCAACCTGCACACCGATCAGATCAGCTTTAGCTAGCACAACTACTCACCTACCTATACATGCGTCAGCACGCGTTCAGTTTAGTAGCCGTATTTTGTTTCACCCAAGTCTTATCACAGAAAGTTATCAGCGGCTGAGCTGATATGTATCTGTACTAGATTCTGCACTGCTGGAGAGGGTAAGCGAGTACGCAGTACAGCTTATACCACTCCAGACAGTGCGACATCGTACTTAACCCACACACACCACCTTAACCACAACCAAATAGGCCGGTACTTGATTTACCTACCCCGGAGGTATGGAAGGCTGAGTTGACCTAGGCGGCTAGTTACATACCGAGATGGTTTACCTGCCCGCAGGCAGTCACCCATCAAAGTACTAATTCGGCCCGGCGTAGAGTAACTTCACTGATCGAATGAAGCGCGTTACCGCTACGCCACGCCGCCAACCCATACTCACTGCTGACACAATGTACCACGTCCGTTAACTCAAAAGCTTAAGTCAGAGAAAGCCAAGATCTGGTAAGAATGTTCCGGATACAAAAATGCTATACTTAGTGGTGGAGTGGTCCTTTACTGATTAACGTGTTGAAACAGATCAACACAGTTGCCCTACGACGGGCCGGGGTATTACTCAGATGGGTGACTGTATGCGGATAGGAATATCATCTCAATATAGAACCAACCATCCAGAACAGCTTTCCATGCCACTGGGGTATTGAGAACCAGCCTATTTAGCTGTGATAAAGGCGGGACGCATTTACCTGCAAAACTTTGTGATCCCGTATGGCAGGTGACACTCTGTACCTCTGAGGTGGACTGCTGTGAAGAGCTATACACACAGGTCTATAACCACCTTTATTACTTGTGGCTCAACTCATATCATGGACAATGTCACAAAACGCGGCCTGCCAAAACATCGGTGACAGAACCATACACCCTAGAGATTACGTAACAAATGTCATCTATCAGTCGCGTCAAACACTTGAACGCCGCCTTCTTCAGACACTCCTGGCTACTCGACTACAATCCTCTGCGCCGCTGGATGTCATTCTCGGTGGTTTATCCCCTATACACAGTCCTGATGCGCGCAGCTTGCGTCGTGTGAAAAATAGGGGTGGGGCGAATTTTGTTAAGGGTGCAGACTGCAGATCAAAACTCCCCCCTTCTTCACAGGGCAGTCTACACCCTTAATAAAACTTTCCCCCTATTTTTAATCCACACTATCAATAAAAGGAGAGTGGAGGGGGTTATTGAGTCCGAAAGTGGGGAGGGGAAGTTGCGCCCCATTTTGACTCCAGATTTAGGGGGATGGAAGCTACCGGTCATTCTGTCGACCGATTGGACGCAGGTGATGTGACTCTCTTGTGACGCCTGACGTTGCATGCAACACGCAGCAGCCAATTCCACGACTTATTAGCCACCACTTAGCAACAGGCAGGCACACTGCCTCAAACACCCAAATCACACAGCCTAATGGAATTATTCCCCACCAAGCACTCAACAGCACGCAGGTTACTTTAGCACTCTCGGATTATTTCCTGGCACAGACAGACGCAAGATAAATGCTGCAGTAAGAAAAGACAAGCAAAAAATGCGGCTGGCCACATTGCTGACATGTGACGTGACCTGGACAATGCACACGCCACAGTACTTATTTTGAATGTCAACTGAAGGTTCACCTCTATTGCCCAGTCTCCTGAGCTTTCACAGTAAATGAGGTCAGCTTACACTGCCAGACCACCCACACGGGGCTAGTGCATCACGCACGGTGTGCCTTATTAGGCCCCATGCAGCTTTGGCGGTACTGAGTGACTGCCACTATAGCTAAACCAGCCGCACAGAAGTTGACAGATTGAGTTAACCTGGGCGACTGTTTAGGTACTGACATGGTTTTTACCCTGTCTGCTGACCATAACCAATCCAACCACTAACGGGCAGGACGTATAGACACCGTGGGCCATAAAAAACGTGGCACTTTACTTTTGTCTATATCTTCAAATTATTGACCTTCTTTGACTGGCACACTTTGCGGACAATTTGCAATAATGCAATTATTATATATCCCAACACACAGTAAATGCCTCTCTATACTACCTTGTGAAATATAAATTTAAGCAAAAACTAATGATCATAACAAAAATTCAGGTAAATGAAAAAAGACACTTCAGACCAACATTGCGATGAATGATCCGTATGACATTAGACTGTGTTAGACCCACACAGTTTAGTGTCATACTGACCATTCACTGTAATGCTGGTCTGAAGTGTTTTTTTCAATTTTACCAAAATGTTTGTTTGTTATTATTGTTACATATGCATATTTCATGCACATTTCACAAGGTAGTGTAGAGACAGATTTGCGGTATGGTGGAATATATAATAATCACGTTATTGCAAATTGTCCGGAGAGTGTGAAAGTGAAAGAATTTTGACAGTCGGTCATTAATTGGCGAAGATATGGACAAAAGTAAAGTGCCACGTTTTTTGGCCCACCTTGTAGTAACTTCTTGATCCTGATGGAACACAAGGCACCATAGCCACGAAACGAAGCCACTTCATCATCGATGAGACAATCACCAACACAACTGAAAGATGCATTTTTCCAGCTTTCCAACTGCAGTTATTAAGTTGTTGTCTGGACTATGATAATGACAGTATGGTTGCCTGGCGTGCATACCTATGTTTGGATGTTTCAGCAGTCGGCAAATTCGCGCTTCTCTCTCCAACTTCTGATGGTCTACACACCAGCAAACCACAAGAATGCATTACATTTAACTCTGGCCTAAATGGCAACGACATGTAAACATAGAAGATCTTTGCAAACAGAACTCTGCCTAGCACTAACTGTTTAGAGAAATGAAATAAAGTCTAGTTTATTTCATTTTCTCAACAGTCTGTAGCAAAAGTCTTGTACACGTTAAATACATAAGAAATCAGTGTGCAACAACCTATTTGGATGAGGTGCTTTCTGATTAAGAACGAGAATAACTGAATGAAAAGATGATGTCTAGTTTATTAAGCCGGGAGTGTTAGAAAAATAACAGGAAACAACGAACAAAGACAGACTTCAAAAAAGTCGACATCTTGCTTAAGATGAATACAAAATGCAGTTAATAAATTAGCATACCGAGTGAGTTAACTGACTATTATAGCAACGCTAAAAACTGGTTTTGTTTAGTGAACAGAAAGCGTTCTTAATGGGCTCATTGCGAGACGCGTAAATTTTAACAAGTTTGTTGCTGTTTTTGTTCTTATTACACGGCTGTTTCGGGTTTTCCCCCGCACGGCCCACAGGCTGTATTGCTGCTGACTTCTCAGGGGGGGAGGGTGGCAAAAAGAAAACAGAACGCCCTTTACAGGTAATAAACGCCCACATATTGTTTGGCTAGGACTAGGAGATTCAATGACGGCAGTAACAGAACACTGAAGACTGAAACAAATCCAGTAATGTAGATCAGTACTGACTGCAATGTACACTGTACATGCAGAAGCTGCGGTAATAATCACGTTATAAACCAATCTGCACGATGACAGGCATCTGGATAAACTAACAAACAGAAAGCACCTGATCCAGAGAAAGCAAGTCATTTGTAGGACACCAAATCCATCTATAGTATTAGACACATAATCCATCATAGGCTATCATGAAAGAAGACCACATTGCCCACCCACGGAAGCGAGAAATAAGTAGCCATCATTCAATCCATGCCGTAATGCATGCGAAGGGGCCTGCAGTCTGCATGCTCAGCACCTACTTAGCATCGCTGCACCAGAACATCAATTAACTAGCTAGTGGCCACTGAATCCCATCGCTATGTAATCCAGCAACCATGAAGCTAACTCGTAAAAGCAATTAGCTTATCTTGCACCAATTATCCAGTTCTTACTGGCACTAGCAATACCGTAGCGCATACATGCGTTGTGATGTCACACCTAAATAAACTGCCACTGGCACGAACTTAACTACAGCGCTAAAATGCGCTGTTTCACTGGTTCAAGTTCAGCATTTCAACAAACGCACTTCAGACTGTTTGGTTCTAAACAACCAGAAAAAAACTACTGTAATTCAATTATTTCGGCAAATGTAGTGCAATCATTCAAAAAAAAAGTTAAGAACGTCCTAACGCATGCCATTGCTAGTCTGCATGGTAAAACGGTTCGGGTAAAACATGAGCAGCGCTGATGGGTGTCTGTGCACTTTCTAGTACTGAGAAAGCGGTAAAGATATTTGAGATGCAGTGGCCGTCCAGCAGAGCTTATAGCCTTAAGCCGTGTTCATAGCGACAAACTCAACTCAACTCAACCAGTTGAGTTGAGTTAAGTTTGTCGCTATGAACACGGCTTTGTATGTACCGGATGAGACAGGAGATTAATAGCTTGCACCTATGGAGACATAACTGGGCTAGACTGAAGGCGACAACTTACATAACGTAACGGTCGGTGGTCGGTCGCGAAGGAATAGAGCAGACACTGATAAGACTGCTGTCTGCATTATAACCCGTGGACTAGACTACCGTGCAGTATTGTTTGCCAGTCTGCTGATGGATCAACGGCATATAAGTAGTAGCAAGGTTCAGGCTCAAAAACTCACATTGCGGATCACGAAATATCTTCCCAGAGCAAGTTATTGATCAGCACTAACGCTGATAGTAGACAGTAATACCAAAGTAACGTAGCCACATACGTCACACATGCAGCCGTCCAGCACGACGCCCAGTGTGCAGTGGGACATGCAGCCAGCGCAGCGCAAAACGTGCGCGAAATACGCCCCATCTTGGGGAGGTTTTTAACGTCTGGTGAGCGACGACCGTGACTATTGACATTTCGAGCTGAAATATTCAAACTGCCACAAGAGTAACTGCTGTTTTGGGTAAGGTTCACACCAATATCTGTTATACTCGTCTGTGTTCCGCAGCCAGAACGGGCAAGAGCCACCATGCGACAACTTACATAACGCTATTAGGACGGCAGCAAAAGAATGAACAGTCAAGAACCAACCAACCAACCTCGAGCTGACAACTTCTTTGTGTTGATGATTTTCGCCGCAAATTCGAAGCCGGTGCTCTTCTGTATACATCGTCGTACGATGGAAAATGCGCCCCTGCAGCAGCAGTACAAACCATGCACTTAATCAGTATAGTCCGTATACTGAACAGGAGAAAATGGAACAGATCAGAAATAGTCTAATGAGTGCACAACAGTACAATACCGGACTGATAATCTGTGTCAGACACTACAGACGGATTGGTCACTACATGGTCATTAAGCCTTTTTTTACCTCCGCCAAGGAGGTAATGTTTTTGCCGGTTTTTGTTTGTCTGTCTGTTTGTTTGTTTGTCTATGTGTTAGCAAGATAACTCAAAAAGTTATGGACGGATCTTTCTTAAATACTTTGAGGGTATGTCGGGCATGGCATAAACTACCAGTGATTAAATTTTGGGGGTGATCCGGAAGGAATCCTGGATTCTGGATCACTTTGAAATTTTCGTTACCATTGCGTTAAAGGGGGCATAAGAGAACCGCTGGCAAAGTGAATATGGTGACGTCACCTGGCGAGTAACATTGCCTTGGCGGAGGTACCAGCGGGCTATGACTGCTTTCTAGTTAATGTCATCAGTGATGCGCCACAGTTGCCGTACCAAATCGAAGAATGACACAATCGTAACCAAGAACTCATTATTCGTTAACTGAACTAAGTATGTTATACATCACAGATACCCGTGTGAATTGTGGGTAAAAGATCACGTGCAATGCCAAATTACCTCTATAATTAACACTGTGCATTTATCCCCATCAGACTTGTCAGTCGTCAATCGCAAATCTTTTTCTATAATACACGGGACCACATTTACTTTAATTTCCACTGGTATGGATCCACGAAAAATGCACCGTATACTCCGTCCGTCTTCCAACATAAAAATGTAAGAGCGTAAAAGATCTCTCTGGCAAGCATAATAAGCGACCTCTCGTAACGTCATCGCGCGGACGTAGTTTAGAACTGACAACAGTGACGTTACAAATAATATTTCCGGTTAACGCCATATACCGGGCCTTTTCCGACCACCGTCCGGACTTCTTCGCCAGCTGCAGCCGGAAGCATACAATTTTTTTCAGACCATAATTATAATTTCCGCTGAAGGTCAGGCGTGTACTGATCAGTGAGCATTGGATACCGGAAGCCGGTAGTACCGAGCATTAAGTGAGACAACGTGCCAGTCGGCGAGAACGACCAAGAAGATGCAAGCACCGCGGTCTCAAATCACGCTGCTGCGCGTATAACGGCAATGCACGCTGCAGCACGGAGCCGAGCCGACAAATTGGCTCCGGTGCTCGACGCATGCCCACGGGAAGTAGTAGTGATAGCGGCGCCGAATGCTTGCAAGACTACTCGCCGACGACGAGGCCAGTTGGGCAGTCCAGCTGCCGCCCTGCGCTCTCCCCGCCTCCAATGATCCGCATTGGCAAAACAGCGGCATGCATTGCACAGCTCGGTTGCTCGGACATTCCGGGCTCTAGCGCCGGCGCCGAAAATGCAGCACGTGTATAATCTGAACGCTGCCAGGCGTCAGGAGGCGCCTCAGCCGTGCTCGAGGCCGCGGCGCCGGTGTCACATTAAAATGTCTCCCATGAAAAATCAGCCCCGGAAATGATATGTCTCCCCCTTATTGAAATATCGCCGGCCCCACAAAAAGCATCAGCATTATAGGATCACCACCCAGAAAAGTCTCCCCCGGCCGACAATTTACCGGCAAAAATTCGTCATGTCCGGGCGGTGGCCAGGCAGGGCGATTTTTTGCCGGTGAACTGTCGGCCGGGGGAGACTTTTCTGGGGGATCCTATAATGAGGCACCGGCGGGATAGCTACAGGTCACTGGACTCCAGGCTTGCCGTGGATATGGATATCCATGGATATATCCATGGATATTGTGCTGTCACATTTGCTAATGAAACTGAATATTTAAGTGTTTTATCTCTACATAATATTTTTCTGTCTGTCGTTCTTACTCTTCATTTTCTCGTTTATTTATGTTATTGAGTCAAATGAATAATCAGTGACATCAGCACACCATTATTTAGTTAGCCTAAATTAATTTATGTGCACTATAGCAGCAATAGGTCTTAATCTATGGTGCTTTAATACCGTTGTTTGGGCAACAAACGGTCTATCAATTTGTGAGATAATTCTTATTCTTTTTTATCAAACGGTAACAAAATTACAAACGTTTTGGATTCCTAACAAATTTAATGCTAGTAGGAAGTACAAACCAAGTGTTCTTCAAAGTGTTCACTCTATCTATACTCGTAAAGAAGGAAGGTTAAAGGTCGCATATAGCTCCTAATGAGCGAACCCATCTCAGGGCTACGGAGCGTCACTTGTCATATGGGATCACACAGTGTTACCTGCCACCCGACAGAGGTGAATGCGCCCCGCCTTAACCCCAGTCAGATAGGCCGGTACTCGATTTACCTACCCCGGAGGGATGGAAGGCTGAGTTGACCTAGGCGGTTGGTTACATCCCGAGATGGTTTACCTGCCCACAGGCAGTAACCCATCGCAGTATTAACCGGGCCCGGCGTACAGTAACTTCGCTGATCGGATCAGACGCGTTACCACTACACCACGCCTACCGCGTACATGAATGCAATATGCATCTTGGAGAACAAAAATCCCAGCTGCGGATGCGATGGGCCGACCGTACCGCTTATATCTTAAGCCAGTGTCCGCCTTTCAGTTGCGGAAAGATAGCAATTTTCCAGAGTGACTGCAGTCCCATACACGATTAGGTGAAGTTGCTATAGTGAACTCTAAAATCACTGCTAGGATTAAGATACAGTAATTTGGTGCACGTAAGTGACGGCTGCAGGCAGAAGCATTGCATTCAAAATTGCGGCCAAAAAGCTGCAGATAGATATATGGTTACTTTCAACAGCTTACAGGTAGTCGTTATCGCCCTATCCAACGGTATCGCCAACTCCTTACGACGTACCGTTTAGCCACAATACATTTGTTACGGTTAAAAAGACGATTGAAAGACGAAACATGGCACCGATGGCTTAACGGTCGGCTATAGCAAGGACAACAAGTAATTTGAGAAAAGCTCATGAGACGCGCAAAAGCCTATAGCAGTTCCTGTTCGCAGGTAATCGTAGTCTATCTCCATCCATTTCGTCGCAATTCACTCTTTTGCAGCCAAAAATCGCCAAAAAATCGCTTAAAATCCATATTTTTAGGGTTCAAGGTCATCGATGTTGATAAATCCAAAAAGCCTGTCACCAGTGCTTGTTATGATAAGCAGCATGTATGTACCTATCTGCCACCATTTTTACGC
>Ga0209367_1011951_pt1 | contig 11428 bp, 4 predicted proteins | sample WorMetLIZISLAND2_FD_187412 | JGI IMG/M metagenome (GOLD analysis project Ga0209367, IMG submission 187412) | Marine gutless worms symbiont microbial communities from Max Planck institute for Marine Microbiology, Germany - Olavius geniculatus... ... | reverse complement strand
AAAATTACAAAAGGTGATATTATTCAGCAGCACATTGACACACAGTCAGTGTGATGCGGGCAATATCACCTTTTGTAATTTTTGCTGTTTTCGATGTGCAAGTCCTTAAATGTTGCCGTTAACAAGCGTATAAACTAATGTGTTGTACATTTAATATAATATACGCCTGATCGGAGTCGTATACCTATTAGCTCTGACGATCGTAATGCCACTTCTTTCAAAAGAACTTCTTTCGGTAACACATTATAGGTCTATTTTAATGACGAATAGGCTTGCTGGTGTAATTAGCCTATGTCTCAGACTAACTGATCGATAGCCTTACCGTTAATGCACTGCAGGGTATAGCCAAAACAACTCAACAAAAACAGTGCACTGTGACCATGTTGCATTTTAATATCTTCAGAGTAAGCTTGATATATCGGCTTCCTTAATTGTCTCGAAAGTAAACCTCATAAACAGACGCTATTGAGCTATTAGTTATGTAGGCCCTATACGGTCAAGTGACCTGCTGTGTGCATGCGCGGTTTGTTTGCAGTGGATATCCGTGGTTTGGCTGCATTCATTCATTCATTCATTCAAAGAGTTCTTCCACAATAGGCCTAATCGCGATCCACGACTTGACACTGCGAAGATTTGATTCAACTATAGCCTCTGCTTTATAAGTCAAGAATCTTATTAGCGTAAGCCACACTAATCCGTTCTATTATGTGAACTAGATTGGTTACGGTTATATGTCGATAGCACCGATAGTTCGATGCAGTATTAAATGTAAGTTGTAACAGCAAATTATTGTTGTCATAGTCTCATAGCATAAATTTTTATACAGCAAATACGTTACATAGCAGTTAAAAAATAAAATATAGGGTCTCTACTGCAAATTAATAGAAAGTATACTCGTACATGTAGTAAAATTATAGTACAGTTTGGATAGTTTCTTTAACTTTCTTTAACAGATTCCTTTAACTTTTCTACTAGACGTCTAGTAGAAGAGTTAAAGGAATCTAGGCCTATATAGCCTAGCTCTTCGCAAGGAATATTCCATCTCAGCGCTACGGAGCGTCACCTGCCACATGACTCACACTATCATGTGACATGAGACCATACCTGCCACCCGACAGGGAAAATGGCGGATACAAGGGGGGCGCCCCCTCCTATTGACCGGATGCATCATAAAACAGGCGAAAATTTTGCACGAAAATGCACCATTTTTTGCATAAAAATTTTTAAAAAAATTTCTGCGGAGGGGGCATAACCCTCTCCCAGACCCCACTCCTACCCTTTCGCCCCCTCTATTCCAAATTTCTGGATCGGCCACTGGACGGGGACGCTAAAAATGCACGTCCCGGCCAAGCAGGCCAGTAGCCTATTCGCTTAATCCATCCCCGAAGGGCTGGAAGGCCGAGGTGATTGGCTATAATACTCCGAGATGGTTTACCTGTCGCCTGCAGACAGTTACCCATCTAAGTAGTAGCCAACCGGGAGTGGAACTCACGACCTCTTGATCGCAAGTTCGTCCGACGCCCCGCCGTTACGCCAGCCACCTGTTGTGTAATATCACTCAGCACTATACGTCATGTTGGAAGACGTCGACGTCATAATCAAAGTCGACGCGAGCGTCAACACAGAGATTAGAGAGTTGTACGCAGGCAGCAATAGGCGGTGCGCGCTGCCGTCGTAGGGTCGTTCAAAATGCACTGGGCGACGCTTCCGAGCGTTCAGTCTTGAACTAGCAGGTGATTGGTCAGCGCTCAGCAGGTGCGCGCCGCTGCGCACGTCAATCATTCTCACTGCGCGACGATTGATTCCGTCACTGCGTGCAGTGCGCGCCGCGCCCGGTGTGCACGGAGAGGCGGGACACGATTAACGTAAGTTCCATCGAGCGATGAATCTTCACCGTCCCGTCAGCACGCCTATGCAGTCCGAGCCGGCTTGCGCACGACCGTGGTAGATACGGCGGACAATAATCCGTCGCCGCTTTCTCATCAATCAATTGATTGATTTTAATAGTTTATTTGCCCGTCGACGTCGTTTTGCGTATAAACACGATAGCGATAGCGATAGCTCAACGAGGGTCCTTTGCCTGCGTCGGTGCGTGCGGATAGTCGGCGTGCACTTTTTCAAAATAAAATGTTAATCGGAATCTATTATGTGAGTGTGATTATATTAACACGCTGCCGGAAACTGCAAGCTATCGAGCGAATGTAAATGTGAACACGACGTCTGTGCTGCTGTTTCTGCTGTTGTTGAAGGACTAGCCTATACTGGTGCGATTTGACGAATAAGAAGAAATCGATGTCGGAAGAGTAGGCCCACGTACTGCGTATAATCAGCTTCAGCAGCCGAGCATCTCATGCGAGGAGTAGCTTATAGACGTTGCTGCAGTTGTTGTGACTGAGTGCTTTCTCCGGTCATGACGACACGCAGCCAGCAGTTGCCCGCTGGCCCCGCGCTCACTCTGGACTACAAGCCCCTGGTGCAGCAACATCCGCTGTCCGTCGATACATCGTCGACGCAGATGTACGCCGCCGACTCGGCTACCGGAAACGACGACGTGCGCGCCATGCACAAGTACTACTGGGACCAGCAGACGACGACCGGTGGCCAGCAGTGCGACGCCGAGAGTTCGGCGCCTGAAGCCTCCTCCCCGGAAGACGCGGCGGACGTCGCGGTATCCCAGCATCCTCGGGGCCGGGAGCAGCAGCAGCAGCAGCAGCAAGTTCCGGCTCCCGAAGTGGAACTACTCCTGCAGCGTCGCGACAATACTTACCCAACCGGTGCCGGAAGTAAAGCTGGGGCGCCGCCGCTAGTGCCTCCGCCGCCGCCGTTGATACCGTACGGACTTCCGGCTGCGGTCTGTGGAGGCGGCGGTGGTGATTCGAAGCTGTTGACGACGGTGTCGGACTACCCCTACGAGACATCAGGCGTACGGGCACCTGTGGCCGGTTACCTAGCAACGCACGCCGGAGCAGATTATGCCGGTTACGCCGGTTACAGTCCGGCCGGTGGCACCGGCACCGCCCATGACGTGTCGATGGCAGTCGCCGGTAGTGCGGCCTACCATCGCCAGGCGGCGGCGGGGTATCCGTGTCAACAGAGAATGACGTCATCCAATGCGCCACAACAGTTCGCCGCGGCCGACATCAAGACGCATCATTCTGCTGCCATTCTGCCTCCTTGTCACGGCAACTCGACGGCCGAGCTCTACCAGTGGGTCCGCGAACAGCAGAATTATGCAGCCGCCAACGCCATCGGTATAAACGTCTATGAAATTACAGAATACGACATCGTATAGCCATATAATGTAGGCCTATTGACGACAAATGGCAGCAGTGTGCCGCACTGCCGGATTGTGTCACAGCGTGAAAGTGAAAGTTTAAATTTATCATTTTTATATGTTAATTTGAAGCACCTTTTGTGCAGCAGCTATTTACCATGATATGGGTTCGGTAATATTATTTTCATTTGCAATCGCTCAATATGCGAAAAAGGGCGATATATTTTAGCAACGTTACAATGATTTAATTAACGTGCGCATGCAGCTGGTATTCGGTATAAATGACTGGAATCATGATAACGGCAATCATTATTATGTTACTAATACTCATGTGTATTTTCAAATGTGTACAATTATTTCAGCGCCGTCTCTGCAGTGAAACAATGTTTTCACTTTCAACTTTAACAGTTTGTTTTTTTTCGCACAGTATTTTTAAAAATTCCTTTGCGGGAATGTCAGCATGATGCAGGCTATATACATATATACATCGTGTCCAAAAATAAGCCACTGTTATTTATTAAATAGCTTCGTCAATTTTGGCCGATTTTAATAATTTTTGGCACGAAACATCGCGAAGAAACTTTACGTAATCGACTAGTTTTGTTCACCTCACCGTAATAGGCCTAATATTGTCACTACACTACCTTCTGAAATTCAGAAGTTGTAGTTTGGCCGTTTCCATCAATGAATTCATACTGCAGGTATAGCGCATGCGTCGGCTCACTGAGACAACAAAATTATTGAAAATCTGTTATATAGTTGTTCAGCGTTAATGATCGAACGTCGAGGAAGTGAAATGACACATCAACAGCGAGTACGTGGGCCGCTCTGAGTCATGTGCGGTTATTGAACGTGCTGTTGGCCAGTTGCGTCAACGTCCACCGCTTGCGTTCGTGCTAGAGGAGAACAATTTAAACACATGCTGTAGGCCTAATAAAGATAACGTGATGTGACAGCTGTAACCTTTTGAGAGACAATTATTGACGGTTGTGTTTGTCGCTATTCTGTTGATCATTTCTAAGCCGACGCATGCGCTATATACCCATGAGGATGAATAGGTTGTTGTAAATGGCCAAACTATACGACTTTGCATTTCACAAGGTAGTGTAGCAACAGTATTAAGATGAAGTAACCAAAACTACAATCGTTCACGTCAAGTTTTTCTTCGCGATACTGTGTATCAAAAGTTATTTAAACTTATTCAAGTTGGCCAATGTTTCACGAAGCTATCTTAAAAATGAAAGTAGCTTGTTTTCTGAGACAGCGTATAGGCCCTATAATCTAGACAAGTGAAGCGTATATGCGTAAATCATTTACTGCATCATCTATGGTTGAGTACTACTAAACATCTGTTAAAAATGCAATTGTAATTGGAAAACTTTAATTAATTACGATTGAAAAGAGAAAGCATATTTTGCTACTTAATTAGTAAGTAAGTAAGTAAGTATGTGCATATTTAAAGTGCACAATGTCAGCCAGTAGCCGAATCTGAGGCACTTGGGCACAAGTGAAATTAGGGCACAATTAATTAGAATTAAAATTAGCACATAATGTAATTTATTGGCTAATTATTTTCAATTACTTTTATTAATAATTTTCGCAAATTTCTGCAGGAACATTTCAACGCAAATACTAGGCCTAATTATTCAACACGGTTGTACTTTCTTTGGCTCATTGCAAGATGTTGTGATTATTAAGTTTATAAAAATTTAATAATACCTGTTTAATTGTTTAATTTTTTAATAATTTGTTCTTCCGATTTGGAATAATTCTTGTCAACTTTTTATACTACAATATCTCTAAACACAGCGCTCTGACAAAATTTACCATTTCAACGTTTTTTAAGCTAAGAGCGCGAAATTAGGGTTTATAACGTACGGGACACTGCAGAGTGATAGACAGAAAGATGGACGATTAAGACGCATAACGCTCTCTATACGAGGACCACATACTAAATGATAATATGAAATTAATGATTAGTTAATTCAAATATCTATTAGTGATCCGTTGTGATTAGGCTATCGTTTCTGCCTATAGGCCTACTTATATTTTTAGTTTTTACGTTGATTTTATTTTTTTTCAGATTCGTATAACGCACCATGTCATAATACTTCATATTGTTTATAATTATCGGCTTAGAATGTTTCATAAAAAGTACATGGTGACTATTCATACGGCAGCCGTACAAATAGTCTGCAGACTATTTGTACGGCCGCCATAGATTCAATTATATTTGATAGACGGCGGCACTGGCGTCGATCGCTAGCGTTAGCGTTATGCGTAATGGAGTAGAATTAGGGTTAATATTAGGGTTTAGGGTTAGCGTATTTCAGAGAATTATGTGGCGATAGATGGACACCCAAACTAAGGCTGTAACATTGGTCATGAATTGCAGTGTAGTCGAAACAAACATACATTGCCGACTGCATGGACGCAACCCGTGATAGCCTACCATGCAATCTAGGTTTGAGATCGCCAGTTAGTCAGTTGCCGTGAGGGCGCGTCTCTGCGGCGGTAGGCCTATAACGCATCCTTGGGTCCTCGTCTGCACGACTAAGGCCGCCAAAAACGGCTGTCGGATTAATAACAGGGCCGGCGAAGACCGGACCGCTATTTGACAGCCGGATGAATAGCTGCCGGATAAATATTCTGTGCCTAAAAAGTAAACTCAAAACTTTCATGTTTATTAAACGGACTGATTAATTTTTTACTGTCTTTCACAAAAAATTTAGCAACTGAGCAGAGCTGCAATACTGAGTAAAAATTGAGCCACATAAAATACGACGCTATATATTTACGCTGTTTTCTTGATTAGATGTCGGTGGTAATTCGGATCAGTATTATATGCATCTTTATTCACCATAAGAGGTAGCAAACAAATACAAAATAAAAGAAAAACTTAACTAATTACAGTTCATACAGTCCATATATAGTTGAATAGTTCGTACTTTCACACAGAACATAATAGGCCCACCGACAGCGACACGCATCGACAGCAACAACTATGCCAAACCCTTTTTTACTAAGTATTTCTCGTACCTTTTGAGCAACAACTCACTTGAGTAAAGTCAAAGTAACTTAAACATGCATTAATTATTATCATGTTCGAAGTACAAAATAGTTTCATTAAAAAACGTATGACTGCAAAGTCAAGTATTAAAATTCGGGATAAAATTTGAGGATTTTTTGACTTTAGGGTCGTCCATAAATGACGTCACGCGATTTTAAGAAAAAATTTGCCTCTCTTCTCTCCGTTCGTCACACTTCTCTGGACCTCCTTCAAATATATATGACGTCACAAATGTCTAACCGCCCCTCCTCCACCCCTCTCCCGGCAGCCTGTAGTGTATAGTACAAAGATGAGCTTCAGCATATCTTAGTTCTAATATATAAAATTATATCCATTATCAAAATTGTCTACTGTCAATTTAATGCAAAAAAAATTGTGTGAAATTAAGCACAGTATTCTTAAATGTTTCTCGTAATGACACATACGGTGAGTTGGCAGCATGAATTTGGCTGTCTGTTGTGCTTTTCCACAGATGTGACGTGTGTGACGTCACACTTTCTTTAACCCCTCTCCCCTACGTCACATGACGTCACAATATCGTAAACCCCCTTTCCCTCTCGGAGCGTGACGTCATTTATGGACGATCCCGTTTGCTACGTAGCACAAATTTCCGGCGAGGCAACACAAGGCAAAAATTGACATGGCGCTTCTCGAGTGCCCTTTTAGTTAATTAGTTAAATGTTGATGACTGTGTACACTGCAGAATACCATCAGATGATGGGCGACGGTGCGTCGGGCATGACTCAAGACGGTGCTACCATGGCAACAGGGGCGTCGTCCAAGCGCGCGAGAACGGCATACACGAGCGCTCAACTCGTCGAACTCGAGAAAGAATTTCACTTCAACCGATATCTGTGTCGACCTCGGCGCATTGAACTTGCATCGCTGCTCGGCCTGTCCGAACGACAGATCAAAATCTGGTTTCAAAATCGACGCATGAAATACAAGAAAGGTTGTCGTTTTTTCTTTTCATCAACAGAACTTTTTTGTTTATTTCATCGTTTACCTGCGGTGTTCTGCCGCGTCTCATATGAGCGTGTCACATTTACTTTTCAATAACTCTGTGAAAGTAAAGCATTGGCCTATTTTAAGAATTTCTTAGTGTGCGACATCATCATGAAGAAACTTGACGTTGATGAATATAATTTTGCCCATCTCACCTTAATACTGTCGCTACATTAGTCCTACCATGTGAAATGCAGAAGTCGTAGTTTGGCCGTTTACAACAATGAATTCATACTGGGTAGCGCATGTGTCGGCCCGGAAATGATTAACTAAATAGCGACAAACACGTCTGGCGATTATTGTCTCTCAAAAAATCATACGTGTCGTATCACATCATCTCTATTACAATAATGTTCAAAATGTCCGCTTCCAGCACTAACGCAGGCGTGTAGACGTTGATGCCACACACCAACAGCACGTTTAATAACCACGTGACTCAGAGCGGTTGTGGATGCGTCGTTTCAGTTGGTCGACGCACGATACATCTTAAAATTTACACGATAAACGTTAAATACGTAACAAATTTTCAATCATTTTTTCCATATTTTTTTCAGTAATTTTTTTGAGTTACCCAGTATGAATCCACTGTTGTAAACGGTCAAACTACAACTTCTGTATTTGACAAAGTAGTGTAGCAACAATGTTATAGTTATTTTCATTTACAATCCGTATGCAGCTGAAATGAACTGGATTGCATTGACATCGATTGACATTGACATCGAAATGCTTAAACTGTTCAATATTGTCCGCGAAATTTTTTTCAAAACGAAAAGCTTTTCATCCACAAATTTTGCATTTTTCGATGAAAACTTTCGGACAAGAAAAATATTTTCCGACAAGCAAAAATTTTGAGGAGACAGCAAATGCAATTAAGTATGCGCCTTATGGCCAGTTTACACCGACGATGCATCTCAACTCACCTCGATTGCCGTGACAGTGAACGACAACGCATCGACGTCATTAGCATTGTGATGTCACGCTGCTGATGTACACAGACCACGCGTTGTTCTGTCTTAATTGCCAGCCTGGATGAGCAGTAGGGATGAGTTAAATAGATAAAATATGTAAAAGTAGAAAGCAGTCAGAGCCCGCACACCTCCGCCAAGGCAATGTTGTTCGCTAGGTGGCAGCACCATCTTCGGTTTTGCAGCGGTTTCCTTTATGCCTCATTGAAAGCAATGGTAACAAAAATTTCAGAGTGATTCAGAATCCAGGATTCTTTCCGGATCACCCCCAAAATTGAATCACTGGTAGTTTGTGCCATTCCCGACATGCCCTCAAAATTTCAGAAAGATCCGTCCATAAATTTTTTGACTTGTCTTGCTAACACACAGACAGACAGATAAAGTCTGGCAAAAACATTACCTCCTTGGCGGAGGTAAACACGGAATAATGCTCAAGTTAAATAACCAAACAGAACGGTTAAAAGATTTCGCATATCGAAGCGTTCTTGTTGAGTTGAGTTGCCTACGACGCGACTCAGCTGAACTCAATTTTCAACAGTTGAGTTTGATCCGGTGGTCTTAAGATTTTAACGCTGATGATGATGATGTTGCAGATCAGCGTCAGTCTAGCGTGACGTCGGAGCGTCCTACGACGACGACAGGCGTAGTGGACGGAACTTCCCGCGACAGTCCTTCACCACCGACCAGTTCGCTGACCACCACGTCACCACCGCCGCCCCCTGGTGGTCAGCCTCCGCCAACACACCGTCGCTGTTCGTCACCCGCCGTCCATGAGCTGCAGCACGGCCATGCGATGGGGGCTGCCGCTCCCGGTGGTCCTGTAACCAACACCAGACCTCACTCGGCTACCGACGTCGACCTCTTGACGCCCGGCCGGCAGAACGGTGCAACCGCACATCACATCACTGCCGGTCATCACGTGACGTCGCCGGACACCATTAAGTCCAAGCTGCTCAGCAGAGGCTAGTAGTAGCTATAGGGATCTGTATCAGAAAAGAAGCCCAGCTGTCGCTAGAATAGCCGACCGTACTGGTTGTCATTGACCTTCAAGGTCTTCCAAAGTCGATGATTTGCATTTCATCTGAAAGGGCGTATGCCACTTCCTATTAGTGATTAATAGTAACCTTGGCTGTATCTCTCACCGTTTCCGAGATATAACCAGTTTTTCGTTAAAAACGCACATTTTCCCTACCTCCTCGTTTATTCAACCCAACCCCGAATTTGAAAATGTTACCTTTGAACTATCGCTGAAATTTTGCATGAATTAGTTTAAAATACATGGCTAATTATTCGTGTAAAAGTTTTCCCCTAAGCCCCTAAAGCTTAGCCACAATACATCCGTGACGGAGGGACAGACGACAACCACGCCATAAGCTCGACCGTTACCTGTTGGCTCAGCCGTTAGGGCGTTGGATACGAGACCGAAAGGTCCACGGTTCAATTCCCAGCTAGTGCACTACCAAGTAACAACTCTGGGCAAGTTGTTCACACCTACTTGCCTGTGTAGATGCAAGTGGTCTAGTGGTTAGTGTCGACTCGTAACTTTCAGGTTGCAGTCTGATTCACGGCCGGTCATTTGCAAGCAACCTTAGTCAAGTTGCTAACCTACTATGTGCTCAGGCCAACTGAGCCTCCTACCCTCCGTGGGACGGGAAATGAGTAGTAGCTTACGGGCTACAGGGCGAGGGCTTAGTGTGGCTGATTGGGGCGATGGTATGTCTGATAGCTGGAAACCGCGGGTCTGTTCGTTCACGCGGGCAATGGATGGCCGCATAGTGTGCTGCGGTATCATTAGCTCATGCCAGTTAGCTGCCACTTCCAAGATTGTAAAGCGTTTCTGGTCTTGAGTCCGTCTCATGTAAGAAGCGCTATAGCAAGTACTGTCAGCTATTAAGTCTCTGTCTGCAACCGTTTACACCGTATAGATTAGTTAATGGTAGCAGAAGTCACGCGGACAATAGTGTCGCCACCTGGCGATGACTAAAATGGCAGCGTAAAATAACGAAAAATTCACTAGAAACCGCTTTCTGGGGGTTCTTGGTTGTTTAATGTCATCGACGTTTGTACTCCCGAAAAGCTCGTCAGCAGCGCTTGTTATGATAAGCACCAAATATGTGTCTATTTGCAACTGTTCTCTCACGCTGGACGAGTTAATAGCGGTTAAACAACGATTTCTCAAGAGGTTCTCTGATGCCCCTGTTTAAGGAAGATATTCCAAGTCCCAACTCAGCGGCAAGAAATTGGGTCTCAAGAAAACTAATGACTTTACGCTATCGTACGGTGAAAACCCGAAGTCTTCATCTCGGCCCCGTTTGAATCGGTATACCGGGTCGTGAGACCAAGACGGACAGATGGACAGACAGACGTAAAAATGCTTTTTCGTGTTGCTATTTGCTTATTTAGACATTTTTTCGGTAAGACGTACGGTTTAGCCACAGTACATAGGTAACAAAGATAGGCCAACGCGGACGACAGACGACAGACGGACACAACATCGTGTCATAAGCGCGACACCGGTTGTCAGAAAATGACGTCTTCACAGGATCTGCGAACATTTACGACAAAACTTTTCGCCTTTTCCCATAGCCAACTGTAAAGTGACTGCGGCGCCATGGGCATTTTTGTGCCTCCGCCAACGTAGTGGCAGGAGGCATTCTATGTTTCCAGCGTGTTCGTGCGTCCGTCCATCCGTGCGTGAGTCCCGAACAAACATTGTTAGCAAGATATCTTGAGTACTTGTTTACGGAATTTGACCAAACTTTTACCACAAACGGAATTTAGGGCAGGGATAAACGTTTTAAATTTTGGGGTCAAAAGGTCAAGGATCAAGTTTACGGTGGGGTCAAATATGCCCTAAAATGCACTTTTTGGCCATGTAGTTAATTTTCACATGTTAGCGGAGGCATATCAGTCAACAGAATCGTAGCCTCCGTCTAGTTTCCCTTTAACTTGTATTGTTGCAGACGTTTTTCAGGACGGCGTCGGCATGCGTTATGACGCGAGACCACCGTCAGAATATCAGCAGCAGCAGCAGCAGTTCTACCGTGGTGCAGGCGGAACGCATCAGTACATCAGCGCGTCGTCACATCCGCCGTCCCTCCCATCGTCATCACC
>Ga0209367_1011950_pt1 | contig 11428 bp, 8 predicted proteins | sample WorMetLIZISLAND2_FD_187412 | JGI IMG/M metagenome (GOLD analysis project Ga0209367, IMG submission 187412) | Marine gutless worms symbiont microbial communities from Max Planck institute for Marine Microbiology, Germany - Olavius geniculatus... ... | reverse complement strand
CGCAGCGAGACGACCAAACTATCTGCGCCGCCGGACCCGCGACAGACGAAAGCTTTCATCATGAACTTGGATCGCGTCATCTCGCTCAAGAACTGTAAAGGCAGCGCCGGTCTGGCGACGCTGCCTGTGCCGCTGCCGCCGCGACCCAACTACATCGACGGACCGACCTACCTCGACACTGACGACCTACCGCCGCCACCCGCAGAACTGCTGGAGGGACTGAGATCAATGAGGCGCCAGGGCGTTCCACTGCCGCCAATACCTGCGCCTGGACGACGATGACTGGCGGTCTCGTCACATCAGCCGATTTGATTATTTTCATGTGTGACCGCTGTGACTAACGCAAGACTCAGTAATGGTTGGTTCATTTTTGGTAAAAAATAACACACTTAAGGGAAACACACGCATACCGTTACTCGTCGTACAGCAGAAGGACAGACTCGACTTTACGTGCTTTAGTGCAGCCTCGGTTGTAATTTTTTTTTGTTTCAAAACAATGTCCTTGTAAGGTAGGTGTTAAACCCAGTCACCAAGTCTTCTCTCGTACGCCTAGACTTGAGGGTCTAGGAGCAAATCCGAGCTGACCTGAGACGTGTTCGTATATGCAATGACGGTGAACCAGATTTTGCTTCATGCCGCTGATAAGCTACTCAAGTGGATCAGTCAACTGATCAGTAAGTTTCGTAACTTTGTAACGTTGACGTTATCAAATACTGACCGATTTATTTCAAATTCTTTTATCGGCACACTCATTTGGCGAATTTGCCATAGTGATGTTGAAGAATTGTACACCCACACGTTAAACGCGTCGTTACACAGCGTTGTGAAATATAATGAGTGGCGGTTTTTGAATGTTAATATGTGCTAGGTAAACATTTGCAAGCGACGCCTTCGTGATGTGGTGCGATGTTTTGCGATAACTTTTTTTGCGAATGCACCGGTAATTGTGCTGTGAAAGGAATATGAAAATCCGTCAAAAACGGTGAAGAAATTTACGAAATACGATAATATGCTTTTTTGGCCGCTTGGTATACTGACAAGATTGTAGTAGCGATTTATTCGTGTGGATACTACTGTACGATTTTCGTGTTTATGCAAGTTGACGAGTGTATCGAATGCTTTGAGAACGACATACAGAGAAACAGAAAACACAAATTTACAAAGTATTTTGTGGACTGCATATGCCACCCATGACATGTGCCTAACAGTACCTGTAGTAACATACGGCATAGTAAAAATTACAGATCTGAGTCCTTTGTTTGTTTGTCGTATTTTTATTGAAGTCACAATATTGAAGCTTCTGTTTGATAATGAAGCCAGTTATGTGTGTTGTTTTTGCTAATAGGCCTGGATCCTAGATCCACCCAACTTACGTCGTATTGCTGACTTCAGGATTTGTGGAAAATTTTGAGCTTATGCCTCTTACATTGAATTTGAGCGCCCAATCTTTCATCCCTTAAACGGCTCTAATAACTCATGGTTACTGCCGTCTCCAGTTTTACCTTGTAATATTTTAGTGTTCTGCACATGCGCAGTTTAGTTCTTCCTTAAACCGACAGTTCTGTTATTAGAGTATTTTCTGTGCATATTCAGTTAATATATTATGACAACGTTAATATGTGTTGGTGATGTCTGTTGTTTGTATTACAATGTAAATAAACGAATCGCTATACTCATCAACTGAAGCTGTCGTTTATTGTCGCTATTGCTAGTATTGCTGTTAAGTTGTAGGCTTATTTCAGCTCTTACACTGCGTGGCGCAAAATCAAATGTCACACCAGACAAAATCTACACCGTGTCTCAGAAAAAAAAACAGTCAAAATTTTTTTTTGTAATAACTTTGTCAAATTTTTACTAACTTTGATAATTTTTGGCACGTTGATGGCTAAGACGATAAAATTATGTAAGGTGCACTCATTTTTCACCTCACCTAATTTATGTTAGTGCACTACCATGTGAAACATAGATGCCCCAAATTGTTGCATAATGCTGAGTTGTTGTCTCAAGTGAACGCTGTAACGAGTTAATTAGGCACAAAATACACTAAAATGTGAATTATTTAACAGATTCATAAGTTTGTATAACAACTCACTTGCAAATTATGCCAAAGTGTGCTCCGCATACAAAGACGCAGTGGCTTAGATGCAACGCCAGTGGCTGATAGCAGAATCAATGATCGACTGATCAAATGCATTCACTCATCGATTAGACATGTTTAAGCTCATAGCCAGCTATTTTGTTGTCTGCTGTTTTCAGCATAAAATATTTACCTGGTAATACCTCAAAATTACTAAACCATGTTGCACTCTCTGTCGAATTGATGATGCCAAGGTGAGCCATCTGATACAAATCTGATACATCTGATACATCGCCGCGTAATGTAACAATTTCGAGCATCTGTGTTTCACACTGTAGTGCGTCGACATAAATTAGGTAAGGTGGTAAATGAGTGCGCCATACATAATAATATCGTTTTGGCCATCTTTGTGTAAAATATTATTGAAGTTGGTAGAAATTCGACAAAATTATGCCAAAAACAATTTTTGACTTTTTTTGAGACACGGTGTAGTAGGTATAGGCCTATATCTTGACAACCAATATAGATTCTTTAATTCTGTCAAAATCTGAGGATTTAAAGGCGAAAAATTATACAACTTAGAACTGTCAGAATTTAGATATTTAAATGTTTAAATATTTTATATTTTAGCTACTCGGAAATAATGCCAAACTCCGTCGGCGTGTGCGGTGTGCGTAGTGTAACATAGGCACAAGCACATAGGTGTATTTCTAACATTAGTTTTACTTAGGGCCTAAGTTTATAAGTTCATCGTTTTCACTTTTTTATTAATTCAGTCATACTCGTCCGTCGTTCGCCGTTTTCTCTCTGACTCGTACGGGATCCTAATTTAGAAACTACCGTGAAAGGCTGAGAAAAACAAAAAATTGTTGTGAATTAGGCCTACATTCGGCATGGCAGGAGTAACCGATGTGCTGATTTTCAGCAAAAAGTTAAAACAGTGAGCCGATGTAGTTTTCTAGTTTCATTTTTGTTCCGAGTAATCAGCAATTATAAGTTAGCACATATGATGAAAGTGACGAAATATGGACTTTTCGTCTCGTGAACTATTCGTTCCAGTCGTGCCGTGTACAGGCCTAGGCTAAGGGCCTACTCCAGTTTGGACCGCACGCATGTAGGCTTATAGGGCCTACTTTCACTTTTTAGTTTCACTAGCCTATACATAACCACGTAACCAAAATGTCAAATTTACTAACTTGCTTTAAACTGAATTGGAGTAGTGCTGCAACTTCCCTCAAAACAGTAGTTTAATTTTGGGCTGTTCTGGCCGCTATTAACACGCCAGATGAAAAATAATGGTAGGCCCTACCGGGTTCGATATACGCCTAGTCCACAGACTTCGAGATGTATAGCTAAAGATATACTGGTAGATGTCGATGAATAATCCAGTTACCGAAGTGAACTGACGCCGTCATGCACCTAGCGGCAAGTTTCCGATCCGTCGAGGTGCTTCTTCGAGCACTGACGTCCGGGTCATTCTGCAGGTAATAAACACTCACTAACCAGATCCCGATGCAACGTCAGTTGCCGTAGCCCAAATGCTGCCCAATACATGAACGATAGGTCAGTCCTGAGAACCGATATCAAATCAAATAAGTCTCTCCTCCGTTTTTAGTCGACCAAACTTAAGTAACGGCGGGGCTATTGGCACGGTTGTCGTCCGTCCGTCCGTCCGCCTGCCATCTGTAACTTATGTACTGTGGCTAAGCGTTAGGCCGTAGAGGAAAAGTTTTACACGAATAATTATAGCCATGTGCCATAAACTCGGGCGTGCAAAATTTCAGCGATCTAGTGCAAAGGGAACATTTTCCAATTCGGGGTTGAATGGACAGGAATAGGAAATTCAATGGAAAAGTGGTCATATCTCGGAAACGGTGAGAGACATAGATGTAAAGAAACGTTTTTAATGTTTTTAAAATTTTCTTCTCCTTTCCCTTTTTCCCCTTCCACTTTTCCTTCCCTTTTCCTTTCCTCCCCTTCCTCTTTCTCTTTCCCTAACCATGTCTCCATCTGCAGCGGTTTGGCCGCAATTTTTAATGGAAAGTTTTAGGCTATGGGCCGTATCTTGGAAGCTGTTAATGCATGGCATTGGACAGAGTATAAAATCATCTTTGTGTTCATGCGTCCGTGCGTCCTACATTTCTTAAGCTATCTTTCTTCCACCTTCCCTTTCCCTTTCCCTTCCCCTTTTCCTGCCCTTTTCCCTTCCCCTTCTCCTTTCCCCTTTTCTTCTCCCTTTCTCCTTCCCCATTTTTCTACCCTCTTCCCTTCCCTTTCTCCATCCCTTTTTCCTTCCCCTTCCCCTTTTCCTTGCCCTTTCCTCTTCCCTTTTTTTCCTTTCCCTTCCGCTTCCTCTTCTCTTTACCTTCCGCTTCCCCTTTCCTTTACTTACCCTTCCCCTTGAAGGTCAGTACTGCAACAGGAACTGTATGGGCTCTAGACCTAGTGCGTTTTCCCCAGCAAAGCGTTTTAATTGTGAGAAAAATTTGCGAAACATACGTCCGATATTTCTGTTGATTACGACTGTAGCTGTTTATGTCGTCCAGTGAGACGACCGCGTGTCACCGCGCGCGACGTGTATTATACCAGCGTTAATTTATTATTGTAGCTTTCGAGAGCAGCGTTTTGTTAACATAGCGTTATAAGCGTGCATGGAACTGTGTCATCTCTGAGAAATCGTTTTCTTTCCGTGATTATATGTCGGTCGCTGGGCTTCGGACGTAAGCGGTATACGGTCGGCTTTTCCTAGCGACAGCTGGGTTTTTTGTTTATCAGCATTTTCTGCAAAACTAATACCATCCAAATCACCTGGATCGCTACATTTAGTGTCAATGACCCATTATGGCATTGTAGACTTCAAGAGCCAATTGGGAGCTAGGTCTGAAAAACGGAAGTTTTCAGAAGTTTCATGGTAGACCCCCTGGCGGGTGTCTCAGGCAAAGTTCCCATAAGCTGGTAATAATATAGGCTAAGCCATTTTAAAGTAGATTTTCTGCTCAGAGTGTAACAAAGTTTGTCAAGTTGCAAATTTGCAAACTGACGCAATAGGCCTACTGCTAGATATGCCTATAATAATAGTCGCCCTTATATATTGGGCGGACCTTGAGGATGGTAGGACCCCACTACAGACCGAAGACGCTCAGTCAAATGAAATTTCGCAAGCGGTTCAAATTTGATTTCTGCTCAACACGCCACAGAAAATCTTTGCGTACTTTTTGACGCAAGTGAGTAGTGGCACAAGCGACGCGACAGCCAAAACGCAAGGGACAGGATATTTATCCGGCAGCCGTATCACTATCCTTCGGCCGAAGGCTTCGGGTGCTCGTCGTACCGCCGCAGAGACACGACGTCAGCCGGGCAACTGACGACCTCAAATTTATAGAAATTTATCACCAATATTATACGCTTACTTTTGGTGTGCATTATTGTCACATAAATTTCTGAAATACGCTAACACTAATCCTAACCCTAATCCATACACCACAATATTAACGCTAATTCTGGTCACTACCGTAAAACTGCTATAATACATAGAAGCCCCTGGCTTCTATTAAAACATTGTCAACCTGGCATACCAGGGTAATACACTTTTCTCTGGTCAGTGTGTGCAATACTATTATTATAATACAATTTAGAGTGAGTGTATTAGACTACTGCACATAGCCTACTACTAATCACAACTCACACTTAGGGGCCTACAACAACAACGACTTGGATGTCCAGCTTATATTGGAAACCCGGCTTATATTAGCAGTTTTACGGTAACGCGTAACGCGATTACGCCGAGCGACATTGGTGTCACCGCCTATCGATCGAGTTTTTCGTTGTCGTTCATTGCCGGAAAAATAGCTTACGGTCTATTTTTAGAGCTGCCGGACGAATAGTCACCGCGAAAACGCAAACGGTGTTTATTTTCTTGCGGATGGAAACCAGGCTTTAAACGACCAACTCCGAGTGACCAGAAATTTGTTTTTAATGAATTTACAGCAATAATTGCATGTGTCGCCACGGGTCGCCAAGCAGGACATTATTAAATTAGAAAACGGGTTACGACTTACGAGTTGCCTATTAGGTGATAGTAAAACGACAAAAAATCCACAATCTGCGGTTTCACCCCGTGGGTGAGGGCGGTCTACTACCGTTCGCTGTGCTGTCTGCTATAGATCTGCTGCCAGTGCAGAACTTGCATGCTGTGTTGCTGAGCAAAGTCTTAGGCCTAGGCGCAGGCAGCCTCCGCAGTCAAGGCCGCAGGTACTTACAATATCTAGCCGCAGTGTTTACGATATGAACCGACTGGTCGGCGACTACGCACCGTAGGATACTGTGTTGTGCCGCCAGTTCATCAGTCGCCAGTAAACAAGTCGAGAATGTAAGTTTTGCTTGCATCTGTACTTTTGCATTTTTTTGCAATCTGAATTTCTACGTAGACGAATTTATTTGCATGTCGCTCGCTCAAAGATTGTCAGTGATGTAGCGTCGTCGTTACAGCGATCGAGCATCGCACACAAGACTTGCACCCCGAAGATTTGGCGTCCGGTTACTGCGACAAAAATTTCACAGCTGAATTGTTTCCTGTAATTATATTTCATAGAAGCGAATCAAAGTCCATAGCTGCTGTCAGCCAATAGGTCACCATAGCGCGGTACTGTAGCCTATGCGGTTGATTAGCGTGATAAATGTATCCTGACTTTGTAAGTTAACACTTCCCCCTGTAACGTTTAGGCGAATGTTTTAGGCTCAGACATAAAATTTCCACTACCATTATTTGTACCAAAAGTACTTAAGCATTTTGTGACTGGTTCATTGTAGGCGCAGACTCGGCGCGTGGCTTTGAGCTGTAAATGGAGCTATAAGTATTATTATGATATGACCGGATAGCCGAGCTCTTTTAGTCAAACCTGTGGCCAAACGGTACCGGTATCTCAGAAACTATAGTACTGTAGACCTAGATCTGAAGTTGCACTGTCGAAAGTTTGCATTTTGGTGGAGATTGGTGAGAGTGATGTGCACTAGAGATCGGTTCCCTGACAAAGGAACTGCGCTCTAGTATTGCGCCAGTTTCGAGAAAAGCGACGATATTTCATGTCATTAAAATACGTCACTAGCGCGTAGTAGACCTACTGAAAGCATTTACGTTTCAAAAACACGATAGCAGAAAACAAGTTATTAGCCACAGCCCACAAGAAAAGTAAAATCCATTCGTCCCGTTTGCGAATCAAAAATATTATGGTACGCATGCGCTGGCTACAAGTACAGTGTATATATGTCTTCCTTCAACCCTGCAGTTCGGCTGAAGTGCGGCGTTCGGCTGCTGTCTGTCATGGTCATATCTGTCACTCCTGAACTGTGGGTGTGGTCTTGAAGTGCAGAGTGCAGACTGTTGCCGAAGATTAGTTGTTGCCGGAGGTAGGCCTACCGCTGATATTTTCGCATGCTCAGCAATCTGGGTGCGTTGTGTTCTCCACGTCGCACGAATGATTACGACGTATCGTATGTTCTGGCTTCTGGTCACGAAATCAGCTGATAGGACGCTTTGGTATTTGTACTGATTCATGCAAATGGTTCTTTTTTGTTTTAACGTTTAAGCTATTTGCTACTTCTTGAGTTGGGCGTGTCTGATTTGTTGAACTAGCTAGTGTAATGTTGACAGCAGTGTATAGGTCTACGGATTCGTTGATTTTGTTAATCTTGATGGTGCCGCCGTGACACGTTATCTGATTGGCTAGCAGGCAGAACTTTTTGTGCAGTGCAGTAGCGACCTCCGTTCGTGGCCGTACCATGTTGTTTTACTGAAACGTGGCGCCACAACGTCCTGTCTTTAATGACGATATTGATGGCTGTGCAGACGTCAAGATTACGAGTGTGGTTCGATACAGCGCAGACGCCATACCTATGGACGTAAGCCATCTGGTGAACGGAAGCTGATCTGTGCAAGAAAGACAAAAAAGTCACAGAGTGGCTGTGAGTCGCACTGAGTCCAGATATCGCGGCGTCACAAATCAAGTTCTTGAGCAGCTGCTGCAGCCGTGCAACAAGTGCGCGTCCATAACGTAACGTAATCACCGTCCTCACCATGGGGTCACTCAAGTGCAGTATGTAAAGATAAGGCTGGGGCTGAGGACTTAGGTCTGCTGTAGTGTCGCCTTTTAGCGTAACGGGAGTTTTCTCGTGTCTTAATTCTTTTAATGTTTCCCGGGGCATGAGTAAACTGTGTGCCAGAAGTCAAAGCTCATGGTCAGCGGACGTCAAAAACTACAGAATGACCTACGTGGTTATTTATGGACGGCAGGTCACGCGCCAACAGGCTTAGGCGCGTCGAGCACCGATTATAAACTAGGTTTAGCCTAACTATTATTCCTGCTAGCCAATCAAATACGCGCCCCGTCACTGTCACCCTCACGCCAAGAAAATGAACGAACCCGTGTATTGTTGGCAAAAAAATTAGTTAGTTCTAAACTATACACGAGCCTCGAAAAAGACAGATTCTACTGTTAGGCCTAATTTACTGTCAAGATTCGGCGCCTGAGACGTTCAGCAAGTGGTCGATGGAAGCTGCATACACGGTCGGCAGTCGGCGCCAATATCTCTGCTTGTGTAATGAATGTCTGCCGCCGGATGACGTTATTATTACACCGAGAAACTGCACGAAGTCTCGGCTCCTGCGCTAAATCAACTGCTAGAACAACTATAGAGAACTATAATTTCGTGTACATTCGTACGTCCAGCTGCAGTGGCTGCGGCTGCAGCTGCTGCTGATGATGAGGTGACGGTGATTAACTGTTGTCGAAACTGATGGTGACATGCAGGAATGTGATGTATTGACGATTCTGACAGCTAGCTTGCTGACAAAGTGATTGATTTGTTGCTGCCAGTGCTTTGACCACTGCCAGTCGGTGCGTCAAACTGTCGGTGATTAATGCACGGTCATTGACGTTGCACGAAGTCTCGGCTTATGGCAAGAAAACTCTAGCAAGTTGCTAACCTACTGTGTGCTGAGGTCAACTCAGCCTCCTACTCGTAACAGTTTTAGAGCATGTTACATACAACAAACCGGCAACAAATCGAAGTAAGCGATGAAGTTTGGACTTTAGGAGTTACGAAGTGCACTGCATTTAGCGCTCGCTATGTTAGCCGTTTGCGAGTTTTAGCTTTTTAATACCGAAGTCTTCAGTGGGCCCTATATACTTTACAAGATCAGTGGAGACTGATTAACATTGCTTGCTTTTATGTACAGCAGCGCAGCGTGATATTTGTACACGGTGCACCCATAAAAAAACTTATTAGTTCGTACAAATCACAGGCTGCGCGATAGCGCAACAATGTTGTAAGGGTGACCAGCCATTTCGATGGGAGAACCCAAAATTTGACCCCCCTGTTTGAATACGCATTTTGTCCTCACTGTTTAGTTTAACATGAGCCAAGTTTGTGCTGCTAATTTTTTTTTTGGGGGGGAGGGGGTAGAATTGCACTTTAAATACTTGTTCACTTGAATAATGCATTTTTTGCTTTAAACGTTTGTAATGTTTGAATCATGCACAGTATTATAATGAAACTCACCGTATACGTGGCTTGAATCTACATCTGCAGAGGGTTGCAAACTTAGTGACAAAATCTGCTACAATTCCGAATATACAAAATTTTTCCTACAGTGATTTTTACTGACGCCCCGTGTACGCGACATGTGGGCGCAGCGTGTGACGAGCGTGTGAAACGGTCACCGACTGAGATGTTGACGCTAATGCCATGTGTGCCATTCATTGATATACCGCTGCTGTCAAAATAATGTCATTCAATACTAAATATTCACATAAAGTCACAGTGCAGGGTCCAATTCTTGAAGGGATATTTAGGGATTTTGCGCGTGCCGCATTTGAAAGCGGAGAAAATAAATTGTTCGTAACTTGAAATCATGACTGAGATCAAGCAATGTAAAAGGATATGGTGTTTTTAATACGGGCTGATTGATTTGCCTGTAAAATAGGCGAACATCGAACAGCCTAAGTTAGATATTGAATTTCTATACAAGCAAATTCGTAGACTGTTTTCGTAATTTTATCATCAACGCGAGTCTAAGGTGTTCGTTACGAGGTCACTCATTTACTACACATCTAACTACAGTTTATTACTTTGCACGAAGTAAACAGCAATAATCAAATAGAATAAATACTAGACGAATATTTCGAGAAGCTGTAGATTACTGCGCAGCGTCATGATAGGATAAACCGCAATACATGTCTTGCCCGTCCGTCGGTCTGTGTGTCTGTTTCCTGCGGGATTCTAAAACGAAAACGCGCAAAATCCCCAAAATTGGTGGGAACGTTTTCCGGAGTAGAAATAGCCGGTGTACTAACTTTAGCTCAAAATGTCAAAAGTCGGGCGATAGACGGCCGCACAATGTGTTGGCACCGGACAGACGTAGTTTTGTAATCATACAGTATGTGTAATTATCTGTAGTTTCGATCGTTTCGTCGTGGGCGTGCAGATGACGACAAGCGGAAGTGAAATGAGCGGAGAGGACGTGATGGCGACGCGGTCACGTGACGGCGGTCCCCGGGGGGCGGGGACCCCGCACCGACTGATGACGTCACGCGTCTATGACTGGAACACGAAGCAGCATTTCTATCCGGACATCATCGACTCTGACAGTGACTGGAGCGGTGCTGGTGGTGGTCAGTTTGTACGATGGAACTCAGGACGTTGGCGTCCCGTGACTGGCGGCGAGTCCACTACTTCGAGGGTGCAGCCGCACATCAGCTCCAGTACATTGGCAAGTCTAGCAGCTCACCCGCCGCAGACACGTACGTACATACGCAAGAATCTTTCCATCTATAGCCTAGCTTTTGGTGGGTCACGTTTTTTTGTTCAGGCTCAAGTTACAAAAACTGTCATTAAATTTTTACGATATTCATAAAAATATTTCTAGGTTTAGTCGATTTCACGTAGGTCTGCTTTATTATTAGCCGACCGTACTTGAATAACGGTCGAGCTTATGGTACGAGTTGTCGTCTGTCTGTCTGTCCGTCGTCTGTCACGGATGTATTGTGGCTAAACAGTAGGTCGTAGAGGAAATTTTTACGCGAATAATTAGCTATGTGTAATGAACCTAGAGAGGCAAAATTTCAGCGATCAAGTGCAAGGGAAACATTTTCAAATTCGGGGTTGAATGTCAGGTCAGGTCAGGTAGTCGCGTAGTCATTGGACCGTAGCGTCGCTCTTCCGCCGTGACCACGCCTGATAGCCAGCTTCCATTGATCAGCAGGTGGGCGGTTGTTGTCTCTTCGGAGCTGGTCTATTCACCTGCCACGTGGATGACCAGGACGACGTTTCCATGTAGGGTCTGGGCGGCGTCCC
>Ga0209367_1011948_pt1 | contig 11428 bp, 8 predicted proteins | sample WorMetLIZISLAND2_FD_187412 | JGI IMG/M metagenome (GOLD analysis project Ga0209367, IMG submission 187412) | Marine gutless worms symbiont microbial communities from Max Planck institute for Marine Microbiology, Germany - Olavius geniculatus... ... | reverse complement strand
ACCGGTAACTACTTCTACTAGTACTACTACTACTACTATTCCCAGGGGGCCAGGGCCCACCCAATATTTGGACATTTTCTATCATGTAGCCTGGATAGCCAGGATGAATGTTCCAATGCTTTGGTGGAAAATCATATCAAAGGGAAGCATAAGAAAACAAAAATTTTGTTGCTTGTGCTCCGAGGCTAAAATGTGCCAATTGCAAAAATAATTTTGGTGGACCCCACTGGGGAAGCCTACAAAGCTCCTTGAGATTCCTTAGTCAGATGTGGAGTGGAGATAACCTCGTCGTTCCCACTCGGCCACCCAACTTGATACTTGTGGCATCAGTCGTCTTCGGCTCTTTCAGTATTAACTTACAACCACCATCACTAGTCACTACTATTACTACTAGTACTACACCTGTACATTTTCTTGCAACTTCTCTTAGTCTTTTTATTGAAATGAATGATCGGTTAATTATTTGTTTTCGAATACTTAACTACGAGTATTTACAGTCAATTTTTTGGTTGCCGGTCCTATTTTAAGTACGGCAACTCATTTTGCTGTTTGATGGCTGTTGCATTCAGTGATGTGTCTTTGAGGACTCGTCTTTGGGGTGCCTTAAAGGTCCATGGCCACGGTCAAACTTACTCGCACAATTTCTGTAGATTTAAATTAGACATTTAACCTCGCATATATAATATGTCGATTTTAGCTTCATAAATATATGAAATTAATGCGTGAATTCAAACGAAATGCGGCATTACATTACGTTATGCGAAATATTCTAATCTATCAGTGCCCGCAGTGACGTCATGACCCTAGCCCATATAGATCATGAATATTAATAGCTAGCCGACGACGTCATCGTTCTAGGCTAGGCCATAGCCTATAGACGTCATGAATATTAATTCATGACGTCCATAGGCTAAACTCAGACGTCACCGCAGGTCATTATCGTGGCGTGTTTTCTACGTCGTTTTCGTAGATCGTCGACTTCAAAGGTAAATTTTTCCGTGTTGACAGAACACTGGGCGCCGATATTACTGTCAAAGTTATCATTAAATTCTGCACTTTCAGGAAAATGGATAAAATGTATATGTTAATTTTGGTGACCACGGACCTTTAAGGACAAAGAGCAGTGTCCCTGGTCCCTGGCTTTATCCTTGGTCTCAAGTCCTTGTCCTTGGTTTTGCTTATCTTGAAAGTTCTTGGCCTTAGCTGTGAATGCAATGTTTTCGGCCTTGGCCTTGAACACAAAGTCCTTGGTAACTTTACTGATGATACTGATATCCATGTTGTGACTGTGTTTGCCTGTAGGTTGGCACGGTTATAGCACAGTTGAGAATACAGCCAACTTGTTTCCATTGCTACTTCGCAGCATTCGTAGACGTTTATCTGTTTAGTTCACAGCTGCACTGAACATTTAATTCGTATTCGTATCAGGCCAAAGATGCTGTAATACGTTCCTTCCGTTGTGTGCAGTGTGCATACACTTGAAATGCTAAAGTGGCTTAACTGTATTATTCATCCATTTAAAAAACGTTTTTTACGTTTTTTTTTATTCTAGCCACATTTTTACTTTTTAAAAATGTTTTTTGTTATTTTCTCAGTGTTTTTAAGAAAATTTTTTTAAACGTTTATTAAAAATTTCACCAATGCCTTAAGAAGCACTTTTGAAACCACAGAAATGAGAAGTGGTGGTAGTTTACTTAGTTAGTTTAGTGATACTTGGTCTTATCACTTTGAAGTTGAATTGAAGTTGAACGGGGCCTAAATTTCTCTCAGTAGCTTTATATAGGCCTAGTTCCAGAGCTACACTGCACCTACAGCATTAGGCATTAGGCAAGAAGTTGAACAAATTAGGGCTAACGTTTTTATTCAACGATGTTAAACGTTTTTTTAGATTTTGTTACGTTTTTTAACATTTAAAAAAATTTTCTGTAATTTTTGTTTACATCTGTGGTATTACTGTTGACGTCTCATTGCTTTCACTGCTTTGGCAACATGATCTCAGTGTTGACCAGTTTATTTTTGATAACAGCCATTAGTCTGTGTTTCTTATGTGCTTTGAATGGTTTTTGCATTTCGTTGAATCAAAAGGAATTTGCTGCGTATCTGCATTAGCCTGTAGTAAACTACACCGTGTCTGAAAAAAACATCCTGAACATTTTCGATTGTAACTTGAAGAAGGATTATCAGATTTTAATAATTTTTGACAGCCATATTTCCGACACAACTGGCGATCAAATGGCTGTCCAATTTTTCACTGCACACACTGTCTGCTTCTACACTCTCTGGAGAAACAAAACCATCAAAATATTGCATTTTTATCCAATTCCGCCTGTTCAGGTTTTCCCAGGTAGTGCAGAAACAGACATTCGGTAATGTGGGAACTAGAACAGTCATTCGATGGAAAGTAGTGTCAAAAATCTTTGCACCAAAAATTATTAAAATTGTCGATTCTTTCTGAAGTCACAATAGATAATGTTGGAGATGCTTTTTGATGTATTTCTGTTCATTTCAACTCATATATTTCATTGGTTCTGCTTTCCCCAGGTATTGCAGAAACAGACATTGTGTGAGATGGAATGTTGAACGGTTGTTTGATGGCCAGCTGTGGCAGAAATATTCGTACCAAAAATTACTATAATTGAATATCCCTTCCGCAAGTGACAATCGATAATGTTAATGTTCGGGATGTTTTTTCCGGTCACGGTGTATACCGACCACCTCATCTAGAACTGTTCACAGTTTACCAATGCATGTATCTCTCTTAAGTAAAGTTGTACTTGAAGCATTTGTTTTCTACACAAAGCGTTAACTGTAAGTGCTGAGCTTGTCTACTGACTTCACTGAGTTCACTGTTTTTGTCAGTTAGGTCAGGTTTTAGTTTAAGTTGTGACGTTTTTACTTTTTGAGTCAGGAGCCTGTATAGGCTAATGTGGCTTGGTGGTATAGCGGTAACAATGTCAAACTGGTGACCCGTAGGTCCCCGGTTTGATTCCAGCCTGGTGCACTGCCAGGTAACAACCTTGGGCAAGTTGTTCACACACACATGCCGGCCTCTGTCACCAAGCAGTACAGTTTGGTACTGGCCTCACCGCCGGGAACATAACGGAGTATATGGGAGAGGTCTGGCCTACTGCCCATGTGGCTGAGTTGTGTTTGCACTCACTGCTGGCTCAGGGCTTTGAAACGGAGACGAGCACCGACTCGAAGGTTGCAGAGCTCTGAGGGAGTGCTGTTGACTACGGGAGTTTTTACCTTATCTGTAGGGCTTACGCATGGAGGAACGGGTAAGTTCTGTATTGCAGTGTATTAGGACGTCTGCACAATAAAGGTTTTGATTTAGTGGTGAATTCACTTTGCCACAGCCGTTCGTATCGTATGTTTTATTGTTTGCATTTCTGCTAACAAATTGTTGTTGTCTTATTGATCGCATTCTCATTACTTGTAATTGTCTTGTTAATAAAGTTCGTGTGAACTGAACATTGAAAATAAGTTTTGCAGCTGCTGTGTGCATAGCAAAGATCTAAGGACCAGAATTTTTCTGCCTGTTGTAAAGGCTGTCATAATCGTTTGTTGTCTGCAAAAGAAGAGTATACTTGTTGGTGTTAAGGCACATACAGAGCAACGTAACTGAACTGAACTGACATGATTTAGTTTTTGACGAACTGACCAGTGTGTAAGCAGTCATGCATTACAGTAGGCACCATGTAATGGCGTTGACGTCTACGTGACTGCGCGCACGTACGTGTCAACCAGTGAACAGTGGGCTCGCCCTGCTTGCCCAATGCCCATTGGTCACTTCGTCAAAAACAACTGTGTCAGTTTCACGGCTCGAAGTGGGACGGTATGGAACAGTATGGTGAACCGGTACTTCCTTGGCCGCCTGGAAAAGATACAGGCACTTCTTTCTGAGAAAAGACATACCGGTATGCTTGCAGGTTGTTTTCTGAGATTTAGGCAACTGGTTGCTGATGTTTGCATCGATCAGTGGCCAAAATAAGGCTAGTTTGAGGGGATGAAGGGAAGGAAGGCAAAGCTACCATACTGGCACTTATTTTTTTCCACTTCGAGTCCTGGTTAGTTTCGTTACGTCGCTCTGTATGCGTCTTTAAGCTTAAATGCATACCGAAGTTTTGTGGTTCAAGGGTGTAGGCAGAGAACGGTTTCAGTAAGGGCTTACAGGTTTAAGCTCCTCGGGCCTAAATAGAGGCCGAAAGCTGGGGTGGACTGGACTTATTTGGGAGGGGGCAGCTAGTTCTAGAGGAGTACTGTAGGCTCCCCAGCGGGGTCAAAATGGAGCCACGGCCTATATTGAATTCTGGGCATAGGAAAGTTTAGTGGGTTCAAACGTTGTTTAGTTTTACTGCAAGTATGTGGATCTAAAATTGCACTTAGGCAGAATCATGGGCCCCTCTTGGGCTCTTTCCGTAGGAGGCTTCAGCCCCCTCAAGTTTTCTGGCTCTTACTGAGAATTACTAAAGTATTCATTTACTAATTTGCTTTTTAAATTACCGTACTTATTCGTGGAAGTATTGGACACCACTATGTACCTGTTGGCAGTCACTATCTTTAAGCAGTATTATTTGCTGTATTAGATGCCGTGATGGTGACATACCTGTACTCATGATTAAGCATTTACACTCAGATGGTTTGATGTATGTACGAAATACTGTGATGTCCATGGTCTAACTAGGAAGACGTGTTGTAAATTTGAGTTCACTATCAGTCCATTTCTGCCTCGTATTGCTTCCAGTGACTGTGTTTGTATTGTCTTTGCGCTTCTCTAGTCGTTAGCGATATTTTTATTGCGCAAAAAATAGGACATTTTTTATAGGAGAATGTTTTACGAGAAGTTACTTGATGAGCTGCTGTAGACTATTATAACACAATTTAATAATTATTTTTGTCATGGTCACAAATATGACATCAGCTCAAACTGCAGTGTCGAGTTGTTGATTTTCTCAAGTTCTCTGCTGCATTGGCAAATTTGATTTTCCACTTACAAAAATATTCTAAATAATAATATTAATATTATTATTACATTATGAAAATATTTCAATAATATATGAACCAGCAAGCGCTCAGTTGCAGATAAAATCCATTTGTAAAAGACCATGTAAACTGTGAATCAGCCAGTGGCGTCATTTCAGTAAATCGTTGGGGATCTCAGAAATCATTGGGGTCACAGTCTGTAATTTACGTAACGTATTGTTCTTGCAGCTAACACAGTTTCAAAGGTACGATATACCGGGAAAAAATAAAATCAAATTTTAGGGGGTCCGTAGACCCTTCAGCCCTCCCCTAAATGACTCTCCTGGCATCAGGAATGTCACTCAATAGGCAACTACATGGGAACGTCTAATATTGGCGGTGCAGGTAATATCGTCGACAGCAATGTTCATGTAAGACTAACATATCGTCATCGAGTTGTTGGTGGGGTTCACCAGGTGGCGTCGCTAGTGTATCGTCAATATTATGGCTAGTTTCAAGCCAGTCCTGAACTCGTTCCATCGCCATTCGCTCGTTGCTTGCGCGATGTCGGTGTCTGTGCCAGTGGTGTGATGAAACATACTCTGGTGGTGGTAGTGGTAATGGTGAATAATCCACGCTGCGGATCGCGGCTGTAATGTGGACGGTCGTCTGGAATGAGGAATGGTCGTCATTGATCCGCTGGCTGGAACCGTGGTGATGCTGGCGACTATGGCAGGACGCTTTGTGTTTGGAGTAACTGAACATAATCATTCACAGAAAGCAAAAATAACAAGTCATATCGGTCGTTTAATTGAAAACGAGCAGTAGTGAATGATTGAAGCAGTTGCAATAACTTAAGCATTCTACAGTTAAACCTGTGAATAAAAACCTAGACGTAGAAAACACAAGTAAATCGGTGCATCTTTCATCTAGGCCGCTGTAGGTGAAAAATTTGCTAAGGAAGAAAATACAACAATGCACTGTCTTTAGCATTTACCGTTAGCCTACCAGTCTTATTTTTCAATCGAAATTAACGATTAAAATTAAATCGTTTAAAAAATTAATTCTAGGCTCGGCCTACCTGTAACTGGTTGGTACGTAGACATTGTTGGCGCGCATGTTTTGGCACACTAACTCAGCCAGATGACGTCTGTCCAGCTGTAACTCGACGCTCTTGTCTCCGTCAATACGCTGCTGCCGCCGACTGGCTTCGGCTTTCTCTGCAAACAGTTGTCACGAACAAAAACAGTTTTTTACCAGTAGGCCTATCTCTTATTTAGGTGCAGGCTAGAATAGTATACGTTAAAATACGCACGTATTTAAAAATAGAATTGGCCCTACATAAATCATTGATGCATAGGTCTATCCTCGAGTGGTGTTACTGCCCACATTATTTTTGTTCTATTCGCACGGTTACTGTGAAAAAATGATAACTAGAAGGCGCTCGTTAGAGTGCATATCTCCGCCAATTCGTGTACACACAGAGACAGACACAAGACGGACAGATCGACCAATCTCATAATCTCCTCCAATTCACTTCGTTCAATTGGCGGAGATAACTATTTAAAACTTATAAACAGTGCCGGGGCTAGAGAGTTGGAGGCCCCTCCGAAATCCAACTGTGAGGCCCTATAACGGGGTCCAGGGGCGGAGCCCTGGTCAGTAGGTGAAGCCGAAACACTTTTGGCTTTTGGACGTTCAATGGTAGCCGCAAATTTGCCCACTTTTCTACAATTTGGAAATGCAAAAAGTCATATATAATTTATGTTGTTTCTGCAAAAAATGAAGGCCGCATTACGTCGCAGATTACTGTACATTAATGAAAAGTACAAATACACTTGTCCGAATGCTGAAGTCTGTCCGTCCTGTAAAAAGAAAGTCACGTTTTTTTACTAAGCGTTTTTTATTCTTAACGGAGTTTTGAACAATACTTTCTCCTGACGTTTATTACAAAAGAAGGGAAACATTGTTTTAATCGCCCAATTTAATCTGATATTTGAAACTAGAAATGCGTTCTGTGGAACGACGTATCTGTCCCATTGCCACGCTACATATCCTAGCAGCTGCGTATAAGGGGGGTATGTGCAAACAGGGCGCAATTATCTTTCAAGGGGGCCGAGTTGTAGTCAATTTTGTCCCAAAATTCGTTACCATGGCAACAGGGGTCGGCATGGAAAAAATTTAAACGACACCATCGGATAGCACGGACCCGAAAATAGGGGGTAGGCGCAAAGAGCGCGCAATTATCTTTTACGGGGGCCGAATTATACCGCTGTGAAATCTCCATTGGCTGTAATGCAAAATTTTGCAACTTTTGAATGGTTGCTATGTCAACAGGGGTTGATGAGGGGTAAATTTAAATAACACCGTATTGCCCGACCCCGAAAATAGGGGGTAAGTAAACACCACGCAATTATCTTTTACGGGGACCGAGTTATACCGCTTTGAAGACCCCATAAACCGTAATGCAAATTTTTAAAAATGTGGGGTAAAATAGGGGAAGGAGTTATCAGATTTTTATCCCAAATAAACTCGATCTTACTTTTCGGGTCCCGAATCACTGTGCAAAATTTCATCAAAATCGAATCAAAATTGCGGCCGTAGGAGTGTTTACAGACAGACTGACAGAATGACAATGTGACAGAAGTGATTTTAATACAATCTGTCCCATGCTATGCTATAGCAATGGGACAGATAAAAAAATGCAACGTGGAGTGGTCTACAGAACTAAACAGTGCATGGTCGTACCGCTGTTCCGTCGAGCGCAGAACTGACTCCAGCCAACGGCGTAGCATCTTTCGGCGTCACGTGACCGCGCACTGGCCGGTGACGTCACGCTGACGTCACACAGTCGGTGACTGGGCGGAATGACGTCACAGTACGCCGGTGGCTGATTGTCGATAGAGTGATGGTTTAAGCCTACAGTCGGCGTAGAAATGTCTCCATTGGTGAGATGGGACGCGTGACTCCTGGCCAGAGGCAGTTGTAAACACGTCCCCGACACAACCTGTAGATTATATACAACACACGATATAAGCTTAGTAACGTACAGAGGACTACATGCAATACAGTTTGTGGATCCGGCAGCATCGTGAAAGGGGAGAAGGGAGAGACAAGGGAGAACAGCTGATGGCCTCTTCCTGTTACCTAAAGTTTAACCTGTCGAAAAAAATTCTCTTTCCCGAAAAAAAGTTATTCTAGAAATACAAGATTATTGGCTAAAAACAACGAAAAGATTTAGGCGGCAAAAATAAAATTTTGACCACCCATAATCTCAAAGCTGTTTATCGGAAAATTGCAGCCTTCTGTTTCCGCTCCCAACTTCTTAACGCACGACGCCGATGAGCTCGCGACTTATGAAATTCGGACCGACATCGGTTTACTGTTACAGTCGATCAGCATCTTTATGTGTGGGACGGTTTAAAGCGACCGTGCTAGATTGAGATCATGCGGTACTGGGCATCATTGACCACCAACATTCTTGCGAATAAAAGCTGTAATGTACGCAGTGGCGTATTTAGGATTTGGCAAGGGGGGCATGGCGAGCGCGCGGAGCGCGAGCCTATAACGGGGGTCTGGGGGCGGAGTCCCCAGCGGGGTTCAGGGGCAGAGCCCTTAGTCTGGGGGTCAGGGGGCGAAGCCCCCTGAAGCTGAAACACCTTTTGCTTCTGAATGTTGAATGGAAACCGCAAATTCGCCCATTTTTCTGAAATTTGGAAACGCAAAAGACCATCAAACATTGTTGAATTTTGCAATTCTTGCTGAAAAATGGCAAAAAACGCAGCTTTTCATATAAAGTCGCCTGTAAAAAATTTTCATGGTCGGGCCAAAGGTGGGGCATCGCACCGTGCCCCCCTCCTAAATACGCCGCTGAACGTACGTAGGCCAATATGTTGCGCGCTTTAACACTGCAGGACCGTACTAAATGCACTGCTAATAGCTGCAACATGTCATGGCTTCACGTGGGCGGGCAAGCAGCATAATGACACTAAATACTAATAAGATCACCGTACGATGCACGTTTATGCAAGCCGGATACGATTCAGCGACGACTCGACCGCAGTGTCACATTCACCATCATTATCATTGCACCGTCAGCAGTGTCGTTTTCGTCAGGCCCGTCGACAGCCACAGCGAGCTCCCTTTTAAACATTCCCGCAGCGCCCCTCTCGGGAGAATTTTGTTGAATTTTTTAAATAATACATTTTGGTGTACTTTACATTTTTTAGCGACAGCGGGGCCTCAAACGTCGCGGGGCCCGGTGTAACCCCCTACCTCCCTCTCAATGAACCTGGCTTTCGCTATAGTTTAAGCTTTAGTTTCACAAATATTCTTTGTTTTAATTTCGACGTAGTTATCATTATTTTTCTCGTTTAGTTTTGCTCGGTTTATTTTTACTTGTAAACCATTAGTGTTTCAAGTTATATTTTAGCCTAGGTATCTTTTTGGGTGTTTCATCTTTTTGTGACTCCTCGTTTAACTTTAGTTTTAGTTACCAAGAAGAAGAAGAAGAAGAACAAAGCAAAAATTAGCACCAACTCTGACATAGGCTAATGAAGCTATAAATCTGCATCATAATAACATTGCCTACTGAACAGTCACAATCAGGCTATCTTCATGCTGCAGATAGTATAGCTTTTTGTTGTAAGTCTTTTTCGTTTTCCGTCGTTTGTCGTTTTTTCGTTTTCGTTTCGTATTAGTTTCCGCTGACGAAAATCGCACTGCGCCGAGCCGCTCGGACGATAAACCACAATAAGCGGATTGCTTTAACCGCGCGCCGCCGGCAGCAAAAACGCATCGGCCCGCAGGCGGCGCCGAGACAATAGATCAAAGCGAACATCAAAGCGACGCGCCGCCAGCCACAGGGACCGCCCACAAAGACGCATCCGGGCAGACGCCTGCGCTAAACACCATTAGCAGTACCCCTGTCAGTGGCCCCCCCCCCTGTTCGTTCGTCACGGGGGATCCTACCTACTAACTTAGTCAGCGCGGAGACAAGACCGTGACGTAAATTAGAGATATTATCTTTCGTCCGGCCCGGCATACATGCGCAACGCGGTATGTGGTAATAATGACGTTGACGGCGCCGGCGCCAATGATCGGTTGATTGTGTACACAACTAGGCTACACATTGATCGTTTGTACTAGCAGGAACTCTATACTACGTTAGCTTACCGGACACTTCGGACCTAAAAGAGAGGACCGGACGGCTGTCTGGACGGCCGTTCGGACGGCCATCCGGATTCCGGACCGCCAGTGTGACCCCTCCTTAAGACACTTCGGACCTAGCCGCTATACACGCGTGAAATGAGCAGACGCTATAACTGTATAAATAGGCTACAGACGCTGCGATACAATGACGTCACCACAACGCGAAGACAACAAAAACTTCCCGGCAGACACCGACTGATGCAGCCGCGAGCACTAGCAGAAAAAAAAATTCGGCAAGCGATAACGAATTTTTCTGTTATCGGGGAGCGTCCGCGTTTGCAAAATGCTCCCGCATATTTACGATAGTTAGTGTCCATAAAATGCAAATTTAATTCTAAAACCGGGCACTGTTTTGTAGAGGATCTGGTGCAGCGGCGTCTGCGTTAAAAAAGGCGGAGCAAAAATCGGAATTTTCCGACAAGCACTGCAAATTTTCGACAGCATCAAATTTCAAATGAAAGAGATTACTGCCTTACTGGTGCTCAAAATTGACAAAATTTCTCAAAATTTTTATTTTTAACCAAATTTCCCCCAAAATAACGTTTTCACCTCAAATTTTGAATTTTTTGACAAAAAACTCTTCCAAAAAATCGTCCGATATTTTCGGACAGCCCCATTTTTGGGGAGGGGCGGAAGGGGCTGACCTCCTCTGCCCTCAAGACTATACGAAGCCACTGATTCTGCGTTGCGTCAAGGCTTGTTAAGCAATCGACTAAAGCAGGCGTTACCGGTTATACCACATGCAGGTACAGCGAGTTGGGGACCCCCAACAGAGAAGGCAGACGCTTACAAAATAACTGAACGCTGGCGCTAATAAATTATTGTACGGTAATTATCATTATTACGTCCAATCCAGAACTGCTTGAGCTATCGAGCGCGTCATGCCCGCAGCGTCAGTATAATTGCTATCGATTGTGATGCAAGCTCCGGATCGTCGCTCGCCGACACAAAACAAGTAATTTGAGAAAAGCTCATTAGACGCGCGACAGCCTTAGTAGTTCCTGTTTGCAGGTTGTTCAGGTCTATCTAAAGCCACGTCGGCGCAATTCACTTATGAAATGTGCACCACAGCCGAAAATTGCAAAAAAAAAACACTAAAAACCCCTATCTTGGGAGTTCAAGGTCATTCAAGGTCATCAATGTTGACATCGTTAAAAAGCTCGTCATCAGTGCTTTTTATGATAAGCAGTGTGTCTGCGTCCATCTGCAACTGTTTTCACGTTAAAGCGGCAAAATAACCACTTTTAGGGGG
>Ga0209367_1011947_pt1 | contig 11431 bp, 7 predicted proteins | sample WorMetLIZISLAND2_FD_187412 | JGI IMG/M metagenome (GOLD analysis project Ga0209367, IMG submission 187412) | Marine gutless worms symbiont microbial communities from Max Planck institute for Marine Microbiology, Germany - Olavius geniculatus... ... | reverse complement strand
TATCCTAACGACAATATCTTGTATGTACGCTGTGTCCCAAAAAACGTCCCACTTTGTCATTTTTCATATATTCGCCAAATATTAACCAATTTTCCATTTTTTTACTTTTACATACTGTAGAAAATTAGCAATAAAGTAATTGTTAAAAATCCCACCACACTTTAAATGTGTCGCTACACTACCATGTGAAACATAAATTTTCAAAAATCATCAAAATCACTATAAAACATATGCAAAAAAAACCATATTCTGAAACATTTTTTACTCATTTTTATACAAAAAAATTAAATTATGTTTTGTTTTATATACATTTCTGATGTTTGTATGCAAAAGCAAATGATATTGTCGTAAATAATAATTTTAATGCATTGAAGATATACCGGTGATGTAATGTGACATTAAGCAGTGGAGACAAAACTCTGATTAAGAACTTGTACCGGTTCAAAGAAAATACAGTTTTCGAAGAATACTGGCAGAATTTTTGAAGATAAACTGCAACAGGAAAAGCGTGGAAATGTTATTAACACTGATTTTGGAAACATGCAGCACCAATATTATAACGGCATGAGACTGGCAGACTGAAGCATATACGTACTGAAGAGAACGTGATCACTGTGGATGAAATGGTAGGCTTGCTAACCACAAAGGCCAGAAACAAACATATCGTTCAATACGCTAGATATCATAGAAACGAATCTAACAAAGTTTAGCATCGTACAGATCATTCACTGCATTTTTGGTCAGAAGTGTATTTTGTTCACCAACACGCTTGCTGTCTATTATTGTTAGTTTTTCTTGCATTTGTATTTCACGAGGTAGTGTAGTGACACAATAAAGGGGTGGCGGGATATTCAATAACCACTTTATTGCTAATTGTGCACAGAATGCACCAGTAAAAGAATTTAGAAAATCAGTTAATTTTTGTGGAAGATATAGACAATCACAAAGTGGGACGTTTTTGGGACAGAGTGTATAATATACACAAAGATAAAAAACTTGTGGCCTTAAATGTCAGTTAAAAATCGAACATTGTGGATCGAAATCGAACAAGAGAGTGTGAGGGAGAGTAACGATAAATGTCGCGGTCCTGTCATGTCACATAAATTTACTCTGAATAGGAAGTAAATCTGACAGGCCTTGACTTATTGAGCGTTTCTTGGCTGCTGTTTGTTCAGCGTCAGGTTTCCTCGAAAGCCGTAGACCGAAAGAAATGCCGGCAATGTTATAATGCTATGCAGCTGAATTATACTATACGGCGTGATAGTTGGAACACGGAAGTTGTGCGAATCGACATCATGCGCATGGTCCTAGTATTTTGGTAACGTTGTATCTTGATACAGTTCCGTAATGCGGACCACTTCAGGCTAAATCTTGTATTAAATATACTAAATTTAAAGAGCACTTCCGCGTTTTCCTGTGGCCGAGTTTTACGTTCTTCCTTGTCCAAACGTCTTCAAGTTCAACGTACAAATATTCATCTTGGTTCGTTTTATTTTCCTGTGTTCGCAACTCTTATCATTTTGAAACTTGCCGCATTGCAGAGTCGGTCTGTCCGAATCCGTAACAGAAGCACAACGTTTCTTTCAAGAAGTTTGAGCTATTTGTTATTGGCAGTCTGAAACTCTGCATTCTCTGAATTTTCGCGTTTGTCACTTACTTACTATTTACTAATAAATTTTCAGGATGCGGCAAAAAAGTAGCCCCCTAAAGCTTTTTGCTGTATTTTCAGCAACCGTTTAGAATTTTTGATTTAAAATTTTACAAATGTAAAATGCCTAAATGCATAGCGAAATGTGATTCTGTTGAAAAACGACGAAGTTATAGACTTTTTAACATGACCGCCTGCCGATTTAGCATTCAAAAATGTTCAAGGTACAATAGTAATTCAATAACATCGCTACAACAACACAGTTAACTAATGATCAGATTATATGCCAGAATTCCATTGTCACTGTCAGTATTCGAAGTGTCCAGCGCTAGCACCAACACAAGCCTTCAGTCGCTTTGAGAAATATTTAACAGCCTTGTCGATCGGTCCCTGTGGCAGGTTGCTCTGGATAACCCGAAGCGCTTCCTTGAGTTCTGCGACTGTTTTCAGCTTTGTTTCAAGCTTGCGATAAAAGAACAATAATTTAGTGACAATTTATAAACAAAATAAATTACTGTTTATCAAAACTTTACTGTGGCGTCATTGGCAGTAATTTGTTAACCGGTTTTTGAAAATTAAATAACATTTTTAGCTAAACCATTTTTAATGCTGACAAATCGGCAAGAGGCCATGTTAAACAGTTTATAACTTCGTCGTTTTGTAACAAAATCAAATTTACTTGGCAGTTAGATGTAAATTATTTCAGGTGATATATCTGTAAAATTTCAAATTAAAATTTCAAACAGTTGCTGAAAATACAACGAAAAACTTCAGGGGCTAACCTACTTTTTGCCGCACCGTGTAGAAAAATCATGAATTTAGATCTCGAGCGACATCATTCTGAAATATAGTAGCCTATTATTTTGTTGTTTGCTCCACGTTTTGCTGCCAAAATCATATACAAAATGTTGCGGATTAATTCTGCTCGCGAAAAAAAAACACAAAAAGATAACTAAATTCATGGTTGGCCTTGTGTGCCAGAATAAATATGATAAATTGGCGGTTTATCACAGTAAAATGCGAGTTTAAGTTTCAATACTTTTTGGAGCACCCAACTGATTCCATTCCTTGCCTTTATGAAATTAAGTAATAAGTACATAACCCTATCACCGAACTGTGGGGTCCGACGAAACACCGCACTGGACCGCACCAGACGTCCGTTGCGGTCCGGGGCGGTGTTTCATCATACCGTTACTGGGTCGACCGTTACTGTGTTCAAAAATGTCTTTAATTTTGATTTCAGACACAGTTTACCATAATAAACACGGTTTTACGCGTGACAGCATGTAATGTTTGGGCGTCTTAGCTATCGTCTAGGCGTCCGTCCATCTTTCCGTCCGTCTGTCTGTCACACTTTGCAGCCCTATCAAAACAGTACAAGCTATGATCACGAGATCTTCACTATGGGGTGCCACAATAACTCTAATTTTTTGCGACAAAATTTCCTGCAGTTAGATGAAAAAATTCCTCTCGAATGAGGGAGTGAAAAAGAGGTACCCCCAAAAAGTCGTTATTATACTGCTGTTGGCTCGTTCGCTAATAGATATTGAGACATATACCTAGACTCGCTGCTTACAAGACCTGCTGGCGGGCTTTTAAGAGGTATCAGCATTGATGACTATAAACGACCTTGAACTTCTAAAATATGAGATTTTAGTCACTGTTTGCGATTTTTTGCACCGGCGCGCACTTAAAGAGTGAATTGCGACAAAATGGCTGGAAGTAGACCAAGACAACCCGCGAACAAAAACTGTTATAGGCTGTCCCGCGTTTTTTTCTGAGAATTGTTCAAATTACCCGTTGGTCACTGAGGTACTCAGCGAACAACCTGACAGCCAGGCAAACATACGACCATAATGAAAATATAGAAACCCAGCAATCTGATAGTTCATTAATCAAATGGGCGCTATCACAGAGAATGTAGGCTACTTTTTACCTACAAAATATGATTGGGGCGAAACATTCTGTTATTTAGTATATTCAGCCAAACCGCAAACAGAAGGCTAACTGTCATGCAGTAACACAGCTTTTTACGCGCGAGAGCATGCAATGCTTCGCTCGTCTTGGCCATCGTCGAGAGTCTGTCTGTCTGTCTGTCTGTCCGTCCGTCCGTCCGTCTGTCTGTCACACCCTTGCCTATTAAAACGGTGCAAGCTAGGATCACGAAATTTTTAGCGTGGGCTGCGACAAAAACTCCACTTTTGTGACAAAATTTTGTGCCCCTGGGTGAGGGGATTTTTTTTTCAAACGAGGGCGTGAACGAGGGGTACCCATGAAAAATGGTTATTTTACGCTATAGGCTCGCATAGCGTGAAAATGGTTGCAGATGGATATAGACATGCTGCTTATCATAGCAAGCATTCCTGACGAGCGCTTTAGGGCTATCAACATCGATAACCTCGAATGACATTGAACCTTCAAAATAAATGGCTTTTGATGTTTTTTTTGCATTTTTTGGCTGGGGCACACAGTTCAAGAATGTATTGCGCCGAAATTACTACAGATAGATCCGAACAACCTGCGTATGAAATTTTTAGCATAGAACGTACATTTTAACCACCTGAGTTTTGACCTCCTAGGTTCAAAAAGTCTTCCTTACGTAGGCCTCAAATTTGGGTATTCCTTAAAGACGCGTTATTACTTTATCGTACGCTGTACACTGATTGCCCAGATGGCAGGACCGATGCTGTCGCGCGTCACGTGAGCTTTTCTCAAATTACTTGTAAGTTCCCGGTAGATCCTGCATATGCCTACATTGCGGAAGTAATCGTCGTTACTTTGTTTTTGATTATGGCGATCGGTAATCTCCATTTCATTCACAAACTTAGGCTATACTTCCGCAATAGGTCCTAAGTGCTGGCTTCCCAGCGCGCCGTGTTTTAAATAATGCCTATCCTACACTACTATGCAAGTCACAAACGACTCTGTGGCATCTAGCGGTAGAGGCCTGTATTATGTAGGATAGCTAGGTCTACAGGTGTCACGCTGAGTGATTAATTTCCACATCTAATCGACAAGCAGACCACACAAACCCCTTGGCGAAGTCGTTGATTTTATAGGCTAACTGAATTTGCCTTCACGGACATTATTCGGATGCTTTTTGTCGATTTATTTTATTTATTATAAACACAAATACACCGTGGTTCATAAAAACGTAGGACTATACTTTTCTCTATATCTTCGCCAGTTATTGACCGATTTTCAAAATTCTTTCACTGGCACACTCTGCGGACAATTTGCAGTAATGTAATTATTATATATTTCACCACACCGTACGTACGTTTTTACACTACTTTGTGAAATATACATGTCAGAAAAAACTACCGATAAGCCCTTAATATCAAACATTTAGGTAAATGAAAAAAACACTCAGACCAAAATTGCGGTGAATGATCCGTTTAACACTAAAATGTGTTAGACCCACGTAGTTCAATATCATACAAATCACTCACTGCAATGTTGGTATAAAATGTTTTTTGTTTATTTACCAAAATGCTTGTTTGTTATTATCGTTATATATTTATATTTTATTCATATTTCAAAAGGTAGTGCAAAAATTCATTTACGATGTGGTGAGATATACAGGGTGCGCCAAAAAATTTTACCCCCTGAGGTTTTCTGATAATTTTTCCGAAACGGCTAAGGGTTTTTAAACAAAATTTTACACGCCTATTATCCATTTAGATTTACGCTAACCTGCAAAATTTTATTCAATTATCTCCAACTTTGACAAAGTTATGCCGTATTAAGCGCGACCGCCCACCGAATTTTTACATTTCACAACACGTCCATCACGAGTTTTACTAACTGACGCCCGCGGGGAAAGTCGTGAACACAAATCATTAAAGTCGCGGATCCAAAACTTTTCAGGTGTTAGTTTCGTTACTTAGTCTTTATCGTTTTTAGTTTTATCTGGATGATACGTTGAGTTTAGATTAGACTGCGGCGAGAGATCACAGAGTGGTGACGATATTCTACTACTTCCGTGTTGATAAGGCATGCCTACTTAATTTCTGATCTTGCAAGGTTGACTACGTATTTATGCAAAGTGATCTTTTATATGGCGTGGCCCGTGCGGGCCACGTGTGGCCCTTGTGTATAGTCACGGCCCACCGTACTCTCTGAGCACCCAGCGAATATTAGGCCTTCATTATTAGCATCGGGCTTTCAAGCCGATCAGGAAGTGGCGAGAAAAAACATTGCAAACTTCGCCTTAACGTAGGCCTAGGTCGATCACTGAACACTACCATGCTAGTACCAGCCAATCCTGGTTGGGCTATGCCTCCAGATATTTTCTTGGAGAAACCTGTACAACTGTAGGTAAATCGAGTACCGGTCTATCTGGCTGTGGTTGGGGCTCTTTCACCTGTGTCGGGTGGCAGGTAACACGGTGGGATCTCATACGGCAGGTGACGCTCCGTAGCTCTGGAATGGGCTTCCCTTAAGAGCTGTGACACCAAATTTAACCTTTAACCTTTTAGGTCTATAACAAGGCCGCCGCAGATCGAAACAATTCAGCTGATCTGCAAAAAAAGTTCTTGGCAATAAAGCAGCTCGAGCGAGCCGTGAATCCGTGAAATTAAACTACGTCTGTTGGCCTAAGCTTACCCATTGGCAGATTTCTTTTGAACTGTCACAAGAAGCCCAGCTGTCGCTAAGATAGCCGACCGTACTGGGTGATCTTTAAAGGCATCCAAAGTCGATAATTTCCATTTTGTCTAACAGGGCGTACGTTACTTCCTATTAGTGACTTATAGTAACCTTGGCTGAATCTCTCACCGTTTTCGAGATATAGCCAGTTTTCCGTTGAAAACGCACGTTTTTCTTCTCCCCTCCATTCAATTCCTAATTTGAAAATGTTTTCCTTGCACTAGATGCCTGAAATTTTGCGCGTCCGAGTCATACATGGCTAATTATTCGTGTAAAAAGTTTTCCCATACGACTTACCCGTAAGCCAGGGCTACATCATTTACGAACCGACGGACAGAAAAACAGACGGACGACAACCATGCCAATAACTGACATTGTGCACTCAAAATATGCACTTACTTACTTACTTACTTAATTACAGTCGGCTAATAACTGAGCTGGAATTCCTCGCATGCACGATGCTTTTATATTGAAGCCTACTACACGCAGACGTGATGCTCTAAACTTATTCATCTTCATACGTCACAGATGCAGGCCTACGTAGACCTAGTCTATGCGTGATTATAATGCATGTATGAGTGTGTTTTCAACATAACAGGCACGCGCCAACGCCCGGTATAAAATGATAACGTCACGCCACGCCAAAACGCCTTGCTGAAACATTCATTATACAAAGTGCACCGCACGCGTGGGTGGGTTGGCCTAATTGGGCGTTTAACACCTCTGTATTTTGTGAATATTGAGTTTTCACTTCTCATCGCGCATGCACGTTATTAACTGAATCATCATCATCATCATCTTTATTTATCTTCACTGACGTCGTAAACTGTACGGGTGCACTGTCCTGTGATTCCCCGTAGGGATACCCTCATTCAAGCAACCACAGCACGAATTTATGCCCGAGTAGGTCTAGTCGCAAGAGTCATGTCACGACGTTGGCAAAACTGGCACGAGCGGACCTATTATCTGTCCATCACAAGACGTGAATTCGTGTATATGCGATCACGCGCTTTGGCAGAAGTAAACCTATTTACCGGAGAGGAGAATATGTCTCGTGATGAGCGAATGCGAATGAAATGACTATTACTGTATGACATTGGGTGCTATTAGGCTACGTCACCCTTGTAGGTTATGGACATTATGGGTAGTTCCCATGTTAGTGTCAATGTCAAAAAGGAAATTTATACGCAGCTTAGCGCATTCGTGTCAGTAGGCTATAGGCCTTATAATTGGGTCCGCCAACGTGACTTCCTATAGGCCTGTATAGTTCAAGGGCTTTGATTAACTGCCTGGGCTGAAAATAGTAATTATGTGCACCGAATTCTTACACAAGGCTGCGTCTAGAGACATTTTGTCTAAGCCTATACCGCATAACGCTTGAAGTTTTGCTGTTAAAACTGGGATGTTATCTGCATCATTTTCTCCATGACTGGGCTGTCCATTGCGATACAAAAATAGAACTGATCATTTAAAATCGAGATTCTAAGTTGCTTATATCAGTCACATTGTGCTTTTGAATTTGATTTATGTAGAATGATCGATACATGTATATGCCTAGCTATTGAGTGATTGAACACACTTGTTAGGCCTAGCATACATGTATGCATACTATAGGCCTATTTATTCTCAATTGCCGTCTTGCACAAGCATGCAAAAAAACTTACATGATGTCAACAATCTCACTCCTTAGGTTTCCTCAATTTTAAATTCTTACCGTATTACGATGACAGAATATTGTTGCATATTTTCTGCGTATTATAACAGAGAAGGTGCGCCCCACAGTCAGTCGCAGTCAACAGCCAATCAGCGATCACGATTGCAGCACTGGTTTTGACTCTGGGCTTTTCCCACGACCGCTTCGACCAATGCAATTCAGTGCACGGTGCAAGTTAAATTAAGAATAATTTCCATCTTTGCAACGCAAAATTTTCAATAATTTATCCGTTCATGCAACAGCTACGTATGTCAGGTCTAACTAACTAGCAACAAAAGATGTTCGGAAATCTGGAAAGTACGCCGGCCACTTTTTCATTTTCTCTTCAATGTGTTGTCGCAGTGGGATTTCCAAGGTTAGCGGTATTTCCCATAACCGCACGTTCAATTCCGCTTTTCAATCGTCCGGCCTATAAGAGCTAAGAAGAAGATAGGCTATAGTCTATTGTATCGGTACATTCAGTTTAGTAGCGGTGAATATGCTCAGCACAATGCACGTGAATTTAGTGAATTTCTCTGAAACTCTATACTGAGTAACAAATGGACTAATATAGCACAGGATTTTATGCATTTAGATAAGAAGAAGGAATACGATTGTGAACTCAATGCGATGGACGATTGTGCTGTAATGAACTTGCTCGTTAACTCGTGCTGTCTCGTGGGAGCTGAGTATGGATCATCATAATGTACAACACGAAGGTCTGTACTTGTTTCATATCGTTCACACTAATGTGACTTACTTACTGACTTAGATTTAAGTCCTCGTGTTCCCGTTGTACCATTGAGCGACGAGGGCTCTCCACTCTTTGCGTTTACCAGCAACATATCTTGCATCCTCCTAGCACAGTTGACATTAGTCGCGCCATGATGGTGCAAACCAGACAATAAACTGAAGTAGGCCTACACGAACTCGAGAGTCAAGATCAAGGCTGTCAACACCGTTCGTCAACAAATCGAGCTAAAGCTTTTTTTATCTTATTTTTGTATTAAATGGCAGGTTTATGACAATTTCTCCTGCCAGCTGCGTTTATCTTAAATAGCTTCTTTGTTCATGTTTTCATAATTCTTGCTTGTGATGTCACTTGACATTTGTGGACGTTTTCATTTTCGTGTTGTTTTGCCCAACATCAGCCCGATGATACGTAAGCCTAACACTGATCCAGTTATGTCTCAAGACTGTGTTTTATCTACGTGAGTTTGGCGTACCGCAACCGCATGCGTTTATTGAAAACTTCTGTTGCCTAGTTTTTTTGTAAAACTATTTGTTACTGCAGCTCTTAACCCAGCTAATTTCTGTTTTCCTTTATATTTACATTTCAAAAGCACTGCAAACAGTAAGTATAGGCTATCGTGTTCATGAAATTTTTGCATCCCTTTGCGGCTTCGAGGCACAGACGTCTTGAACATAAACCTATCTTTGGCTTTATCTATAATTTTTGCGTTCAAAATCGTAACTAATACAAATAGCTGCTTATGTGCCTAAATCGACCGTTTGTTTGTTTGTTTGCTGTGCAGTTGTATAATTTACTAAAAAAGAACGCTGCGTAAAGAATGGAGCCTGCGAATCATGGAAGAGTGTCGGTGCGGAAAATGAGCGGAAAAGACATCATCAACTCTGACGCTGCGAGTGGAGCTGCGATAGCAACGTTATCGCGTTGGTCGAGCGAACCGGCCAGTCTCAGTATCTGCAACAGTGATGACACAAGCCCAGCCCCTGCAGACCTTCTGGAACGCACTCGACGTCTGGTGACCACTTTGAGGCAGACGCTGGCCGCAGAGCGTGACCGCTGTCGACGACTACAAGCCCATAGGCTTATTGGAGGACCCCAACAGACTTCCCCTTCAACCTCAGCTCCCCCTTTACAGACCTCGTCATCACAGATCTCTCACCCCTTCCCGTCTTCCGTCCCTTTGGACGCCATTCTTCGCTACTTCTACCAGGAACGCTGCAGCGACAGCAGTCAGCTTCATCGCACCGTTCTGCGTCAACACAAAACGATCGTCAAACTGCGTCGACAACTGCGGACCTTTATGCAACTGCGAACGAATGTTGACGATTGTAGCATTGCTTCAGACAATGATGACAAAGACGATGTGATTGATGATGATGATGATGATGATGATAGCATGTCAGACTTTGAGATGGTTTGCGCGCACCCGCTCTGCGACGGCTGTAGGCCTACGACAAATGACTGTTGCAGAAAGGTACGCCGTAACTGGCATTTTATGTATCATTACGACAATTTGGCAAATGAAGATCGCAAAAAATCAATAAAAACCGCTTATTTTGAAAGTTCAGGATCTTTCAAAGTCAGACGTTAATACCACTAAAAAGCTCGTCACTAGTGCTTGTTGTGATAAGCAGCATGCCCATGCCTATCTGCAAACGTTTTCACGAAAGACTTGCCAACAACGGCAAAATAACGACTTTTACAGGGGTACCGCTCTTTGATGCTCTCGTGCACAGGTTTCATTGAACCTAGAAAATCGAGTCTTGGACCGTCGAAATCTACGTTTAATGCTGAAAATTTCGTATGCAGTTTGTCCATGTTTATCTCATTTTTTTTTCGGCGCAATTCACTCTTGAAATGTGTCTCGCAGCCCGAATTCGCCAAAAATCCATAAAAAACCTTGCTTTTAGAGTTCAAAGTCATCCAAGGTCATTGAATTCAATGGCAATCGAGAGCCAGTGTACGACTTTCTATTAGTGATTAATAGTAACCTATAGGCTCTATCTCGCACCGTTATTGAGATACAGCGACTTACTGGCCAAAAATGGCCAATTTTTTACACATTCTTTCATTTAGCGCCCTGGTTCGGGGTGACCCCCTTTGAATTTATGGCAACATTTAAGGACTTGCACATCGAAAACAGCAAAAATTACAAAAGGCGATATTGCCCGCATCACACTGACTGTGTGTCAATGTGCTGCTGAATAATATCACCTTTTGTAATTTTTGCTGTTTTCGATGTGCAAGTCCTTAAATGTTGCCGTTAACAAGTGTATAAACTGATGTTTTGTACATTTATATTTGCTGTTTTAGTACTAAAATACTGTTTTTACGCGTGAAAGCAGAATGCTTCGCGCGTCTTTGCCATAGTCTGGGCGTCCGTCCGTCTGTCTGTCTGTCTGTCCGTCCGTCCGTCACACTCGTGAGCTGTATCAAAATGGTGCAAGCTAGGATCACGAAATCTTTACCGTGGACTGCCCCAAGGTCTCTAGTTTATCGTGACAAAATTTCGTGCCACTGGGTGCAGGGGTTCCCCTCGAACGAGGGCGTCGAAGAGGGGTACCCCCTTAAAAAGACGTCATTTTGCCGTTATTGGCTCGAATAATGTGAAAACGGTTGCAGATAGGTACATACATGCTGCTTATCATAACAAGCACTGGTGACAGGCTTTTGGGATTTATCAACATCG
>Ga0209367_1011942_pt1 | contig 11433 bp, 9 predicted proteins | sample WorMetLIZISLAND2_FD_187412 | JGI IMG/M metagenome (GOLD analysis project Ga0209367, IMG submission 187412) | Marine gutless worms symbiont microbial communities from Max Planck institute for Marine Microbiology, Germany - Olavius geniculatus... ... | reverse complement strand
TATGAGCCAGATCATGTTTCTAAAATTACTCCAGTTATGCTGGTCTGCAAGAAACATCTCAAAGAAATCGTAGTGGTAGTGTAGGCCTATATATTTTCACAGGCTTGAAGCCATTTGAGCACAGATCTACAGCAGTAAAAGATTGACAGATGTTTCCCAACAACAGCATGCTATCACATGAGCCACAACTATTAAACTATTTTGTGAATCTGCACATGGCGCAGATACAACGTTAGTGATTATATGTACAAACAGTAGCTGTTCAGTTACATTTTAATGTTTCATCGGTGCAACTCAAAGAGCTGACAGAATGACAATCAATACACACATCAATAGAGATACACTAGCACCAGTGGCAAAAATGTGAATAAAATACATCAAAACACACCACAGATATCACAGAAGATGCACGAACAACACAAAAACATAATGATAGCGGATCAAATCAGAAAATGATAGCAACGATATTAATTAGTACCAGTAGGTTTAATGTAGACTGACTGAAAATACTGAATTATTCTACAAGCACTTGTTTTACAATACAACAAAATGTACTGTGGCACAGAGACTGTGGACCCATTGATTCAAAGCAGTTACAAGAAACAGAGTACCGGTAAATGAAAACAATGTTTTGAATGTTTACATTTTCAATCAAGTTCAAATGTAGGCAAAGGAATCAGAAACTTGTTTGCAGATTCATCAGAAACCATAAACACTTTACAGCAAAACTTTGACGGCTCTACTGCCACAACCACAGTATAATCAATCACAGCTTTTCTAACATGTGTACTAAGATTTGCATTCACTTCTTTATCATAGTTCTGCACAACTGATTCACATATGGGATAAGCCAATAACAGCAAGTCTTTACATACATTATGCTGCTCACTGCACTCGTGATTTGCACACAACTCAACAACAACACAGTCAGATAGCATAAATGTTTCATTTCTGTTTGTTGAGAAGAAACAGTCACTGTGTCGTACAGCTTTAGAGTAACTATCAGTATGGAGTACTGTGCCATTTATTACTACACGTTTGTACGCAGAGACTTCAAGAGAACAAATGTGTGACGTGTTACAGACATTCCGTACAGCAATCAGCTCATCTGCTGTCAGATTTCGCTGAGTGTGATAACCCAGACATGTCACATTATTACTTAATTTTAAAGCATTTTTGCAGTATGATGTCATATTGACGATCTGATCTAAAACAACAGCAGATGTGTCACTTACATACAAATTTGCAAGGCGACGTAAATGAGAGACACCAATAAATGAACGAAAAATTTGATGAGCCACTCCACGTGTGCCGTGAAAAAATGTTAACAGTTTGCCATTGGCATCTTCAAAAAAGAAAGCAGAGCAGCTCCACAGTGGCCCCCATCTCCTCACACTGTCCACTAAATGTGACAACAGGTGGACGTTGAAGCTCACATGCTGCACACCATACAAGTCAGGCACACGGGCAACAAATTTACGTAATGCACATTGAACTACATGTAAAGTCTCAGAACTTATTGGAGTCATCATTAGATGAAAGATGGAAAAAACTAAGAGATACCAATGCCGAAAGTATTCACGGGGAAGATAACCCTTAAGTGTAATCGGAGAATAGAAAAGTAAAAAGTTTCGCCATTCGGATGCCTTCCAGTATTTTCTAAATGTTAGTGACCTTGGCAGTCTTTTGATAGCAGACGGGGGCTTTATTGCCAACAGTTGTCTGTCAATAGCATCAACACAGCGCCCTAAATAATACGCTTCAGAATTAGAGGAACTGTCAAACCACAGAAAGACAAATTGCCTGACAACGCCAAGAAGAACCGAATGCATGTACTCTGGTACAAAACCACTGACGATATTGAACGACGGAACAAGCGACAGTATGCTCGGCCCTTTAACACCAAAAACACATGACTGGTTTTCAACAGCAGACTGTGCCCACTCTAACATCTGATCATGTGTCCGCTCAAGTGCCCGCTCACCACACTCAACATAACTGCGGACGTAGCCCAAGCCCTTTTCTACCACTGTTCCTGCACTTAAGCAAAAACCACATCCGTATTCACCATTGAACTGCTTTAAATTTTGCAGCAATGGCCGAGCAACACTGTCGCAAGACACAATGCACATGTATGCTTTAGTTACCGTGACTTTCCCATCATGAACCCACGAAAAGCCACTGTCACACAACTTTTCCAATGAGTTAACAATGGGCTTAAACAAAGCATCTAAACGTGGCTTTGAGGGCCCAATCCACAAAGCTGCCAACATCATGTGCACATGACGCAATGACAGTGGCAACTCATTAATTACAAAATAAACAGGCCACAGTGATGTGTTTGATGATGCAAATGCAGGTATACCATCAGTATTACATGACAGCGTTATTGAATTGGGAAATTTTGCCGAAAGCTTCTTATAGCCACTGCCATCATGAATATCATTTATTGCATCAGCAGCCATACTGCCCGTGTGCAGTAACTTACTGGCAATGTTCATCTTTTGAAATAGATTCTTGAGTTGTTGCTCCAGGGAATAGATCAGAAATGTACTGCCATTTGTAACCAGCTCTTTTATGTTCAACAGTGATGCACATTCGGGACAAACGTATGTAGTTAGTCTTGATGTGAGCTTACACAAATACTCTCCACATTTAGCACATAGCAGATGTGTGTCAATATTGCCAGCAACACCTGGCTGTAACACTTTTTTGAAGTAATACAAACTATGTGGCATACAACCAGGAACAAGAGTGTTTAACAATAAAATCAAATCAGCCGTGGCAGCTTCTGTGCAACAGTGACGCAGCAAAAAAGCACAAATCAACGTAAACAGTTGGCCCTTTGTTAGACTGCTGCCAGGATACACAGGAGTTGCTCCATCTGGAACCTCATCAGCTCGATCCTCTTCATCATAGGTTCGCTAAACACAATTCCAGAAATAACACTGAGCGTTAGTCGAATGTTTCAGAAGAGTCTATCAACAAAAAAGCTAACTGATCTTTAGACAAGAAGCCCAGCTGTCACTAAGAGAGCTGACCGTACTAGTTGTCAGTGACCTTCAGGTACCAAAGTCATCCAAGGTCACTGAGATTAGTTCCCTATAAAGCCAACAGTAAAGATTTAGCTCATGGCATAACTTCAAAGTAATAATTTTTATTCATATAAAATTTACCAAAAATGAAGACAGTCGGTGACTTTAAATTTCGCTTAGACCTAAGTTTTAAACTGTAGTTTTAGACCAAAACTTGGTTTAAAACCTAATTAATGCAAAGTTTAAAGTGACGATTAAATCTGGTTTTAAGTATGGTTTTAAGTATGGTTTTAAACCGCATGCTTCGGCTGAAACCAAAGTTAAAACAGAACATAATACCAAACTTCAGTTTAAAACCAAACTTAATCTGAACAGCTTCTAACAATAAACTGATTAACACTTACCCCATCAGTAGCACTTGACCAATCAGGATCATTCTGTTCATCACTGTCATCACTTGCAGCCTGATAAATGACATCCACCTGCACATATACAGGTAAATAACATGATACATAAAACAATACATAAAACAATGAGCATGGCGTAACATAAGATTAGTCTCAAGACCAAGAGTAATACTACAGAAACTTACATTTGGATTTTTTTACACTCCAGTGACTGTGTTTCTGTCTGTCTCGTTTGTATATTCTGTCACCTTCCTGTCGTCTGTCCTCTGTTTACTATGGATCCGTGTGGTCTGAAATAAATAAATTGATTGATTGATATTGATTGAATACTGCAGAGCATGCATGAGATTATACAGAATACTACATTGACGCTGGTGGTCTTTGTTATAAATTTAGTTACTTTCTTAATTAAATTCCTTGCAATCTGGCCGGTAACCGTGACAAAGTTGGCGAAGAAAATTTGCGATAATGACTCCTAGGCGGTCGTCACGTGGTCCAGCCGGCACTGTGTTCAAAAACTGTCAGTGCATGATCAGAATGTACAATAAAAAAGATAACATTAAGACTCACATCAGGGTCTAATCCATGCTGTTCATCACTCAGGATACTGCACTCGGCCTCTCTCAGTCGTCTGCGTTTAGTTTCCTTGGGTACGGCAGCATTTGCATCAGACAGATATGCTTTGTAAGACAGGCTTCGAAAAGACACCATATTGCTTGATACATACAGTACACTGCAGTGCACACGATTTTAAAACCCGCGCCTAGAGGCCAGAGATGATAATCGACCCAGCAGGCAGCGCCGGCCTGCTGATCGACTGCTGAGTCGATCGATTATTGGCTGAGTACACAGCAGCAGCGGGGCACTCGTGCATCGATCTGCGAGCAGCAGCGCCCTTCACTGCAGCCAGCAGGCCGAGTGCTGCTGCTGCTGCTAGCCGCGCGCGCGCGTCGCGTAGCCGAGTGATTTGAATGGGATTAGGCGCGAGTCTGTACGTACGGATGGGTTAGCAGACCGTTGGATTTGGCTGTATTTTGGCACGTGGTGCTCTACTGTAGTTTTTTTGACGCGTTATAGCTTACCGTACATTTATATGGCGTTCTGTTTGGTCGAATTCCGTGACAGTTCTCTGGCCGTTGTTTCCACGGACGCGGTGGAAACGCTAGAAGCTGCGCCGCACGCAGAAGATATGGATTGTTTGGTCGACTGGTCGAAGGGCCGCGGCAAAGTACGTGACGTCACTAAACACGCGGCAACGATTGTCAAGATTGGAGGTTTGTCTGATAATTTCGTCATGCAAGCTAGTGCTGTATTGTAATGATGACACTCATCTGCTGGAGGGGAAACAATATGACACGGACCCAGGCAGTGGCGTATTTAGGGGGGGCCACGGTGCGATGGCCCCCCTTTGGCCCGACCATGAAAATTTTTTACAGGCGACTTTATATGAAAAGGTGCGTTTTTGCCGTTTTCCAGCAAATTTGCTTAAAAATGGGTGAATTTGCGCTTTTATTGAACGTTCAAAAGCAAAAAGCGTTTCAGCTTCAGGGGGGCTTCGCCCCTGGACTCTGCCGGGGGCTCCACCCCCAGACCCCCGTTATAGGCGCGCACTCGCCATGCCCCCCCTTTGCCAAATCCTAAATACGCCACTGGACCCAGGCTGTTTACTTTCAGAACACTTGCAAAACTTACGTTACATGCTGCTATAGCCTGTTAGCGAAACTAGTTTGCAGCTATGGCATCATGCCTACTCGCTTAGTGTTTGATTGCAGAAGCCAGTGATCTTCGTTCGGCAATGCGGAGGTTGGAAGAGGGGAAAGACCTCAACGATACCGAAGAAACCGGACGTGGCCACCGCGAAAAGAAGCGCAAGAATTCTGAATCTGACCACGAAAACGTCAAGGAGCCTGTGGTAAATATTTTTCATCAGCATTTATTATGCTTCACATTTACACTGTGTCTCAAAAAAAGCATGTGACTACATTTTTTGCAATAACTGGAACAATGAATGTCCGATTATAATAATTTTTGGCACACTTATTAACGAGACTATATGTCATCGAATGGTGGTTTCATTTCCCACCTCATCTATTTAGTGCAACTGTCTTACCTTGGGAAATCACAGAACACAAAAAATGACAAATTTAACCATAATCAATATATTGTTTTGTGAACAAACAACGTTAAACAATATTTTATTCACAAATAAGTTCTTCCAATCCAAGTACCTGTCAGACAGGCTCATAACAAGTGCTCAAAATGTCAACCCTCTGCACGCACGCATGCCCTCAGTCGCTTTCTCCACTCGCTGACAGCTGAGTCAATGACGTTCTGCTGCAGATCATGCCAGACTTCAACGAGGCGCTGCTTCAGCTCGTCAACATTACTTACACGATATTTATACACTCGTTGCTGCATAACTCCCCAGATCTTATAGTCGACGGGATTCAGATCTGGACTGTTGGGCGGCCAGAGGTCAGGACCGATGAAGTCGAGTGTCTTCCGCTGCAGCAGCTGGATAAGGCAAAATTTACCATTTGTAGGTTTTGCCATTTTCCCAAGGTAAGACAGTTGCACTAAATAGATGAGGTGGGAAATGAAACCTCCATTCGATGACATATAGTCTCATTAATAAGTGTGCCAAAAATTATTATAATCGGACATTCATTGTTCAAGTTATTGCAAAAAATGTAGTCACATGCTTTTTTTTGAGACACAGTGTATGTCATCCAACAGCTCCACAGTTTAGTGTATATACAGTCACAAGATAGTCATCATCCATCAAAACTCGTAAATTATTACTCTGTTGCTAACAGAATGTTACTTCAGCTGCGTCTCTGAAGCTCGGCACCTCAGCGCTGTACAAATGTTTTATTGTTATTGTTACTTCATTCAGGACTGAGTCTCGCAAACTGCCAGTGAATATTTTGATTTAACTGAAATAATTTAGTTAAACGTCTCAGTAAGTAATTGTTTAAAGGTAAATTACTCTCTTAACTTAAACTCTTTAACATTAGTTAAACTATTGGTCTAACTGAAAAAATGTGGTTAAACTGCTGATCATTCGCATAACTGTTACAAAGAATGAGGTCCTTGATAAGTCCTCGACTTGAAGATCACTGCAGGGCCTTGTCCTAATGCTGGCCTCAAACCCATTCTAGACTAAACCAGACATATACTATGGTACTATGAATTATAGAAATTGTGTCCCTTCAGCAGGTTTATTGACATTAGCTGTTGCTCTATTAGATGAAGAAAGCGAAAAGTGGCGGTGGCATCTCCAAGAGTACGGCCAAGGAGATACTACAGAGAGTGAGACAAAGAAGATCACAGAAAGTGGATGAACGTGAGTTTTTTACCGTGATGCAGTAATTATAGCTATACTTTTCATAAGTGGCGTAACAAGGCTCTGGTTCATCAGTGAGTTAGGTGCCTTAATTATGAAGCCCATTCCGGCTGTGATGACCTATTCGTATGCTATTGACTACACTGAATCTAGCAGTGTTTGTTTCACATAGCAACAGTTGCTATGGCGATGATTTTGTTTAAATTTTCTGTATGTTGTCTAAATGTTGTTATCATGGCAACGAAGGTTGGTTGCAGTGAAATTTAAATAACGCCATTTAATTGTCTGACCCTGAAAACTTTCTAATTCATTCAACAATTTTGGAGGTATTTCGTATAAAAGCCTTGATATAGCATATTTTCTGTTAAATTCTCCAAAATCAGTTACCGTGACGGACAGACGGGCAGACAGACAGAATTATTGCAGCTAATACACACGCCCGTAAAATGTAACTCATAATGATAGCTGATAATCATGCTGCTGGTATGTTTTCAGCGGAATCAGACTCAGACGCTGTTTCCGAATGGAAACAAAAGTGTGAGCAGCTGCAACAGGAGAATGCAAACCTCAAAGCTGCAATAGCAGCTTTAAACAGTACGTATTTTAATTTCATTATCTTTATTATGATGAATATACAACACTGCTAATTGTGAATTTTGTACAGTTATCGCTGCAGTATTTATATGATAGCTAACTCTTCTATGTACTTAATTATTGGATTTTATACTTATAATTTGATGTTGCACATTGTGAACTCTTGAGTTAACTCACTTGCTCATAAGTAAATATGTCATCTCTGCCAAAGTTAACAAAGTGAACTGACTTAGATTAAGTAATCACTTCGTCTGTGTGCACTGTGTTTGTGTGTGCACGTCAGTGACTCGAGCACGCATGACGTCATTACATCACCAGCAGACTGTAGTAGTAGTAATAGTAGTTGTAGTAGTAGTAGTAGTGTTTAAATTATTTCACTTGTCAGTTTTCATCTCGTGTGTGATTACCATTTGTTCTGTGTCACTTGTTGTTGTTTTAGTGCTTCCGGCTGTTGTACAACAGCTACAAAGCAGCATGACGGCGAATCGTGCAGCTGTGCCATCCATTGCTGCAGCATCATCGGCAGCAGCAGTGGCACCATTTAGCACTGGTGCATCACCAGCACCAGCACCACCACGACCTACTGCTGCAGCAGTGCCACCAGCAGCTACATCTGATGAAGTGGATGAGGAAAAGTTTCAGGTTCTTACATTAAAATGTACCTAGCTTTGATATAAAATGTCACTTGTCTTAGTTTTGTGCATAATATTACTAAAGTTGTGTAATTTTAAATAAGCACAGGTTATTGAGCATTCCTTTTCTTCATTTTTTTCGATTGGCATCAAGATGTCCTTGAAAACTAAAATAGGAATTTTGTGAATTTTTTGGCGATTTTGGGTTGTGAAGCACATTTCAAGAGTGAATTGCACCAAAACCACCAAAGACAGACCAGGACAACCTGCATGTGAAATTTTTAGCATTAAACGTAGATTTTAACAATTCAAGCCGCGACCCCATGTTTTCATTATCATCATCATGTCAAATGTCAATTGCTACGATCGGTGAGCTTATAGATTGGTTTGCAGTTTACTTTCATACATGCACCGCTGTTGCGCATTTCCTTTGCATTAGCTGGGCTTTCTTGTTTTAGTTTTGAGTTTGCATGTGATTATCGTTATTAATTATGGTGTAATTTTGTGTCTTAATCTTTTTCTGCATGGAATACTGTTGTATTCAGCTGTTTACTGCTTGCTTCCAATGTTTGAATGGTAGAATGCTGTAGCGGGAGCAAACCGACAGACAGCGGCGAAGATGACGAACGATATTCTGCATGGCATATATTCCATGCAGCATATGGCCAGCCACTGTCTGACCGGAAATGCACAGCAGGACAAGGGGTCGCTGCCTGTAGCAGTCGTCAACCGCATCATTGGTTTGTTGTAATTATCGTACTGTCTCAGTTTCACAGCTTTCCACTATTTTTGTATTTACATTTAAAACCACAAAATTTAGAATGCATCTTTTACAATTCTGTAGTATATGTCTAAGGAAGGTCAGTGTTATTCCTGAACCATGTTTATTATGGCTGTGGAAATTAAGGCTGAAATAATTCGATTAACTGTTACAAAATTAGTCGATTAGTTCTTTAATCGATTATAATTTTGGATTTTTCAGCAACCTTAAATGAGTGATGATAGACATTTGTAACATAACTTAATTTTTGCATAGGACATGTCATCCAGATCTGTACTTATACACTGTTAGTTATACACTGTTAGTTTAACAGTCTGCACTTTGTGTGCTTTGACCACACAGTTTGTGTAGGCAGCTGCATTATCATCACTTTTACGATTTTGCTTTAGTTTGCAACAGATTAGTGGTTAAATTCTGCCGCTTAGTGGTCCTTCAGATTGACTATGATATTAGTTGGAAATATATTGATTGTTAAAATTTAATTGGTACCAGCCTTAGTGTTCATAAAAAGTCAAGCAGATGATGTCATAGAATGATAGGCATTACTGTTCACTAGTGCAAGGTATTCTGTAACTGTGTTATTAGTTGGCTCAGTCTGACGTACACTGCTCAGTGCCGAGGTTGTTGTGATTTGCAGCTGAAGTCCGTCAAGTATTTCCGGATGAATCAATTATCAGCATTCGGGGATACATTCGGCAGAAACTAGCTAATGCTGTGAAAATTGTCAGGAAGCAGCACAACAAATCTGTCTGAACAGGTAGATGCACTAATGCTTAATTATTATTTATTATATGTGAAATACCTACGACAATAGAAAATATAATGTAAAATGTTTATCCTGCATTTCTTGCATGCTTTACTGTGATATTATGGGTTACCACTAACATTTGCAAGTACAAGGATAACAAACAAAATTCAAGGGAGTGTGGAAGAAAGTGGAGTCAAGAAAAATGATAAACTTGATATGGCAGCAAAAATCTCTATCCAGTATAGAATAAGTAAGAACGTTGTGGTTCAGATGCACATTTTTGCAATTCACTGCATTTTTATTATATGCCTACTCTTTTGATTTTACCACTTATATGTTACCTTATCACTTATATTGTTAGTCTACATGGCATAACTAAACAGAAATAGGAAGAGTGCCATACAGTAGGAGAATTTCACAGTGCCCGAATAATCTTACTCTGTATTGGCTGTACATGAAGTTTTTAGCTTTTTATTTGCTACTTCTACTTTTAGTAATTCTTATTAAATACTGCTGTATTTGTATAGAAAGAACAGTTAAGTAGTGCTGTGAAAAACGTGTTGCATTTTGTAGATTTGGATATGCACGAGCAGCTTCCACTTCATCAGACGAGATGCTTCTGGACCCATTTTTAGTTTTTTTGGTGTTATTTTAAATATTGATGACATTTTCATTCTCACAGCCTTATATGAACCTGCACAGTTTTGAACATAATTGTTTTGTTCTCATTGCTTGATAACAATTATCTTGCATATGAATGGTGTATCAGTGGCGTAAACAATGGGGGCACAGGCTTACTTAATCCCTCACACAATGAAATAAGCATACCTTTAAACTGCACTAAATTTATTCAGTTGATTCTTAGAAAAATAATTAAGACTGTTGCCACCAGGTCTCATATTTTAGAGATATAGTGAACTAAATTTGATTTTTGATGGGACTGCCCCAGATTACTTTGGGAGAGCTCACAGCATTTCCATAGAATCCCAAGCTGTTAAAGAGAGGGCAGAAGAAAGGGAATGGAAGACAGAGTAGGCACCCAATTCGCATTTCTGGTTACGCCACTATGGTGTATTAGTTAATTAACTCGTTACTTTTAACTCAAGTGTGCACTTTAGTACTTTGCGTGTTCAAATGGTCATGAAAAATCAGGGAATTTAAAAGTGCCAGTGTGCAAAAGTTAACAAAGATGCAGAAAAAATTTTTTTGCTAGCTTTGCTTGCAGATTATTTGTAATACCACATTAAAATTTCATCCAACACCCTTGTTTTTAATGTGATTGCAAGCGATTGAAAACTGACATTGGTATTTCACATGAACGGATTAGTCTGGGATAACGATTTATTTTGTCCTGGAAAGTTAGGGAAAAGTCAGGAAAAATGAATTCTGCAGAGTAGTATGAACCATCATTTAAGATTAATAACAGTTATAGCTAATGATAAGAGTTGCTCAGTCTGATGTACACAGATCTGGACTCGTCATTGTTGTATATTAATATTTTCTCATAGTTAGACAACAACATTATTGATTAACGTGTCAGTGTAGTGCTAGCATTTGATACTAAACAGCATTACTTAGCTTTTCTAAGATCATTAATCAAGGCTGTTTTAACTGCATATTGTTGCATATTGTCACAGCTGTTGATTGATTAAGTGCTGGTATTTGTAGCATGATATACTAGTCTTACTAGAGTGGGACCAAATTACAACGGTACAATAAGCACCATCGTATATCATTGTACACAGTTACCATGGTATTATGGGGCGGTACTTCATACTGTGGTACCATGATAAAAAGTATCGCCTCATAATAGGCCTACCGTAGTATACTATGCCCCATGGTATACAATGGTACTTACTTTACCATGATATTTTTGGGCGGTACTTTTTA
>Ga0209367_1011939_pt1 | contig 11437 bp, 6 predicted proteins | sample WorMetLIZISLAND2_FD_187412 | JGI IMG/M metagenome (GOLD analysis project Ga0209367, IMG submission 187412) | Marine gutless worms symbiont microbial communities from Max Planck institute for Marine Microbiology, Germany - Olavius geniculatus... ... | reverse complement strand
GCTGTTTTCGATGTGCAAGTCCTTAAATGTTGCCGTTAACAAGTGTATAAACTGATGTTTTGTACATTTATATTTGCTGTTTTATTACTAAAATACTGCTTTCCTACTCGTGATCAGTTACAAAGATATTGCGCTTCGGATTATTCCTTACAGTAGCCAAGCCGCTTATAACTGTTACTTACTACCTAATGGCGTGAGTGAACAAAGCAGACGACACTCGTCAGGCATGACGTCACCGCTGACCTGCATTGCTGACAATACTGAACAAAATTCCTTTTATATCCACGAAATTGCCATATAAATAAACAAGCTTATATTGCATGCATTACCCGTTTAGGGCCGCTTTATTCGCGTCCAGGTTAAAGATAACCTATAGATTAAAGTCAATAATTCCAAAACTTAATCTTTGTCGCGTTGATTCATGACACATCAGTAGGTTAACTTTCTCGGTTATCTCAGACAAACTCGCACAGTTAACATCCTAATTTTGGGAGGTTAACTTGCAATAAGTGTAAGATCAAAGCTGATTCGTATAAATATCTGCAAACCTTTCACAATCGTAAGTCGATAATCCAGAGGACAAAGTACTGTGAAAACTTTTTGCGTAGTGAATTCTATGATTATAGTCAGCGCAATTATCACAATATGATTGCACTTTTTCTATGGGCGCAACTCGCCATGTTGCTGTGAATGAAAATGACGTCTGCGCCAGTGACCTTCACCTCGCGGCGTGCCTCACGCGGAACAGTCGACTTTTACATAGGGGTGATACGCAGTAAAGCTGACAATATTAAAAATTTGTGTAATAAGTGTAATCGCGATTATGTATTAAAATTGTAATTTGCACAGTTGCTATGATGTGTTGTATTGCATTTATTGCATTCTGTTGGAATACACGGTACATTAATTGTTATTTAAATCTTTTTTACTACCCATAGACATGCCATTTAGTTTATAAGCCTATCTATAGTGGGAACAGCCCATGACTACTACCGCCAATCGAAACTTTTGATTCATGGTGTGGTTATATGGACGAGGTTTAATGTATATGTCTGTGAGTTTAACTCACGGATTAGCAAACTCTGGTTAGTTTTTCCGCGAACAAACGCGACAAAGATTAACTCTAAACTTAATCTCAAAGATATCTTGTACACATTATTATTATTATTATTATTATTATGCACGAACATTATTACCGTGGCAATTAGTCTGAAAGTAGACTTCAAGGACATGTAACATAATTACACTAAGAGTCGACATGTTCGGCAAACAGAAAACTAGAAAAACTAGAATGAACGTCACTAGTAGGATGTTGCGAACAAGTACGTCTTCAAATGACGCTTAGAAGTCGACAGTGACGACGATAACGTGACAAACGATGGTAGACTGTTTTATGCACGGGCAGCAGCAACCGGGAAAGCACGATCCCCGATCGTGCTGCAACGAGTCATTGGAACAACGACCGCACATGTCGAGTTATAGTCCATTTTGTCCCAAATATCGTTGCTATGGCAACGGGGGTCGGTCGGGGAAAAATTCGATTAAAAGCATTCGCTGGCCCATCCCCACAACTACCCTTTAGATGCACAAATCTCGCAGATATCTCTTACACAGACCGAGTTGTAGCCAATTTTGTCCCAAATTTCGTTGCCATGGCAACGGGGGTCGGTCGAAAAAAATGCAGTTGGCAGCATTCGAAAACCCATCTCCGAAAACCCTTCTATAGGCGCAAAAATCTCGCAGATATCTCTTACACAAGGCAAATTATAGCCAATTTTGTTCCAAATTTCGTTGCCATGGCAACGGGGGTCGGTCGGGGGAAAATGCAATTAGCAGCATTCGATGGTCCATTCTCAAAAACCCCCTATAGGGGCAAAAATCTCTCAAAAATCTTTTACGCAAGCCCAGTCATAGCTAATTTTGTCCCAAATTTCGTTGCCATAGCAATAGGGGTCAGTCGAAAAAAATGCAATTGGCAGCATTCAATAACCCATCCCCGAAAACCCCCATATAGGCGCAAAAATCTCGCAAAAATCTTTTACGCAAGCCGAGTTATAGCCCATTTTGTCCTAAATTTCATTGCCATGGCAACCAGGGAGGGTCCGGGGTAAAATTAAATGACACCATTAGATTGGCCATCCCTAAAAACCATACCCTGGAACCAAAAATTACGACTCTGTCTTATACACAGCCAAAGTTATAACCGTTTAAATAATTCTTAATTTTCCCCATAGGCGCCATTGTAATTTTTTTGATTTTTGTGAATAAATACGTTTAATATTAAATTTTAATCTTTTTACTCCACAAAGGCACTTTCTTGTGCAGAACCGCGTCGTTTGACGCATTAAGCGTAAAAATCCCTTAAAAGGTCTGACCTGTGGGTAAGCTGAAAAAGGCATATATAAATAAAAATTTTGGCGTATATTTCACCCATTTGCCGATAAGCCCCTCTTGGAGGAATTTGCATAAAATTTTGCGCGAAGGGTCCCCTCGCCGACATAATTAACCTTGAAAAATTTTTATCTCAATCGGATCAAGGGTTTTGATTGTGTAGGGGATCGAATTTTTGGCTTTTCTATAAGAAACTAAAGTCGCCGTTAACACATGGCTTGAACTACCGTTCAGCCTGTGATAACAAGCTAGCTATGGGAGATGAACGAAATTCAAGATGGCAACCGCCGCCATCTTAAATTTATTACTGTTGCCAATTTTAGTCATATCGCTTATTTCCTGTAGTAGCTGGATACACACCTGCAAAATTTTATTATCACAAACAACAGGTGAGTTATTAATGTTTATGCAAAAATCCAAGATGGCGGCGGCCGCCATCTTGGATTTCATTTTTGTTTAACTTCATGCTATGTGCGTGCGTAGGACCATAAAATGAGTTTACTTGCCAAATTTCGTGCATATATATGCAACATCGAGCGAGTTGTAGGCGATAAACAAAATTAAAAATGGCGGCCGTCGCCATCTTAAATTTATTACTATTGCCAATTTTGGTTACATATTAATTTCCTGCAATGGCTGACTGCACTCCTGCAAAATTGCATTAATATAACTTAAATTGCAGCTGAGTTATTAGTGTTTGTGCAAAAATACAGATGGCATCGTGTAATTATTATTCTGTGACGCCGGACCATCCACGAAGCCCGTTTGCGGTCCTAATCTTGCCCTTTAAATTTTGGGTTGATCGAGTTTACACTTTTCGTGATATCGCGATTTGAAAATTTTCCAAATTTGACTTAAAATGCCTATTTGAGCCCCCAAAATCATGTTTTTAAAAAGTTTTGACCCCCTAAACTTCACTTTTCATCATAGAGACCCCCAAAAGGCAATTTCTTGTGCAGAAACACGCTTTTTGAGCCCTCATTGATCGTGATCGATTTTACGGTGTGGTCTGGACGCGAGGCGAAGAGTACAAAAAAGAAAGAACCATAAGCAAGTCAAAATTCGCCATTTTTGCAGACGTCGTCTCACATCAACCAAATTTTGTATGCAAAGTCGTATCCCAAATTTCTTTTTGAATTTGAGTTTCAGAAAGATCAGTTGAAAAATTGGGAGCAGTGGGGGTCGAATTTTTCGCTTTCCCATTAACTTGGCACATTGCTTATACAACACCTTGTTGCTATCGCACAAGCCGTGATAGCTCGACCGAAAAACACCACAAGCTGTGTCGATAGAATAACTCCTCCACTCACTTTCTTCTTCGTACAAACTAAAAAATGAGGTGCTGTTCTAACTGGGTTGAGTTTTATGGGTTTTGTTTTACACCGGCACTAGGCGGAGTCTTGTTATATATGTAGAGTATGCTCGTGTTCTGTGTCCAGACACCGCACCCATCCCTTAACTGCGCATATTTTTACGCGCGAAAGCAGAATGCTTCGCGCGTCTTGCCATCGTCTGGGCGTCCGTCCGTCTGTCTGTCTGTCCGTCACACTCGTGAGCTGTATCAAAACGGTGCAAGCTAGGATCACGAAATCTTCACCGTGGACTGCCCCAAGGTCTCTAGTTTATCGTGACAAAATTTCGTGCCACTTGGTGCAAGGATTCCCCTCGAACTAGGGCGTCAAAGAGGGGTACCCCCTTAAAAGACGTCATTTTGCCGTTATTGGCTCGAATAATGTGAAAACGGTTGCAGATAAGTACATACATGCTGCTTATTATAACAAGCACTGGTGACAGGCTTTTTGGATTTACCAACATCGATGACCTTGAACGACCTTGAACCCCTCAAAAAGAGGTTTTTAGTAAATTTTTCGCAATTTTTGGATGCAGCGCACATTTCAACATTGAATTGCGACGAAATGGCTGGAGATAGACCAGGACAACCTGCGTATGAAATTTTTAGCATTCAACGTGGATTTTAGCTGTCCAAGTCCCGACCCTCTAGATTCAAGGAGGCCGGCGCAAACAAGCGTCAAAAACAGCTACCCTCTTAAAAGTTGGTTATTTTACCGCAATTTTCTCGCGTAGCGTAAAAATGGTGGCAGATAGGTACATACATGCTGCTTATCATAACAAGCACTGGTGACAGGCTTTTTGGATTTATCAACATCGATGACCTGAATGACCTTGAACCCTAAAAATATTGATTTTAAGCGATTTTTTGGCGATTTTTGGCTGCAAAAGAGTGAATTACGACGAAATAGATGGACATAGACTACGATTACCTGCGAACAGGAACTGCTATAGGCTTTCGCGCGTCTCGTGAGCTTTGCTTAAATTACTTGTTAACATTCCGGAGGCCACAAATATCGGAAATTTGGCGCAGTTATTGCCACCATTGGGTATTGATCGCGAATATATCCGTAATGGCAAATACTGTATATCGACATGCGAAAACGACGTCCCTTCCACGTTCGAGCTGGATGCAATTGATGCCAATCACAGTTGTTGTCGTTCTTTTTAGTTTTAACATTTCAAGGCAAGGGAATTTCACTACTGACAGTTTTTGCCCCAAGGTTGGGGCGTGACTGTCTTAATCCGGTTTCAACTAAGGTTGTGAGCAAAAATATGCTACACTAAACAGCTAAAAAGTACACAGCCCGAAACACTCATGATGACGCGGTGGTCATGAAATGCTTTGTAGGTTTTTAAAATTACTTTGGCTGCAAAATAAAACACATTTGTAAAATGGTTTACGCGTTATAAGTGTAAAACACTTTGCTGCACAAGCCGTACGTATAAGCAAGTGAATGAATGGCAGTCATTAATGCTTTTTCGTGTTTCATTTCCTGTTTAGTTTTATTTGCTTTTATGTTGTGCGCTATTTTTGGCAAAACTTGTGAAACAAGTTTGCAAATGTATTTACGGAAATGCATGCGAATGAAAAGGCAATAAACGCAAAGCATATAAAGTATTGTAATAAAACTTTTTCCAAGCAGAAAAGAAGCTTGTTTATTCAACCATTCAAAGTCGCCAAAAGCGGTCCGCTGCATGCTCGATAAATGGAATGTCAATAGCTGCTGTATTGTTTTCATCGAGCGCAGTCTATTCAGAGTTTAGACTGAATCTTCATCGACAGTTCAACGATGAGCACTGTAATTATCGTGTCACAGTGATCTCTGGAGACGAGAGGAGTCATTTCACGCGGAGTCATTTCATTCGGAGTGTCGCTACAGATTTCGCCGACTACGCGTTAACGATGACGACCACTAACATTCAGTCGACCGTGAATAATGACGACGGCGCTTTTACGATGCAGCGCAAATTTTCCAGACTTGCTACGATTAATTTTTTTTTGATTATAGTAACATCGTTGTTGATTTGTTGCTCCGCTGTCGGTCTAATCTGTCGGCTTTAGTAAAATCGTATTAATTTAAAAGCACAGGATATCTATCCGGCAGACGTATAAATAATCACTAGGCTATTCTTTCGGTTGCAATAGTGCGTAAAAATGACGCAAGCTACAATCACGAAATCTTTATCGTGGGCTGCCACAAAAACTCCCAAAGTTCGTTTCCCGATTGTCAACACTCAGCGTGTTCGGAGTCGAGAGGGGGGTAACACCGATTTCAAACAAATACAAGACATCGGTGATAAGTTTCGATGTGAGGCAGCTAGAAACGGCAAAGTCAAAAAAAATCGAAATTTTACTTTTCAACGATTTTTTGGGGTAGGAGTAGGATGTTACCCAAATTCTAGCGAGAATCGACAACAGAATATTGTGTGAAGAATTCATGAAGATCGGTTCAGTCAAACTTTAGTTGCATGCCGGCGAAGTTCTAAGACTGTGCAATGGCCGGGCAAATTCGACTTTTCGCCATTTTGAATCGCACGCCAAATTTGACCGGAATTAGATACAAAGCTGCAACTTGGCAGTTTTCTTTACTGAGCCATTTTGTATAAAAACGTAAAAAATGGGCCCGACGGCATTGTAACTGAAGTCGCTAAGTGGCGCCAAATTAAACATTTCGTGCAAAATCGGCAGCCCTGAGGCACATTCTAGACATACCACATCAAAACAAATCGTCTGAAACAGCATAATTATTTACTGACATTTTTTAGCTATTAAGGTGACATGACTAGACTTTGTTTATTCTCATGACAAACCGGTCAAAAAGAGAGTTTCTGGCTCTAGCCCCTAAACGGTGACCCTTAGGAACAAACTGTCAGGGACACACATTGTTTATCTTAGCCTGACTTATCGACGTCGAAGCCCTAAGTTTACAACTGAGCTCGCCAGATAGCACCGAATTGTCGAAATCCAAAATATCATTTACAGTGGGTTAGTTTATTGGCTCAGAACCCCGAATGTGTTTTAATTACCCCATACATGTAAATCTATATGTCGTTAAAAAAGCTATAAATACACTCTTATTTGTTAAAATATTGTTTCGTCGATTGTTCACTTATCTGAAGAAAAACGGGTTTGAATATTGTTGAACAAAAAGTAAAAACATGACAAAAATTTTGACTTTTCCCGCCCAGGTAAGACGGAGCCCCCTGGCACAGACTAGGACAGAATCCCCCCCCCCGTATAACATACATTCTGTCGTGTCCGCATAATGTAAGCAAGACTTTGTTATCGTCACGGTGGTGAAAAAGGACAAAGGACATAAGGATGACAACAAAGTTTCGCACAATGTCACGAAAGTAGCATACGACTTGCAACAGCGAAAAAGTAACGTGGTTATCTCTGGTTTACCAAAGCCACCTGCTGATGTGGCTGATCCCACCTCGGCTGACGTGGATACACTTACGCGCCTCTGCGAAAAGCATCTTTCGGTTACACCTGCTGTAGCTCGGCTTAACTGCAAACGACTCGGTCAGCCTTCTGATAACAGGCCACGCAAACTACTAGTCCGCCTGCACTTGGAGACCACAGCCCAGAGCCTGTTAAACGCAGCCAGAAAATTGCGGATGAGTGACGGCTCCACTGTTGCAGCAAACGTCTTTATTAACCCGTATTTTTTACCAGCTGAAACCAAAATTGTTTTTTCAAAAACGATAACGAAAACGTGATCGTCAGCGTGGTAGTGGTGCTGTGGCAGCGAGTAAAATCAGGCTGATGGCCTTCACAATATTACGCTCTGTCTACTTCCAGCCATCTCCATCGAAGCGAAGACAATAATGATAATAGACGTGTGTGTGTCTCTGACATTGGTTATAAGACTGACAATTCGTCTACTGTATGCCCAGCAAATATCCCCAGTACTGCTCAGAGTATCGCTATTGATTCTCGTAACGATGGCACATCAATAGCCACTCCACTGCACTTCAGTCAACGGCAATACCGCCACAACGGCACGAAAAAACAGTATACGACTTGCAACAGCGAAAAAGTAACGTGGTTATCTCCTCCTGTTGCTACCTGTGTTGAACAGTCCTTCTGGAATGTCTAATGCTGGAAGTTTATACGGGATTTTATGTAATGCACGAAGTATTGTGAATAAACTGAGCGAACTGCAGTATTTAATGTATAGCACAAATTATGATATTTTTGTTATTACTGAAACTTGGTTGCACGCTGACATAATGTCCAGTCTGCTGGACCCAGAATCACTGTTCACAGTCCTGCGTAAAAATCGTTCTAAATCTACAGGACTGGTGGCGGTGTATGTGTCCTAGTTAAAAAACTTATTCGTGCCATAAGTATTAATATGGGTATGGAGTTTGACAATCTAGAAATGATCTGTTTTGACCTTATAGTAACTGGTGACCGTGTGCGTTTTTTTGCAATGTAGGCCCATAGACCACCAGGTTATGACAGTTATGCATGCACCTGCAATACATGCAAAGATAACTAAACTGTATAACAAGATTTGAAAGCACCAAATATTCCAAAATGGTGATCTTAACCTACCTAAAATAAACTGGTTAAATTTTTCTGGTTCTGGTGATGCTACTCATCAAAAATTTTTGTCATTTTTGATTAAGTCTAGCTATGAGCAACTTGTTACATTTCCTACGCGTAATTGTAATATTCTTGATGTTATTTTGACAAATATGCTATCACTGTTTGGAATGGTAAATGCAGACACCCCATTGAGCACTAGTGACCACTCATCTGTTAAATTTGAATTAGTATTCGATTCCAGATGCTGCTGCATTAGTCCATGTAGTACTGGGGGGCTTATCCCTGTCCCAAATGTCAAATATAAATGGCATTAAGGTGACTACGATGCTGTCAGCGAATGTTTGGGAAACACTGATTGGCTGTCTTTCATATTTTGTAATCCATTAGCTCTACTTATGTGGGATGCTCTTGCTGCTGTAAATATGTATGTACCACGTTATCCTCAGTTTAGCAAGAAAAAAGGTCTATCCGCCATGGTTACCGCACTCGGGAGATTTTTCGGTGTGTTGCCAAAAAACGCAGGCTCTGGCAAAGGCTAAAATTCAACCTTTGTAACACTGGTCCTTGAGCAAGGTACAAGGACTGTACGTATCAGCTGAACCATCTGGTCCAGCAAAGACGAATCGGTCTTGAGGAGCGTATAGTTGATGCCAGTAATCTAGGTTTATTTTTTCGATTTGAAAACAAAAGAATTACTAATAAAACAAAGATCACTGCTGTAACTGACCCCAGTGGTGTCACCCTTTTGGATGGCCAGCAGATTGCTGATGCGTTCAATGCTTATTTCTTATCTGTTATTGTCCACAGTAATAGCCTTTCTCTTCACTTTTCCAGCTACACTACGCCCCTAATTGATTCTATTAAGTTTAACCTTCCTACTACCGCAATTTTTTACACCCATCCGATACCACTGGGGTTAACGTTGACCCCAGTCTGTTTTCTAAATATATCAAGTTTATTTTGCACGTAAGTTATTACTGCACGTGCAACAGCTGTTGCAATAATTGCTGCAACTGTGGCGGAACCCTTACAGCAATTTGTTGTTGATGCAATTATAATTGTTACTACCAGCTGTTTTCTATTGGATTTATGTTTTAAGTTACATCATCTGTTTCTGCAATTTTTGCAGCAGTTTTGTGTTGCACATGTAAGAAGTAGGCTGAATAAAATATCATGCACACTGTCAGACGCTATGCGGAAGGTGAGTATTGTTCTACGACTAAATGTTGTGCATAAGTAAACCTATAATCAACTAAACGACATTATAGAGCTTATCGCTACAGCATCAAATTATCAATTGTTATTCATCTGTTATTTAAGTAATGTTCAAAATATCAGTCACTGAACAACTTGATAACGTCAAAAATGTCAGTCAAGTAAACGTCACGATAAAAGTTTTTTGCTAGCTTCATTTATTGTTCATTATTAATATTCAAGTAAGCCGCAACAATATCAGTCATTAGATGACACGACAAAGTTTTTCTAGCTTCAATTGTTTTGACAATTGTAGCAAGCCAAGTGATCTTTGCAAATAGGCCTAAATGCGTGGCACTTTGAACACGTGATATTGTGCTTTACATTCTTTGAAAGGTGTACAGAGCACATAATGACCACGTTTCTTCTCAGCAAATGAGATTGTGTTTGTTCCTGCAAAAATCACCTACCGGCAATATGTGTTTTAGATGGACAAAAGCTACCATTTTTATCATAATTTGCATATCTTTGAGTGTCGAACAATTTTTGGTTTAAATTGCTTTAAATTAACCATGCTTTTATTGCACTGATTTCGTAAAATGGCCTACGCCGTTGTAAATTTGTCAATAAATGGTGTTCTACAGTTTGCAGTCTCCGAGTTTTGATGTATAAACCTAATATAACAAAAAAAACCTTAAAACATAAATAAAATGTAAGAAACATCCAAAAAATATAAACTGGGCACTAAGCGATAACTACTCTGACGATCACCGTCGGAGCACGCGCAATTAGGCCTAGGGCTCTTTACTCAGAACACTGGCGTCGAGCAAACAACTAAGTATTGAGTAGTCTACTCGTTTTTGCTCCCCGCAATAACGGCAAGCAGAATGCACAAGTGATACACCAAAGTGTAGGGATCTCGATAATTTGCCTTGGCGTTTAGTTCACTAGTAATTATCGGCGGCTTAACAACTAGACTCGTAACGTAGGTCTTTCTGCGGTTCGCACATGTCCAGTACTGGTCGAGTAAAGACGGAGGGGGTAGTATATGCTTAGTACAGAAACATCAAACAAACTGATAATTTGCACTGTCACTGTCCTAATGCCATATTTTGAAAATGATTAATAACGCTTCAATGACACGAGACAATGAGGTCTGGAGCTTGCTAATTTGGTCCTTGTGCTTAATACGACAGTCCGCACATACCCAGCTGCATTCATGGACAACCGACACTAAAGTTTTACGACAATCAGTGGAAAGACCAGTGCTATGAGGATGAAAACTGTCACGACAAATATCGCAGTCAAAACAGCTCTGTTCATTGGGTTCACAACACTTTGGACAGAAAACAGGATCATCAGAATGTTTTCGTGTCTTGAATATTTTTCTCGTTGTTAACAATCTTACCAACAATCTTAGAATGATTGCACTAAACAATGAGCAATAAAGTAATAGTGTTATTTTTAAGAAATCGTTTGTCCATTTATTAAAAAAAATAATTTTTAAAACGTTTTGCTTAAAATATAGGCCTATATATAAAGCCCTACACAGCAGCGTAGCTAACTGGAAGTTTAGACTCTCAAAACTGCCCAAGGGCTATCATGTAAAAAGTAAAAAAAATTAACAATAAATTTTACGCGCGATAGCAGAATGCTTCGTGCATCTTAGCCATCATCTAGGCGTCTGTCTGTTGGTCTGTCCGTCCGTCACACCCTGGCACTGTATCAAAACGGCGACACTTGGAAATATGAAATTTGTGGCTGCCCCAAGGACTCTAGTTTATCGTGACAAAAGTTCGTGCCCCTGGCTGAAGGGGTTTTTCTCGAACGAAAGCGTCAAATCGGGGTACCTCCCCATAAATTAAATCAAATCAAATCATTTATTTAGACAAGCAGATACAAAAAAACGTTGACAAAATGAGTAATAAAAAGGCTTGAGCA
>Ga0209367_1011938_pt1 | contig 11437 bp, 6 predicted proteins | sample WorMetLIZISLAND2_FD_187412 | JGI IMG/M metagenome (GOLD analysis project Ga0209367, IMG submission 187412) | Marine gutless worms symbiont microbial communities from Max Planck institute for Marine Microbiology, Germany - Olavius geniculatus... ... | reverse complement strand
TTTCTACCGGTCTAAACAGCTCACTGATTATATTTATACGGACATATACTGTAAACTATCGAAGTGCATTGGACAGACTCCGTGTTCGTATGATCATTATCTTGTTTAAAAACATTACTGTTTTCGCGAGTGTTTTATGTCTAATTTAGGTTATTTAAAAAGAAGACATATTTTAAATATTTATTTTAATGTTTAGGCATATGTTGTAAACCACCTGTCATTTTAGTGAGTGGTTCTGTTTTGATTGATTGATTTTTTGATCGTCTGCCAACAGCATCGCTAAAATAGGGCCTGCCTATCAATGACGTGAGCTGTGATGTCTTTTTACTGTCTCCGCAGTACGAACAATGTTTCAGCAACGTGTCCAGTCCCAGGTTGTAGCTGCGTGTCATGTCGTCTCAACAAAGATCAACCATCACGGATGTTGACTAACCGACCACCGGGGCGTTCGTTCCTCTGGGACGTTATCAGTAAACGATCGTTTTTTCACATTCACGCAATACCGTACATCCGAGATCTCTCTATATAGGACTAAACTCAAACAAAACAATCCGATTTTTTTATATCGCGTCTTTCTCACTCGTGATACCCGCAAAACAAACTTCCATCATAATTTGACAATTGTCAACATTTATGTAAAAATTATGCAGCTGTCGGCAGCAAGACGCAGAAACATACAGAAAAGTAATGGCTAAAACTGTGAAAAGTTATATATCCTAATACAGTGTACGAAATAAAATTAGAAGCGACCAAAAATTTCAAACTCCCGCCAGAACAGTGCTGCCATCTGACCAACACAACAATGACTGTTTCAGGGTCCCTGGACCTAAACCCGAATCCTGAACCAAATTACTACAAAAAAATTTGAGCAGTTTTTTCTTCGATCATTTTCCATCTTTCTGTAAAATTTCATTAAAATTGGTTCACAACATAATGAACTACACTGCAAAGTGTCAGTGAACGCCCTATTTCATAACGGTAAAACATTTTGCACAATAATTTACGATTCACACAAAAAAAATTCGGATCGCCAACAAAAAAATTATCCGCATATTGCCTTGGCCAAGCACAACCCATTCGTAATTTTTTTTATCAAATCTGTTTTAAACTTGTGAGTGATTCAGCTGATAAACAAGTGGACAAAGCCCGTCACTTAATTTCCTTCCGCGGTAGAACTAACAATAGCTAGAAATTTGGGGCAAAGCCCAACATGAGTCCGCCCGGCGCTCTAAGTCCGATTGGGGGGGATTCATGGGGGTGAAATTCCCCCGGCAGCAATGTCACGTGGCCTGATTAGAAGTCAAATGCATTAGCATACGCACAACGCGCACTGTCGACTTAGGGTAGGTAAACATTAAGCAAGTGATCTCCGTTGTTAGTGGAACAAAGTTCACCAATTTTTTGTTCAACACGGAAAAGATCGTGCTTGATAACGCCGTTTACCGCTTGTCGATATCTCTATCCAATCCAGAGATATTCGCAGTCAAATTCAAAAGTTGTCGTAAAACATACTAAATTTAGGACATTTTTGCTTTCCCAAATTTTAAGGAGACGGTGCCCCCGAAAGTTGTACACGGTTTATCACCCCCACCCCGCGGTACGTCATGTGGAAAAGTTTCATAAAATTATTCCCCTAGGCTCCGAAGATCTTAAGCCTATTACGCTGAATTTTAAGCCAATTTTAGACCACCCTTTGAAAAAACATTGTAAAAGGGCCCCCGTCCACGGTGAGAAGTGCGCTAGCAAAACATGGTCATTTTCTAGTATTTGGGAGCGCAGCACCCCATAGGGGCCGAAATATGGTCTTCCGAAAAAGTCGATTTGGGTAGGTGCGATCTCATCGCTTAATTTCCGTGTTTAGTGGACCAAAGTTCACCGAACTTTTTTACCCAACGCGGGAGGAATCGCGGTACAAAATGTACTCGTCCGATTTTAAATATCTTCATCAGTTCCGGAAATATTCGCCATCGAATTTTGAAGTCGATCGAAATCGGGCCAAATTTTGCATGTTTTTGCCCCTAAAATTTTTTTCGGGGAAGCCCCCTCGAAAATTTGGACGGGGATTATAAAACTGAACACACTTCCGAGCATCGTGCAAAATTTCGCGGCCATCGGCCGACGGAGCTCGGAGATTACGCGAGGAAAAAAAGAAATAAACGCCAGCAAAACATAAGCCCGTTATGCAAGCTATCGCTTCCGGGCGGACTAATAAATGTACGTACGACATCGATGAGCTGTGATAGCCTGAGACCGAGCTTGACGATCAGTTTGTCCGTGTTGTTCAGGACCGGTCGTATCAGCTTGTTGTAACCACTCTTGCGCAGTAGATCGTCGTACAGGCGCTTTGCGTCCGAATTGGCCATCGTTGCCGCTGCAAAGAAATCAACCCCTTCGTGCATTCGCTGTCATAGATTACGGGTAATTTCTGCGGCGAACAAAAAAGTAAACGAAAAGAATCTTTGATATGCGAAAAAAATCCTCAGCAGGATTGATCGAAGGCGTGTCCTGGGGATTTGCAATTTTCGCAGTAAGTCACGTGTAACAAAATTTGCAAAATACGCAAACGTTTGCAGACTTAAGGCCTAATTCAACATAAATCTTGTATATAGCAGAAGTACACACATTTCACAGTAGACCAGTGCCTCCCGTACTAACTAACTCAATGTCATGACACTGTGACGATTTTTTCTGTGAACCTCTGACTTTTACCGACCACCCACGCATTCGTGATTTAGCAGTATTATAACACGCCATTTCGCTTCCTGTATGCTTTGCACTATTAGAGTAGGCCTATACAGCGAATTTCTGATAGCTGCCAAAATAATAATGTACTTGGCTATAGACAGCTCATAGGCCAGAGTCCTCGTTATCACGATCATTAGCAGCAGCAGCAGCAGCAGTGACGCCTGCAGCATCAGCAATCCTATACAGGTAGATAACTATGCTTATGAAGCACGCTTGATAGTAAGATGATCCGAATGGATGTCTTGCCGTGGGTACTAATTTGTTAACATAACGTGCACAAAACTAGTCGAAAAACAGAAAATATACCACTGTCTTACTTCTGCTGTACAATATTATGTTCTCTGGTTCATCTATATTTATCGGTTTATCCTCTATAGATTAATCCAAAATTATAAGCGAACTTTGATAAATTTTGAAGGTTCATGCAAGGCCTAAAGACCAAGTGTATTGTGTTTATACAGTGAATCGAGCTATTTTTATTCTAGAAAACATTAAAATGTCTAGGCACTGCCTATAGACAGGTTGGAAGACAATCGAGAACTTATCTGAGTTTCTAAATATTCTAGCTAAAAAACTATAAAAATTGACACAAAAAGTAGAAAGAGTAGAACGAAAAAAAACAAAAAAGGGAAGTAAAAGATTAAATTTATTGTTGTGACTAGTGAAACCCTGCGTATGCTAACGCGACTCGCGATGTTTTGATGAAAACGCTGCGATGGCACTCAAAGTTCCACATCCACCCAACATTTCACTACCTGTTTGCCGTACTGGGTTGGTGGTTTGGCGTAGCGGCAACGCGTTTCATTCGATCAACGAAGTTACTCTACGCCAGCCCGGGTTAGTACTTTGATGGGTGACTGCCTGCGGGCAGGTAAACCATTTTGGTATATAATCAACCGCCTAGGTCAACTCAGCCTTCCATCCCTCCGGAATAGGTAAATCGAGTACCGGCCTATCTGGCTGGAGTTAAGGCGGGGCGCGTTCACCTGTGTCGGGTGGCAGGTAACACTGTGTGATCCGTAGCTCTGAGATGGGCTTCCCATTAAGAGCTATATCACCACCTTTACCCTTTTAACTTTTTACTGTATAATCACAACTGGACTAGTAGAATCGTCAAGCAGTCGTTGTTCGTTGTTGTATGACTCTGTCACAGAAACGTCATATGTCGTGTCAACGAACGAACCCCGGCCTCACCAGCCGACCGGTCGTATACATACAAAGGACGACTGTCAGGCAGTAGATTTTCAGCCCGATGATCGATCGCGAAAGCAGAATCGAGTTGACGTCAGTCGTGCGTCCACGGTACAACGGATGCCCGCTGGCTGCGGTGGCTGCGGGGCTCTATGGTGCATTGTCGTGATTAGACTAGAGCGGCAGGCCGCCGGGGCGCCTGGCAGAGTCCCGATGTGATCCGGACGGACTGCAGAACGATCGGTCCGACGGGAGCCCAAGCGCTGAATGCGATTAATTCCCGCAACAGTATGACGAAAGCTGCGTGCTTAGCGTCAGTTAGCGCCGGCTGCTCACATCAACGTAGCCTACAGCTAACGTTTAACCACCGCGCTCTGCAGAGACACGCAAAGCACGAATATTATAAAGCAACTACTACAAAACCGATCAGAGTTCTCAGCCTCCACCGAGAATTGTAACGCCACCTGGCGAACGTAACCGAGTCTCAGTTTTCGCCGTATCTCCTAATGGTTGCGAATTCTGGATAATTCGAAATCAGTGCAGAAAATAGTCCGTATAGCCACGGAAAACTAGTCACTTCGTACGCACGCCAATGTTCAGCCAACATTTAACCGCTGACTCTGTATATGTAGACTTACACGTACTTCATCTGTTTTGCCAAAACGAAGTGGTAAATGTCGAGTCGGGCATTCGCCCATACGGAGGTTTGTCGTATGAACTACACTGCATGGCTTGCTACCGCGGGGGGCGGAGGTTAGCCCGTACGCTGCCGATTTCAAAGTCTAGGACCTACGCACGGTCTTAAAGCTTTAGAATTTGCGCCGTCTGAATACATTCTGCAGCAACGCGTTGGTGTGTCTTTTTTAGCACAGTCAGTAGAATCCATACGGGCGAATGTCCGTTCCCCAGAAATGTTACGTCAACAGAATCCAGTAGGGTACATGGGCTGTAATCTAGGTGTTTGTTCAGCCGTTATGCTTTTAACAGTGACTAGCAGTGGCGTCGCCAAGATTTGGTCGTCGTCGTCGTCAACACGTAGTCGGCTTGAACCGTAGCGTCACCCCCGAGTGTCCACGTGACAAAGCTCGTCTCAAGAAGTCAGCAGACGGAGTGTCGATGTTCCCACGAAGTTGATCGAGCCATCTGTTTCCGGGGCAGCCTAGACGACGTCTCCAGCTACGACCAGGAGAACGATCGATTGTCAAGTCGACGTGGCACAGAAGGGCCTGATGGGCCTGAGTATCCTCAGCGAGCTTGGTTACGTGGCCAAAAAGCGAGTTATGGCGCCCGATGATGGACTCTGATACATGACTGAGGCCAGTTAAAATAGCGACCTTTGTGTTGCGTATATGGTCCTGCCAGCGGATTCTGGTTATTTGGCGTTGGCATTTTATATGAAATGCCCCCAGACGCCTTGGTAGCTGACAGTGTCCATGTCTCGCAGGCATATGCGAGGACATGTAGAACAAGTGTTCGATATGCCCAGGCTTTGGTTGACAAAGAAAGGTACCGGTCACTCCAGATTCGTTGCAGAGATGACATGACCGATGTCGCAAGAACAACGTGTAGCTTTTTGCCTGGTTGACTACGTTCGTCGTAGGAATAAAATATACTCAGGTATACAAATTTTTCTACTTGCTCTACTGTACTGCTGTCTACGGTGATATAAGATAGTTGTGAACCGAAACATCAGTTTCGGATTTTGGTTTTTGCTGAAGAGACAAGTCGACAAAGTGTTAATGATAAGCGGTTAAAACTTGACAAGCAGTCGGCAGCGTCTGGCGCTGTGGTATCATCTGCGTAGACGAGATCAGTGAACTGGCGGTTGCCGACATAAACTCTCTGTTTATGGAACATGTGATGGTGCGTGATCCAGTCGATAGCAATGGTAAGGAGGGATGGCACGAGGATTCAGTGCAAAGGGAAAATAATGTAAAGTTCATACAATAAGCGGTGACCGTAACCGAAGAGCTGATATCCCAAAATATGCAGGATACGTACGCTACGCTGGTACAGCCAGATAAAGTCGAATGTCAGAGTTTGTGCGGCTCAAAAGTGACCTGAAAAATTAAACAGTTGGAAGTCGAAGAGGCACGTGTTCTTAGCTCCCTGTGCATGTAAACACAGTGCCATGTTTGTGTAGATTGTAAGAGAATACTCCATAACGAATGGTATTTCACGCTAAACAACAGCAGATGTTTAGATAAATTTCACGAACACAATGCTCATTCTGCATAAACAGCTTAATTATTCAGTGATTACAAGACTGGTGCAAATGCAGAGGCTTATACAGGATGGGCCAAAAAACGGATCAGCGATGGTTGCCAGTAGAAAAGCGTGTGATATGTCAAAAGTTTTAGAATGTTGTAGACAAAAAGGGCCAAACTTGCATAGCAAATCATTTAAATATTCTTTGCTAATTTGCATAAATTTTCATTACCCCTGAAATTAGGCATATGCCTGCACTGCCATGTGCCCGAGTTCACTGAACTCAAACACTCACTGCCAAAAAGTCCAGATTTAAATTCTGTGAATTATGCAGTGCGGGGGCATTGCAACAGATAGCATGGTCACAAAATTTCAGTAACTGACCAGCTAAAACGTGTGCTAATCGAATGCTGGGCTCAGCTGATTCTGAGCACATTGACACCAGCGATCGATCAGCTGCCTAACAAGACTGATGACGGTTATGAATGCAAAAGCTGGACAACTGCCTATGTCGAATTTCATCTAAACTCAACGTATGTGTTAATAATTGTTGATATTTCACTGTATGCTGAATGAAAATCAACTTAAATTTATGTGTTACTGCCAATTTAGCATGATTTTAGGGGTGGGGCAGATTTGTGTAAATCAGGCAAAGAATGTTTAAATGCTTCAGTATGCAAATTTGTCGTTTATTTTTTTACAGCATTCTAAAACTTTTGAAGTGTTACTCGTTTTTCTACCACTAACGATTGCTGAATTATTAACGCTCAAACAGGTCCGGTTTTTTTGGCCCACCCTGTATATACAGCATCTGATACACAGGATTTGGACGCCATACGGATGATGATGATGATGATGGTTAGCTATTTTCACGACACGACTGCTTCCGACAGTTACGTTCATTAACTGCTACGCCGAACATACAGAAATTATTGCCGCTGTCAACAAACGTGCGGACATAATAATTCCTTCTGCAAACGGCAGACTGTCTGTCTATTTGTCTGTCTGCAGTGATGCCTCTGTCTACCTCTGCGTGCCACTCTTGCTGTGTGTCTGGAGATCCGTGACTGTTTGCGGCGACGGTGGACAAACAGGATTTACCGTCGACCTGATCCGGTAACTCAGCGTAGGCCTATATGCGGTCGGCGAATTCCACGTGGACCACGTGCGTGCTTAAGCGTCGACCGCCCACGAAGACGGACGGACGGAGATAGGCACGCAAGTCGTTATATCGTGTCGACTTAACGCGGTCAAGTATAATGCCGTGTGCTGCGAAAGTCCCTGCGTTCACAGTGACGTCACGGTCACCTCTCCGAACTAGGCTAAGCTCGGAATTTGGTCTTCATCGCTAAACTCTCTGGCTTCAGTCATTTGAATTCAACAGGCTACTCGTGATTTACGTTTTGACGCTTTTTTGACAACGAACAAAGAGACTATTACTTACTACACGTTGACATTCGACTTATTTTCTCCAGATTTATTGACGTTGGATTCAAACTGATTGTGCTAAACGATAAAAAATAAGAAAAAGTTGCATTATTTCCTATTCGTACACGAGATGCTGTACACGAGATAAATTTGTTAAACAATAAACGTAAGATATGTGTTCCAACAGAAAATGAAAACTAGTATCGGTATTTCACAGAACGATATAGCAAAATGTTTGACGTGCTGTGGAAACTTTGATTCCTACTGCAGTGTACGCCGTATAGAAAAAAAACGCAAAAGAACGTCGAAACCTGCTTATTCACTACCCTCGAGTTGAAGATGGCCACATTTGCAGCAGTCCTGATCACACGGGCATAAATAATTGTGATAATTGCCACGTATATTCGATGCAAACAGTGAACGAAAAGTTCTAAGTGGCTGGTAACTAGAGGCTTGCGGGTACGGTATAATTTGTACTCGGCCCGTACCCGCCGGGTATGGCCAAATTCGTACCCGGCGGGTACGGGTACGGCTCCTTGTACCCGTACCCGTACCCCTGTACCCGTGAGCGTTCGATCAGTTAATGGAATGTGTAATTTGCCTTTTCAAGTTTTAATAATAACCAAACAAAGACAGTTTTGTGGCTATGATTGAAAATGCGCTAAAGTAAAAACGCAAACAATATTATACAATGTGTCTCAAAAAACATCCCGACCATTTTCGATTGTAACTTGAAGAAAGATTACAAGATTTTAATAGTTTTTGGTGAGTATATTTCTGAAACCACTTGCCATTCAACAATTGTTCAAACTCCCACCTTAAACAAAGTCTGTTTCTGCACTACCTGGGGAAAACAGAACCAACGAAATATTGTTTTTTACCCAATGCAGCATTATTGCTTAATTTAAATAACGCACAAAACATACGTATTTTGTTAACTTTCTTGACACTTTGGCTGACATTTCATCCAATTGTTTTGTTTTTCAAATGCCTAAATGTTTCTCATGAGTCTGCCTGTAGTGCGACCGAAGCAGCAGCAGCTCGTCGATGTGTTCCGAATCCAATGTAGTGCGTAAGTCGGTCAGAACATGGCCTGTGCTGCTGAACGCACGCTCACTTCTGTTCTGCGATCGATGCTGGAATGGCGTAGACACTCCTTGCGATTACGGACAGTTTCAGCGTATTTTTCTCTGATGCTTGGCTTTAATTCCAAAACTGCAGTGACGAGAGTTCTTCGCAGTCAAATGTTGAACTAGCGTATTTGTCCACTTAGGTTAGTCTGTCAACATCGTCATCGTCACTGCAGCCACTGTGCTCGTCCTCATCGACCGCTGGACTGCTTCCTGTCATGTCGAACAGTTTATTAGCTTTTCATTATTTCTGTACGTTTGTACTGTATTGTATGTATGTATGTACGTACGTGCACTGTGAGGCATAAAAACACACCACATTTTTTACCATAACTTGAAGAAGGGTTATCCAATTTTAATAATTTTTGGTATACATATTCACGACGCAACTGGTCATTTAATGGCCGTTCAGTTTTTCATCTCACTTAACATTTACCTCTGCACTACTTGGGAAAAACAAAACAAGCAAAATATTACATTTTTATTCAATGCAATATCATTATTTTATTAAAATAATGCACATTTGGCACATTTTTTCCAAATTTCTAGCACTTTGGTTGAGAGTTTATCAAATTGTTTAGTTGTGCAACTGCTGACAGTAAAGATTTGAAATATCGGCCATTCGTGCAAACACAGGCAGGGAGATGCATTCTTCATTCGTTGATAGCAGTGTTGATAATGTTCTGCTTCAGACTTCAACCAGTCGCTTTTTGAGTTCATTGATATTTTTAAACAGCGTCCCATAAACTTGCTGCTGCACAACACTGCAAATACTATGGAATGGACTGTGATTAGAGCTGTTAGTATCTGTAATGATAAAACTTACTGATTTACTTTCTTTTTCATCTCATGTTGCTTTTGTTCTGTTTCCCCAGATAATGCAGCAGCAGACGTTAGGTAAACTGGGAATTTGAATGGCCATTTAATGGCTAGTTATGTCAAAAATGTTTATACCAAAAACTAAAACAAATCTTGTTATCCTTTTCTAAGTTCCTATCAGTAATGTCACGGACGGTTTTTGGCGTTTTTTGTTCATTTTAACGCTTATTTCATGTGTTTTAATTTTCCCAGGTAGTGCAGAAGCATATGTTGGGTGAGGTGAAAACTTAAATAAACGTTTGATGGCAAGTTGTATCGGGAATAACTGTACCAAAAATTATTAAAATCCGATAATCCGTTTTTATGTTATGATCGATAAATTTTTGCACTGTTTTTATGCCTCACAGTGTATGTATGTATGTATTGTTTGTGTGCAATTATTGAGCAGTCATAGTTAATTCATTTTGCTACGATAAACGGATGTCGACGACTTACCGGAATAGAGGAAAACGAAGGTGAAAAATGCGCGAGTGAGTTGAGTGAGTGTGAACACAGAGGCAGCCATGGTGACTGTCAGCGACACCAGTCACCAAAACTGACGGCGTACCGGCAGCTGCCAGCTCAGATGCCTACCAGCTTCGACATCCTGAGTGAAAGACAGTCACGGACCACATCTCGGCTGCGGCCGCCACCGTTCACGCCATGAAGAATTCAGACGGACGACTTCTGATAGTGGTTCGAACCGGCCGGAAGAGACATCGCGGCGTAGAGCTGTATAGTATAGGCAGCAGCTGTACATGCGCGGTCCTGTCAGTCGCCGGTTGCCCTGTTTAGTCGTCCCGGACTCGCCAGCTGGATGCTTGGATGCTATGCTCTGCGATGGAGATTGAAGCCGGACACACCGGCAGTCTGCATGCCATGGTGGGCGGACAAAAATCAATATCGGTCCGGGTTGCTAGTGTATAGGCAGACGCCGCGGCGGCTGCTATGTCTCTAGGTCTGTGTGTCGTTAATACTCCGACGCTGCACGCACTTGATGCACGACGACACGACGCAAAACACGCTTTCGTTGACGACAGTTTAAATAACGAGAAATTTGAGCTAATGCTCACGAGACGCGTGACAGCATATATCAGTTTCGGTTCAGTAGTTTAGCTAAAAATTGGGGTGTTCACGCTAAGTTAATATACAAATACCAAATTCTCTACCTGGATCGCATAACGATAGTTCCGTGACGCACTGGCGCCACCTTGTGAATGATATAGATTTGTGTCGCTGCTCGAAATCGCCAAAAAATCCATAAAATCCCCTATTTTGGTGTTCAAGGTCATTCAAGATCATTGAATGTGGCGCCAATCGAGAGCCAGTGTACGACTTCATTAGTGATTAATAGTAACCTAGGCCCTATCTCACACCGTTATTGATACAGCGACTTATTGGCCAAAAATCGCAAATTTTCCCACCCCAACTCATTTAGCGTCTTCGTTCAGGGTGACCCCATTCGAATTTATGAAAAAGCTTTACGGTTTCTGAAACTAGAGCAAGCAGCCGAGTGTGAATATTTGGTGATCTTAGCTTGCACCGTTTTGGACAGATCCATCCGTGTGACAGACAGACGGACAGACGGACAGACAGAATTGCGATGGCTAAGACGCGCTGAAAGCAGTAGCTGCTTTCGCGTGTAAAAATGTAACGAAACATCTGTGCAAATCTTGCACAAGCTTTTAGCGTTCTAAAGCCCAAATTCCATTACGCCGAGGGGAATTATACAACATTAAATGAATTGCTTGCAGTTTTTTTATACACTGTGTCTAAAAAAACCGGACCCCTATTACGTTTTGAAATAACTCCAACAAACTGTGCCTAATAATAATAATGATTAGCTGAGAAAATCGTCAAAAGGTACTCAATATCGT
>Ga0209367_1011937_pt1 | contig 11437 bp, 7 predicted proteins | sample WorMetLIZISLAND2_FD_187412 | JGI IMG/M metagenome (GOLD analysis project Ga0209367, IMG submission 187412) | Marine gutless worms symbiont microbial communities from Max Planck institute for Marine Microbiology, Germany - Olavius geniculatus... ... | reverse complement strand
GCTCAGAGATTACGCGAGAAAAAAGAAAATAAATAAATTCCAGCAAAACGTAACCCTCTGTCCGTAAAGTTTGGTTTTTACGCGCAACAGCAGCTACTGCTTTAGCGCGTTTTAGCCATCGCAATTCTGTCTGTCTGTCTGTCCGTCCTTCAATCACACGGGTGGATCAGTCAAAAACGGTGCAAACTAGAATCACCAAATCTTCACCGTCGCTGCCTGGAGGACTCTAGTTTCAGGAACCGTCAAGCTGTTCTATAGAATCGAAGGGTGTCACCCCTAACGAAGGCGCTAAATGAGAAGGGGTAGGGAAAATTTGCGATTTCCAGCGAATACGGCGTTGGCAGAGCGAGACAGGTAACGCTCTTTGGTGAGTACAAGTAAAACACTATAGATATATAGTCGCCGGTCGTCTGGCGCCCTCTGGCGACTGATTTTGTTTTACTGGGCTTTCAAACATGCACCGCTGTTGCGCGTCCCCCTTTGCGTTAGCAGGGTTTTTCTTGTTTACTGTAGCTTTAAAACGTACATGCAGTGCATTTTTGAACGCTTTAGTTGGACAACTTTGAGGTGCTAAAACACGCATTTTTGGTAGTTTTTACTCGAAATTAGTGATTAAGTAATGTTAGCGTTTACAAAGTTGACGGTGGAATGTTTTTAATCGTTACCCGTTCAATTAAAATGTTTTTTTCTGACTAAGTCGCTAATTACTTGTTTGTATCGTTTGTGTGATTTTGCATGTGAAGTAAAGTAAACAGAAGCTTCAAGTTTGCTCGTCTGCATGCGCACTTATAAACTGGCTGTTGTGTGAATATCTTAGTTGAAATGTATCGTGTTAGTTGTAGTTGATCGGCGACTAACATAGCATGAACTGTCTGACTGTTGATGCATTTCATTTAGGCACAGTATCTAAACTGCAGGCATATTTTACTTACGTTGTTTGCCAATAAGATGATATATAATAGATAAAAAATAAGATAAACATAGGCTTACTTTGTCATCATTATGTCTGGGAGCGAGAACAGCGATAAGCTATGGATTACGGCTCGGTAAGGTTTCGTGTCTTCGAAATGCTGATTACGTTGGCTCGCTAGCTGAAGCTATATAGCGACCCTTATTTTCGGGCAGCTTTTTAATGTCTGTGTCTGCCCGCTGTCTGCCGTTTGCCACTGACTGTTGATAGCGCTTTGCATTGCAGCTAGCAAGCAGGTCGCCTACCAACTTGTCTTGTATTTAAATATAACAGCGCCGTAATTCCGGTTATGGCTGTTACAAACGTATGTAAATAAAAACGCGCTTTTACTGTTTTAAAGCATTTCCCAGCATTTACTACATTTGTGGCGGGTGTATTTTAGGTGCTGGTGAACCATTACGAGCGCTGCGGTCGTTACTATGGCAGCGGAGGCTGGGGCTCACACGGCTCAGCTACAGAGGAGGAGAAACGACTTACAATGATGCTCTTCAGTGGAATATTCGACTCACTCGCTCAGCGGGTGCGTAGCTTTTTCCGTACGGAATACGACAATAGATGTTTCTTTTGTCTCTCATGTAATTCATTGATTTATAGAATATGGCGACAGATATTCGTATTTACAGGGCCGGATTGAAATTTGAGATTATTTCGGACCCTAGGTTGGATGCAGTTATGGATTTTTTTCATTCTTTTTTTGCATTTTCTTTTTAATGTCCACTACTTAATCCAGTTATGGGTCTGGGGGAGCACTGTAAGCTCTTTCTAGCGGGTCCTGGAGGAACCCGGCCGCCAAACGTTTCGCGGTGCATTTCGAGCTAAAAAGCGTTTCTTGTGAAGTTGTGAGAGCAGTTATTGCTTATCAGAGATTCGGTTTTCAGTGAAAATCAAATCAATATACGAATCGTACATTGAAGAATGAAGATCGACAGTAACTGGACGTCATTAGCGTGCATATGCTGCGTGCTCTGCAAAAAGTTGCTAAAAAGCTGTCTTTTTATAGAGAAATTATTTTGTTCTGATTTGTGAGCAATGACTCGACAGTAAAATAAAAAATATTTAGCACTTTCACGCTAACACACATTAAAGTTGTTCGAAAACAATCATTGCAAGCAAATGACCAATAATATCTGTGACTTGGTGCAGGGTTATGACCCGGAGTTGTTTTCCAAGGCCCTGCCATGCCTCAGTGCAATTGGCTGTGCTCTCTCGCCGGATTACTCAATCAGTAATCAAGACGACGGCTACTATGACCGTTGTGTCGCTGAGGCCAGCTGGACCTACGATCCTGCGCCCGTCGACATCTCCACGTACGTTTCTTACTTACTTACGAGTGTCCGGATAGCTCGACAGTGATCTCTGTAGCGAAGTAAGTGGTTAGTGAGTCTTTGTTGATATTAGGCCTATTTGCCATCGAATAAAATCTCTGATTTTACCCAAGGTTTTATCACCAAAGTCATTTATAATTAGAAGCATTTTTTGTAGGGCTTTGTGTATATTGTTTTTTGCCTACATGGTTGTCTATCAATTTTAATATTCTGTATTGTAACTTTGTGTGTATTACTCATCCATTCGTGCATTCGGTTGACACTTGCAAATAAAGGCAACTTACTTACTTACTTGAAGTTCTGAATCAAATGATTTATCTGCTTTACCGTAGTAAGTGAAATTCGGATGCATTTAATACGTTTAGTCTAGTGGGTGTCGATTTGTTTAACCCATCATAACATAATTCAGTGCAGTCCGACGCTGTAACTGTTGCCGTGGCTTGCAGCGTGCATCTGACGGACGATTTGTCTCGCATTGTTCAAGACTTTGCTGAACATTACCACGACTCATGGGCTCTGTCCAAGGTCTGTGTATTAACAAATGCGACGTGTAATATAATATTATAGTTTATAATCAGAGATGTTTAGTCTTGGCGGCCAAAGTAGTCTTGAGGCCAAACTTTTGACCTCGGCAGTCGGCCCTCGATACCATGGCTTTAAGCATCTAGACGCGGCCTGGTCGTATAATGCCTTGGCCTTGTTATCACCGTTAAACTTCTAGCTGGTGTTGTCATTGTCACTTTTGTAGTTCTCTATATTAATTTTGTCAATAATTAGATAGCTTTAGATTATTTATACATGGCACAACAGGTAAAGAAAGGTTTGTGTTGATCATAGATGTTAAAAACATTAATTTACAAATAAGAAACATAAAAACATGTTTTTTCACTTTTGTAAAAAACGTAAAAACTTGCATAAAAAACATTAAACTACATTTAGCACAATAACATGTTAAAAACAAAAATCTACCATTTGTAAAGACTGAAGACTGGAATGTACTGAATGTTATTATGTAACCATGATTATTGTACAGATCAAAAACAGGACTAAACGCAATTCTCCCATGAGAAATGCATCATATTTGTCATTCTGTACGTTTATTTTTTATAAAAAGAAAAAACAAAAAATACGACAGTAAAAATAGAAAAAACACTAAAAACATTAAAAAAATTTTTAAACATTAAAAAATGTTTTTAAAATTTTTATATAAAAAACAAAAAAAAATGTTTTTAACATCTGTGTTGATGTCTGATTGCTTGTAGATGGAGACTGACTGGACGTCAGGACCAGTTTATGACGCCGACAAGAAACAGCATCCGAACCTGAGAAGCTTTCAGTCGCTTCCCAACCATGTAAGCCGCTTACAGCAGTCATATCTGCAGCGCCGTAGATACAATACACTATTATATGCATTATACAGTATGAACACGCTTGAAAACTGACAAGCAAGTTGACAGTTTAATGTAGCACATATAGTGTGTCCCCCCTCCAAAAGAAACCGGACACTTAATACATTTTAAAATAAGTCTAATAATCCTTGCTCAATATTAACGGATTTGGCACAGAAAATAGTTATAGGCCTATAGTCAGCACCATAACACCTGTAGCAGGTGTCAGTTTTTTGAGACACAACGTGGAACTGAAACGGTCATGAAAAGAACTGAAATGCGAACAGTGAAGTTTCGAGTTAGCAGAGCGTACCGGACGTACGGACGGACGGACGGACAATACCCGTAATACGCATAATAACATGCTCTGCACTGTATCTTGAATGAAAAACACATTGTAGGCTTATCACAGTGCTTGAATAATTTCGGTATAAGCATGTATATACATGTCGGTTTTCACGATGTAAAATGAGGTCGACAGAATACAAAGAAAATGCGAGAATATAAATTAACAATGAAGTTTTGCGTAGGGCCTATAGTGACTTTTCGTTATGATCTCGAGCTTAAATCTGTTCTGAGCATTTTGATGGATGTTGAACTGTGTAAAACGCAGGACAAGATGCGGTATATAGTACCGGCGGAGGAGATGGTCAAAGCGATGGTCGCGTGGGGATGGACGGTTGAACTTGACCAGGCGCGCGCCGTGTCCAAGGCTCAGATCAAACGAAAAGTTTCCAAACTCGCTCTGGTAAGTACTCCCCGCTTGTAAATAAAAGATAACTTCTAAGGTTTTTAACCCCTTGCTCTCGTTGACTGTTTAGTTTCCCCGAGAATTATTAATAGCAGACTCGATTAAAACGTAGTGTAGTCTAACTCGGTGAGCTAATTAGGGCAGGGCTGTTTTGCTATAAGGGAGTGTCTGGGGTCAACCCCCTGAACAAAACTGCAGAACCCCTCACGAAATCCATAAAAGTATAAAGGGGGTTAGGTTAACTCTAATTTTTTGTATGTGTGTGTCTATAGCATAAATTCTAAAACTGAACATTTACTGGATGAGTAATAGTGTGCTGTATGTGGCTTTAACAGGCCTGCTTCTTCCAGTAGATCCCCCTTTCCTGTCACGACGCTATAGTAGACGTCTATAGTCTGTAGCTTACATGCCGTTATACTGTTTTGGTTAATAAAATAATGATAATGACGACCACGATAAGTGATTGTATTCCGCACGTATAGGGTGATTACGCGCCAAAGCCGGCAGACATCCGTAACGTAACGCTAACTCGTGCAAACCTCGAAATGGCCGAGCGAATGGCGGAGAACGCTCACGACAGCTGGGCCAGGAAGAAAAAACTCGAACTTGAGAGTCTCGGTCGGTTGCATTTTATTAAACTTTTAACCTGCCGAGTTTGTTTTCTTGAACGTCGTTGTCAGATTGTTTGAAGCGTTCGTTTAGAAACGAAATTCGACTTTGATCAGGCTAACGATTGCTTTTGCTAATTGTTATATTTTCCATGAAAGTTACGAGTACGTCACTAAGAAAGCAGTGTAAACTAGATGTGATGATCATGAGAAGCATTGGCTAGAGTGAATGAATGATTGAACTTTTTTGTGTGTTTTTTGCCTTTATCTACGAGAGACTGGATAAAAAAAAACACACAAACACTTACTAACAGTGTCTGCAAAGATACTGAGTACATCCTGCACTATTTGATGCTAAATTTGATGTTATATATTGTTTCTACGCGCGACAGCATGAAATGCTTTGCGCGTCTTAGCCATCGTCGAGGTGACTGTCCGTCCGTCCGTCCGTCACAAAACGTATCAAAACGTATCAAAACGGTGCAAACTAGGATTACGAAGTCTTTACTGTGGGCTGCCCTAAAGACTCTAGTTTTTTGCGACAAAATTTGTGCCCTTGGGTGAGAAGGTTCCCCTTGAACATAGGCCTCAGAGACGGGTGCTGCCTCTAATACGGCGTTATTTTGCCGGTATTGGCTCGTCTTATGTGAAAACGGTTGCAGATAGGTACAGAGATGCTGGATATCATAATATAAGTACTAGTGACGGGCTTTTTAGATTTATCAACATCAACGACCTTGTATGACCTTGAACCCTAAAAGAAAGGTTTTTGGTGTATTTTTTGCGATTTTGGCCTGCGACGCACATTTTAAGAGTGAATTGCACTGAAACAGCTGGAGATAGGCCAAAACAACCTGCATATGAAATTTTTAGCATCAAACGCAGATTTCAGCAGTCCAAGTCGCGACCTTTTAGGTTCAAAAAGGCTTACGCAGGCGTGCGTCGAAGACGGCTACCCCTCCCCTCCCCCTAGAAAAGTGGCTATTTTACCGCTATTTGCTCGTTTAGCATGAAAGCAGTAGCAGATAGACGCAGACAAACTGCTTATCATAACAAGCACTAGTGATAAGCTTTTGATGGTGTCAATATCGATGACCTCGAATGACTTTAAAGTACCAAAATAGGACGTTTTGGTGTGTGTTTTTTTTACAATTTTTGATTATGGCACACATTTCAAAGTGAATTGTGCCGACATGGCTGGAAATAGACCTGGAAATCCTGCGAGCAGAAACTGCCAAGGCTGTCGCGCGTCTGGTGAGCTTTGCTCAAACTACTTGTTTTATTTGTCACATGTAGTAGGCCTATGCGTCTTACGCATAAACTATTTCGATTCTATTAACATCGTGATGCATGCGTGCGAGCATGTCTGTGAGTTTTTTGTAGGCCATTATACCTTTTATTTTTATTTTTGTGTACCACCAATATTTGGCGAATAAAAGCTGTGTGTATGTCCGGCGGCCGCTGTGTGTGCCGGGTGTGCAGGCGGAGGAATACACCCGCAGTTCATACCGTACAGTCAGCTGACAGACGACGAGAAACGAGTTGACAGAGACCGAGCCCAGGAGCTGATGAGATACATGCAGACCAGTGGATTCCGCATCATCGGGTAATAATTGTCATCGTTTCTTTCATCAACGACAACTAAAGGTAAAGCATTTGCATCTTTTGTAACAATATCACAAAGCATTTTTAAAGAGAATTCTGGATGCGAAAACGTTGCCGGTATGGTAATTTGTTTTACAGTTTTAGTGCGCAAAAAACGTAAAATTGTAGGAAACGCTAAGAAAATGGTTATAAATTATGCAGTTGGTCGCTAATATTATTTAAAGCCGGGGCAAAATAGTAATGGAACAAAATGATCTTTTTACGCTGATTGTGCTACGGCTTCAGGTGCATTTTTGTTGCCCCTGTGCAGTCAACGCTTACATGATCTCTAAGTCAATCTTTTAAACGTCAGTATTGAACTAAACCAAAATGCCAGTTCAATTGCTTTGCTCGTGCTCGGACTGTACAAAGTGAACTAGTTGGCAGTAAGGTTGACTTCAGTTCAGTTTTTTTGCGAAGTGTATCGAGCGAGTTTATTTGAGTTTATTTCATTTCATTCGCTCTGTATGCGCTTTCCTCAGCTCATTATGATTATGATGCGTACCGTACTTACAGTCAGGAGGTGACGCGAACACGCAAGGACGCGATGACGCGGCACAAGGGTGAGACCGGTGAGGGAGGTGTAGGAGCAGGCACCACAGAGAAACGCTTTGCCACCAGTCTACTGGAGAAGCTGCTCGAGTACCTCGACAAGGCGGCGTGCAACATGAGGAACATGAAACCGGCGTCCAGATTCAGTCGCCGTCACAGCTTCTCCGTCGCCTCAGAGGATGTCAAGTTCTTCGGCAAGGTAACGGATGGCTAGACTCAGTTACCGACCGACTAACTTGCTTAATTAGGCCTACTTACTCTTCTGGTTCAATGGCGGAGGGCTTCTCGGCAAGATCTGTTGTGATCTTATTGCAAAGTTTTCGTGGTCTTTCCTACGAAACACTTCATTCGAATAACAAATTCTTAATCATTAGAGCTTCATTTAAGGACATGTGTTCATTTACAGTATATGCGGTTACTTGTTTCAACTGTTTACATTACGGTGATGTTGTTACCATCGTTTCAAACTTTATTTTATCGCAGATCTGTAGTTTATTTCATTGTTGTCGGTCAATAGCTTTCGACTGTTTCTCAGACGAATGGTAAGACATTATAGGATCGCTAAAGAGGTTAGTGGACAGCGTTCTTCCTGGAAATCTTCTTATAAATGTTGTACTTTAAAAGGCACTCGAGACTGTACAGTGAAATGAAAAGAAATGGAAGTCAGATTTGAGTCTTTTACGAAAAGATTTAGCTGCGTCTCCAGATCTCATGTCATATAACAATAGCAATAGTGTTGTTGTTATTGTGACTATATGAGTAGTAGTTCATGGACCTAGTGTAGTTGATTGAAGCAGTGGTATGTCTGCGTGCTGCACCGCGGGTCCAATCGTTTGCTGACACGGGTAGTGGATGGCCGCATAGTGCGCTGCGGTATCGTTAGCTCATGCCTATCAGCTGATAATTCCGTGATTGTAAAGTGCTTCTGGTCACAAGTTTTGACTATTGTAAGCAGCGCTATAGCAAGTACACGTACCAGATATTTATTACCTCCGCCAAGGAGGTTATGTTTTTGCCAGAGTTTGTTTGTCTCTCTGTCTGTCTGTCTGTGTGTTAGCAAGATAACTCAAAAAGTTATGTACGGATTTTTCTGAAATTTTGAGGGAATGTCGGGAATGGCAAAAACTACAAGTGATTCAATTCTGGGGGCAATCCGGAAGGAATCCTGGATTCTGGATCACTTTGAAATTTTCGTTAACATTGCTTTAAATGGGGCATAAGGGAAACCGCTGCCAAACCGAATATGGTGCTGCCACCTGGCGAACAACATGGCGTTGGCTGACCGCTTTTCTAGTTTGTTTCTACGTTGTTTGTTGCGTAGGTTGTTCTACCGCTAGTGGAGAAGTACTTCCGAGCTCACAGAGCATACTTCATAACGGACCCCAACGTGTTGCAATCCACCGAGACCGCCACCATCCGAGAGAAAGAGATGACCGCCAGGTATCCACTGTCAGTCATTGCTTTTCTTTTTTGCCGCACATAAATGCCGAGTCTACAGAGGCGGCAGGGAAATGCCGTGGAAGCACGCTTCAGATATAAATAAACACATTGCATGCTCCACTCCTGGGTCATATCCGAGGGAAGAGGTTGACGGTTCAACTCTCCCACCGAAATGTTGGATCTTCTAGCTAGATTTAGGGAGAGAAAATGGGGCAGGTAAAGGAAGAGAAAAAAGGTAAAGAGGGGAAAGAAAAAAGGGATTGGAAGGAAAAAGTGTAACTCTCGAGCAAAAATTTCGACTTCGGTCTTTGCCCATTGTTGCCTGAGACAGTAGGGTGGTACTGTTTATGTGTGTTGAATGCTGATGAAGCGTCGTTGCGTTTGTTTGTAGTTTGTTCTCAAAGCTGGCTCTGCTGCTACGTCAGCGGCTGACGGCGTTTGGACATGATGTTCAGATTACAGTGAGATGTCTTCAGACTCTCGTACAAGCCATCGACGCCAGGTAGAGAACAGTTGTAGTAGTAGTAGTAGTAGGCCTACTAGCAGTAGCAGTAATGGTATAAGCCACGGCGAACACGCGAGATTTCTGCGTGACATTGACCTTTGGTTTTTCAACTAAAAATTGGCAATCTGGAGACCCGTTTTCCAGTCCTGCGTTTTTTACCCTTTGCGTAGCCATAAGGTGCCATGTCTTCCACTAGTTGGTTTTTACTCTCGTGTTTTTACTGTAGCTCTGAGAAACGTTTACGCCAATTTCGCTTCTTTTATGTTTTTTTTCTGGAGTTAGAAGACCTGCGGGACAGACTTACAGATGGACGAGCGAATAAGCAAAACCCATAATGCGACCTATTAAAACGGCTGCATAATAACTCGTCGGGTGATTAACGCAATTAAAACGTTAATTGTTGGACAATTGTTGTAATACTAATGATGTTGGTGAAGTGTGATCTGTGTGTTTACAGAGCAATCGTGAAGAGTAGTCCTGAGATCGTGCGTTCGTCGCTTCTACCGTTCTTTACATTCGCCGCTGACGATCTCGCTCACACCGTGTCCAATCTCAAGACCGGCAGGTTCAGCCACGTCAAGGGAACCATCACACGAGGTACGCGATGCAGCTATAACAACTAATAGTCTTATTCGAATTTGCTCAGCGGCGTCTGCGTTAAAACAGTTGGGGCGGGCATGCAGGACAAAGGAGATTGTGAGCGCTCGAAATCTTAATTTTTGTTCTCAAATCCTTCAAATTTTGTATTTTCGAAAATAGTTTTCAGCAGGAAGAAATTTTTCAGAGAGGCTAAAATTTAAAGGACGCAGTTTTTTTTCTTGTCGCCCCGCTTCAGCACGACGCCACTGCAAGGAAATGTTGTGTAACAAAGTGAAGAACTTTATGTGCTGTGTCATTTAGCTATTTGTTTGATATTATGTTGTAATTGTGTAATTATTGGCGTTGTGTAGGTGCGACAAGCTTAAACTATCTTCACATGGCGCTGCTCCCCGTACTAACGTCCATGTTTGATCATCTCGGCAGAAACGGCTTTGGCAGCGACCTTCTCGGTACTTTGTTATGATCATTTATTTATTACTTTGTTAGTATTTTAGCTCATCGCTAATACGCTATCAATTAGAAGACATTATAATCACACCTCACTCGATAGTGTGAGTGTTGTAAGGACGACCTTCAAAGTACATATATGGGAAAAGGCAAACTTTGACCCTCAGCCAACTCAAAAAACCCTTGAACCGATCGTCACCAAATTTTAATGGCGTGATTAGGTCGTGGACGCCTATCACCAAAAAGAATTTGGGCTTAATCTGCCCAGGGGTTTCTGCTCCCCATATAGGTGAAATATACATCCCTCCTGTTCGAAATTTACTACACTTTTTTGGTCCTTGAACTCTAAAGGCGAGTCCGTTTAATACGACGAATAACGTCAAATGAAGAAGGCTTTAGACTATGTTAGTGATTACCAACTAAAGTCAGCTTGTAAGGACGCCATATGCATAGCCCCATCTAAGGTTACCCAAATGATTTTTGCTGTTTTAGAGGCCTGATATCATCACATCATCCTTACACGCAGTTGTAAACTGGTAAGTTTTTTTACATATATTTTAGTTATGTATTGCTACTGTTTTTGCGCCAAGGTGCAAAGAACCAAAAAGCTAAAAATAAAGGTATCGAACAACGACGAAAGTTTAAAGCAGCTAGAGTAGATTTTTGGTACTTTAACATGATAAAAGAATGTCGCTATTTTTGTCATTTGTTGAAGTAATTTTATAACTATCTACAGTACACACTGGGTTTGGCTAAACTCAAACTGATGTTTTTAATCAGTCTCAAAGTTAATACGTACACGTACCTTAAGTTCAGGATTTTTATTACTCGCGAAAGCAGAATGCTTCGCGCGTCTTTACCATCGTCTGGGCGTCCGTCTGTCTGTCTGTCCGTCCGTCTGTCCGTCCGTCACACTCGTGAGCTGTATCAAAACGGTGCAAGCTAGGATCACGAAATCTTCACCATGGACTGGCCCAAGGTCTCTAGTTTATCGTGACAAAATTTCGTGCCACTGGGTGCAGGGGTTCCCCTCGAACGAGGGCGTCGAAGAGGGGTACCCTCCTTAAAAAGACGTCATTCTGCCGTTATTGGCTCGAATAATGTGAAAACGGTTGCAGATAGGTACATACATGCTGCTTATCATAAAAAGCACTGGTGACAGGCTTTTGGGATTTATCAACATCGATGACCTTGAACAACCTTGAAC